>Ga0209697_10005203_pt1 | contig 16356 bp, 11 predicted proteins | sample AliMusrvi5mmetaG_FD_184115 | JGI IMG/M metagenome (GOLD analysis project Ga0209697, IMG submission 184115) | Freshwater lake bacterial and archeal communities from Alinen Mustajarvi, Finland, to study Microbial Dark Matter (Phase II) - Alinen... | ecosystem: Environmental > Aquatic > Freshwater...
GACTTGAAGTAGAGGAGGTTCATGAGAGCGCTCTTCCGGATGATCTTGTGATTGTCGGGCGAATCGAAGAGGTTCAGCCTCATCCCAACGCCGAAAGATTGACAATTTGCCGTGTTGATGTTGGTCGTGATGAGCCGCTTCAGATTGTCTGTGGCGCACCGAATGTAAAACCGGGAATGATTGTTCCTGTTGCGACTGAAAAAGCAAAGCTTCAGTTCCCTGATGGCCAGACCATCACCATAAAGGCATCAAAAATACGCGGCGAACGCTCTTTCGGCATGATTTGCGCTGCTGATGAACTTGGATTGTCCGGAGACCATTCGGGCGTAATGGAGCTCGACCCGATATACACCATCGGAGAACCATTTGCCCGCTACCTTCATGGTGATGTTGTCCTTGATATTGCCGTGACGCCCAACCGCCCTGATGTACTTTCCCATCTTGGTGTGGCACGAGAGCTTGCAGAACCGGGAATAATAGAGTATCCAAAGCAGACTGAAGTTGCATTTTCATCAGTCAGTCCACTGGTTGAGGTAAAGGATGCCGAAGCCTGCCCTTATTATACAGGTGTGGTTATACGGGGCATAACGGTTGCCGAATCACCCGAGTGGCTTCGCCGCAAGCTTGAAAGCATCGATTTAAGGCCGAAGAATAACATCGTTGATATCACCAACTACATTCTTCATGCGCTTGGTCAGCCACTCCATGCCTTCGATCTGAGCAAGCTTTCCGGAGAGCGCGTCGTTGTACGAAGTGATATGCAGGGAGAGTTTACAGCTATCAATCAGCAGGTTTGTCATGTTGAACCCGGAATGCCGGTTATCTGTGACAGTGAAAAACCTGCAGCTCTTGCCGGTGTCATGGGTGGTCTGGATTCAGCTGTCAGTGATGCCACAACAGATATTCTGCTCGAGGCCGCATATTTCGATCCATCCAGAATCAGGAAATCTGCGAAAAAAGCCGGCATTTCTTCTGATTCTTCTTACAGGTTTGAAAGGGGAGTTGATCCCGGAAACGTCAAAAGGGCAGCCGAATGCGCTGTGGCGCTCATTCTCGAGCTGGCCGGAGGATCAATTGACGACACCCGTGAGTGGGGCAGTGCGCCTGCTGATTTGCGTCAGGTAGTCCTCAGGCCTGAGAGGGTAAATACCCTGCTCGGCACTGCAATTGATGCAGCCGATATGACAGCGATGCTTGAGCAGATCGGTTTTTCAGTACAGGGGACTGCTGCAGAGTCGATAACCTTTGTGGTCCCTTCATACAGGGTTGATGTTTCCGGAGAGATAGATCTGGTTGAAGAGATTGCCCGTCTTTATGGATACGATAATATCCAGCCGTCCCGGCAGATGGCGACGACCTACCCTGAGTCCCGCAACTATCCTGAGTTTTTTCCTGACTTTCTCCGTTCCATCATGGTCGCTTTGAATTTCAGGGAAATTCTTACCAACCCGCTGATGAAAAAAGAAGAAGCCGGATTGTTCAGTGACCGGCTTGTTGGCGTTCTTAACCCTATCAGTGAAGGTCTTGAGGTTCTTCGTCCGGGTCTCGTCCCAGGGTTTCTCAAGGTTATCAGTCATAATATCAGGCATGGTAACAGGGATTTAAAGTTCTTTGAGGTGGCAAGGGGATTCCGTACTGTTCCAGCGGAAGAGCGGGCTTCCGACTTTCTTCTCGATGGCTACAGCGAACAGGAGTATCTTGTTATAGCCATGACGGGCAGCCGTTTTCCAAGAGTATGGAACTTGCCGCCGGAAAAGGCTGATTTTTACGATGTTATGGGTGCGGTCGAGATGCTTTTGGAGAAGCTGAATTTGCTTGATAAATCAGCGGTGAATATTTATAATGAAAAAACTGTCACTGTTGATCTTCAACTGACAGAGAAGGGAAAAACCCGCTCCGTGAGAGTGGGGGTGGTTCAGCAGGTCGATTCCGGCCTTCTGGAAGTTTTTGATATTCAGCAGGACGTTTATATCGCTGAAATTGATTCGGCAGTTCTGGAATGCTGTTTCAATCCGGAAGTCAGCTATGTGCCACCATCCAGATTTCCAGTAGTTCAGAGGGATTTATCGCTTATTCTGCCACCGTCTGTTACCGTTCAGTCACTTGTGGAACTTGTACGTTCAAGTGACTCATTAATCAGGGATGTGAGTGTGTTTGATCTTTTCGAACGCACCGACAAAGATGGGGGAGAGCGCAGTGTTGCACTCTCACTTGAAATCGCTGATTATAAGGGAACATTGCAGGACGAAAGAATCAGCGATATTCTTTCTAAAGTCGGCAGTAATGCCGAGAGTAAGCTTGGTGCGGTAATTCGACAAGTCTGATACTCTTTGTTCTATGCAAGATTTCGACGGGCAGAACATCAAGGTTGATGTCAATATTCTTGAGGAAAATATAGAGCTCCTCATCGCCCGGTTGAACGAGTGCCGGAAAGAGAATGATGTATTGCGGTCTGAACTGTCAAGTCTGCAGAATATTTTGAGGTCATGCAAGCTGCCCGGAAGTGTTGGTTCCGCTGTCATGGAAGCAGGCGGAAGTTCCGAAGGCGTGTTTACCTACGCAGAACAAATGCAGGTGAAACATAAGTTAGTCATGATTTTGCAGAAAATAGAAATGGAGCTCAGAAACAATCAGACCTTGTAAGTGATGAAATGGAAAAAATTGATGTAAATGTTTACGGCGACAGTTATCCTTTAAGGGTCGAACGACGGGAACTGACCGAAAAGGCAGCTCGGGATGTTGATGGAGTCATGCGGCTTTTTGCCGAAAAAGCTCCGACATTTGAGTCAGCGAAGCTGGCAGTTCTTGCAGCAATTTCGTTTGCGGAAAAAAAGATCGAACTTGAAGAGGAAATGGCGTCGTTGAAGCAGAACATTGCCAGACTCAATGTTTTTATAGGGCAAAATCTGTAATAAACTTTTACATTAGTTGAGAAGAAATATCCGCACCAGCTGATTGAGGCGTTTTGTAAGTAAAAGAACTAACACTAAAGAATAGGGAGCCAGACTCTTCTTTTTGATTGCAGGCCTTGTTGAATTGCTGATCGTCTACGATCACTGTTCAAGAGCAGTGGAAACACTGTTCCATTGGAAGCAAAAAATCTGAAGGAGGCGCCCACCGTGTACAACGGGTTCTTGAATCTTACACACCTCAACGTATGGTGCGGATTTTTTTTGTTTAAAATGGTGCTTCTTGTTTAAGGATAAGAGCATGAAAATGGAGGTAGTTTAATGGGTATAGTTATAAACCTGTTTTTAATTGTTTTTGCTTCGGTAGTTTTTTTTGGAGTGGGTTTTTTTGTCGGACGTTTTTTTCTTGAACGGATTGGAACGACCAAAGTGCTTGAAGCCGAAGAACGTGCGGTGCAGATAGTGCAGGAAGCTCAAAAAGAGGCTAACGAGTACAAGGAACTGAAAGTCAGCGAAGTTAATCAGGAGTGGAAAAAGAAGCGCAGGGAGTTTGATCAGGAGGTTGTTATCAAAAACAACAAGTACAATCAGCTTCAGAAACAGACTCAGCAAAAGGAAGCTCAGCTCAAAAAGCAGAGTGATAGTACCCGGGACCTCGAGCGCAAGCTTCAGGATCAGCGAAAGGAAGTCGAGCAGACTACTGAACTGGTCAAGCATCGTGCCGAAGAGCTCGAGCGGACTATTATCGAGCAGAACCAGCGCCTTGAAAGCATCGGAAACCTTCAGGCAGAGGATGCGAGGCAGATGCTGATTGATAATATGGTTGCCAAAGCACGGGAGGAAGCGACAGAAACCATTCATCAGATTCATGAAGAGGCTGAGCAGAAGGCGAGTCGCCTTGCCGAAAAAACACTCCTGACCGCCATACAGCGTATCTCATTCGAGCAGGCTACCGAAAACGCACTCTCTGTCGTTCATATCCAGAGCGATGAACTCAAAGGCCGTATTATCGGACGTGAAGGACGCAACATTAAGGCATTTGAAAATGCGACTGGAGTCGATATCATTGTTGACGATACTCCCGAGGTTGTTATTCTTTCCTGCTTTGATCCGCTGCGTCGAGAGCTTGCAAAGCTTACGCTCCAGAAACTTCTTATTGACGGAATCATTCACCCGGTGGCTATTGAGAAAGCCTATGAAGATGCCAAAAAGGAGATTGATGATGTCATTATCAGTGCCGGAGAAGAAGCACTCTCCTCACTGCAGATTACCGATATGCCTGCCGAGGTCATCTCGCTGATCGGTAAAATGAAATTTTACACGGTCTACGGCCAGAACCTTCTCCAGCACAGTCGTGAGGTTGCCATGCTTTCAGGTCTTATGGCGGCTGAGCTCAAGCTGGATGCCCGTCTTGCCAAGCGTGCAGGTCTTCTGCACGATATCGGACTTGTTCTGCCTGAAAGCGATGAACCACATGCAATCACCGGCATGACCTTCATGAAAAAGTTCAACGAATCGCATATTGTTCTTAATTCCATTGCGGCTCATCATGGCGATGTTGTTAAAGAGTCTCCAATTGCAGATCTCATTGATGCAGCCAATGTTATTTCGCTCTCAAGGCCCGGTGCCCGTGGTGCAGTAACTTCCGATGGCAATGTGAAGCGTCTTGAAAGTCTCGAAGAGATTGCCAAGGGATTTCCCGGTGTTCTGAAAACCTATGCGTTACAGGCAGGCAGGGAGATCAGGGTGATCGTTGAAGGCGATAATGTCAGCGATTCACAGGCAGATGTTCTTGCCCATGATATCGCCCACAAAATCGAATCTGAAGCGCAGTATCCGGGACAGATCAAAGTTTCTATTGTTCGCGAAAAGCGCTCGATAGCCTACGCAAAATAATATCCTCTCAACCAAGGGAAAGCTTCAAAGCTTTCCCTTGGTTGACACAATCCCCGAGCCGGTCACTGCAGCAGCAGCTTTCATCGCATAGGCAAACGACTTGAACAGCGCCTCAATTTTGTGGTGCGTATTCTCTCCTTCAAGGATCGACAGGTGGATGTTTGCTTTCATGCTTTCTGACAGTGAAACAAAAAAATGCTTCACCATCTCTGTTGAAAAGCCCTGAATGACCGCCCGTTTGAACTTCGCATTGAAGACGCAATAACTCCTCCCCCCAAGATCAACTGCACAGCGGGCAAGAGCTTCATCCATGGGGATGATTGCCCAACCGTAGCGCTGGATCCCCCGTTTATCGCCAAGCGCGTCTGTAAAAGCTTTCCCGAGAACAATCGCAATGTCTTCAACGGTATGGTGATCATCCACATCAAGGTCGCCTTTGCACTCCAGCGTCAGGTCAAATCCTGAATGTCTGCTGAAATTCGTCAGCATATGATCGAAAAACACCACTCCCGACTTGATGGAGCTTATCCCTGTGCCGTCAAGAGAGAGAGTTATGGTGATATCGGTCTCTTTGGTGGTTCTTGTTACCGTTACGGTTCTGGGTGCGGGGTTGACTTTTTCTGGCATGTGATTGTTTATCGGATAAATTTGTTGATAAGGAAAAGCATGAGGCTGACCAGGAGAGAGAGCACTATTGATGTTCCTATGGGAAAATAAAACCGGAAGTTACTTTTCTCTATTTTGATATCAAGGGGCAGGTTCCCCAGCCAGCTGAACCAGCGTGATGGTGCCGCACTGTCATAAGTCATAAGGAGCAGACCGCATGCAACGGTTATCAGACCTGCGATTACAACTATTTTTCCGGCATCTGAAAACACGGTTTGGATATTTTTTAAAAGTTGCTAAATTATGGCTCTTCATTCATATGAAGATACGATATTTGCAAATTTAATAAAGCGGCTGTAAATGCATGTTTTTATTGTCATAGTCGGTTTACTTGCATCGATTCTGCTTATAGGTTCTATTTTGCTGCAGAGCCCTAAGAGCGGTAGCGGCCTGACTGGCGGCATGTCCAGCCTTGGCACGGTTCAGACTCTTGGAGTAAGAAGGACTGGCGATTTTTTAAGCAAGACAACAGGCATTCTTGCAGGTATTGTCATGATCCTTTGTTTTATCGCACAGTTTACACTACCCGGTAAACAGGCGGCGACAGCCCCACCGGAAAGCGTTCTTCAGAAAAATATTCCTGCAGTCCCTGCGGCTCCAGTACAAAAATTACCAGCAGCACCATCGCTTCCAGCGTTGCCTGCAAAATAAAGATTATATGCGCCTGTGGCTCAATGGTAGAGCAATTGACTCTTAATCAATGGGTTGGAGGTTCGAGTCCTCCCGGGCGCACCATATAACATAAAGACTTACAGGCTAACGCTTGTAAGTCTTTTGTGTTTTATAAGCGAAATGGATCCACCCCCCACAAAGTCAGGATATGCTTGATGTGCTCCCCGAGCGGAGTGACAAGAGTTGTATCGGGGGCGCTTGTCGTTCGTTTAATATATCTATCTCCTGCCCGTCAACAAATGTAAGCTCATCCAGCTATATTGCCTTGAACCATTTTCGAGCATCAACGATTAACGAGCTTCCATGCAACCAGTAAATTTGCGCACTGCAAACTCAATATTTTATATACCGCTTACCCTATATTTGCTGCTAACCTTCAGCAGCGCCTGGCTTATTTGGCTGCCATTGCTGATTGCTGAGTATCTGCGGCTCTCGCTGCCGGTGCCGTCTTTTGTTTTTATCACGTTGGGATCATTTGCACCCAGCATTGTTGCTCTGTTTTTAACCTGGAGATACGCTGGCGGAACTGAACTGCGTCAGTTGATGGGTCGGGCATTAGTATGGCGCGTTTCACCTGCCTGGTATCTACTCGCCATCGCTGGACCGGCAATGGTAATGTTGCTGGCTATGGGCGGGCATATCTTACTCGGTGGCACAATGCCCGACTATGTCCCGTTTGGCGCTCGCTGGTTAATCGTAGCGGTCAACTTTTTTCTCGTTTTTCTGATTGGCGGGCCGCTGGGCGAAGAGTTCGGTTGGCGGGGAGTTGTTCTCCCGGCTCTTGAGGCACGGTTTAGCCCGCCATGGGACAGCCTAATTCTGGGTATCATCTGGACGGTGTGGCATTTGCCGCTATTCTTCATTGCGGCCTCAGCTCAGCACAGCCTGCCTTTTTGGCTGTTCGCCTTGCTGACAATGCCTCTGTGCATCTTGATCACGCTGGTATATCACAGCTCAGGCGACAGCCTGTTACTGGTTATGCTTTTCCATGCAGCCGTCAATACCTGGTCCGGTGCCTTGAAGATCAGTCCTGAAGCGGCAGGCAGTACTATACCTCTTATTTTGGTTATGCTATTGACATGGATAGCGGCACTTCTCTTCTTCGTCAGTCGCAAAAGGTTTACCTCCAAAAGACCGTTGCTATGAGAAGCTGTATGAGAATCCGAAAGGGTGACCCTGCCGAAGACAGTATTCCGGGGAGATATCGAGGTGTCCTCTCCGTTTCCTGACAGGGTCAACCGCATCAAACTAACCACCCTCAGTCCTTTCTTTCCCCCCTGCCCACTGCAAACTTTTCTCAGCTCGGCCCTCCGCACTTTCTTTCCCCACTCAGTCCTGATACACCACCGGATCCGGGGAGTCTATCATGGGATTGAGTCGAACCGCCAGAGAGAAGAGATAGGGGTAATCCTCCTTGAGATGCTGCATATAGAGGATCCATTCCCGGATGAGATGACCGAAAACCCGCTTTATGTCGCCATTGATGTGTTCTTTGTCGCTTGGAGGATTACGATCGAACGACTCCCTGGCCTCGAGTTCTTCAACCATATGAAAGGCTGCCCAGAGAAGGTCGGTAAAATTTTCATGTTCAAGCAGATTCTGGTTTTCAAGCAGGCTCAGGAGGAAGCTCCGTTTTCCGGCCATGAACTGCTTCAGAGAGGGGAGGGCGTCACTATCGATGCTGATTTTGAGGTTGCTTTGGCGCAGATACTCGAGCGTCGCGTCAAAATCCTGTTTTTTCCATGAGCCGGTCATGCGCAGTCGGTTTTTCAGCTCCTCGCCTCCGACCACGTGTTCCGACAACTCTTTCAGCAGACGGTTGCCGAATTCACTGAAAAAGACGCCAATGACCATGTTCAGTTTTCTCATTACCGACTGGCGCTCCCTTTCCTTGAGCACCCTTTCGAAGAGGAGCGTGACGACGATGATGTAAATGGGCAGGAAGGCGAGATTGCCGAGAAAGCTGGCTGATATTTCCCTCAAGTTGCCGAAAATGTTGAATTCAATACTATAAAGGGCCAGCGAGATGGCGAAGAGGGCGGACCCCGTCCACGCCTTGTTCATAAACAGTTTTTTCAACATGAACACCTGATATTTTAACCGTAACCAAACAACATTCAAGACCTTGCATCATTGAACAAACAGGCAAAAACATTTCACCGTTCGATGAGAAGCGAAAACCTGTGACGTAAAGGAGCAATTCATCCGTTATCATCTCCCTGAGTTCCTAAGCCTCAAGTGCTTTGTCGATAATGAACACTTATTCGCCGATTCAGCGGATATTCTCAATGCTGCCCTCAGCACTCGGCACTCAGAGTACTATCTTTTGTCACCCCGAATTCCTGTGAGGGGTCTATCTTCTCGCCCGCAGAACTCAGCACTGGTCATTGCCGACTGCCAACTGCAAATTGCCGACTCTTCTTAGCTCGGCCCTCAGCACTCAGCACTTTTTTCAACTATCTTCACTCTTCCCTGATCCCCTCATGCTATACGCTTGCCATCTCTTTTAATAAATCAGGATGACGGTCCACCAGTTTCAGAAGCTTTACGAGCGGGGCAGGGGGTCTGGTTTCTCCTCTTTCATATCGTGAAAAGGCCACCTTTCCGATGCCAAACAATTTTGAGAGTTCTGCCTGAGTCAGATTGAGTTTTTTTCGGATACGTCGAATGTCAGCGCCAACATCACCCTTTACTGTTCTTACTAATCCAGCTTGGGCTTCAGTGTATCGCCTGTAACTCTCTTCATCCCAGATACCTTCGCCACAGGAGGAGCAAAACTCGCCATGCATAGCGTGCAATGTTAATGATTGTCCGCCATAAGAGAGCGTTTCATCCAGAACTTTATTGACCATGTCGGGATGGCCACATGCAGGACAGTTCATATGAGGTATTTTTTATTTGGCTTTAAACTGAATAACCGGAGGCCGATTATCAGGAAAGCCGGTAATTTTAATGTAGACGGCAACACCGTCCATAGTTTTACCATGATAGACGTCCTGCCACAAGCGATGATCCATATGGGTTGTCATTGATTTGTAAAAATCAGTTTTTGACAGAGAAAGAACAACTTCACGCATTTCCGGTTCCGTCAAACCTAAAGAGAGTCCGCCTGCCAAGGCCAACCTTGTAAATACACGACTGCAACTATCGGCTACAATAGCCTGAATCTCGGCAAGAACGTAATGTGGCGTCCTCTTCTCCATCAAAAGATATTACTCATTTAGGCTATTTTATACAAATTGATAAATTTCTACATCTGATCAACGATGATATGAGTTTTTTTTGTAATTGTAATAAATATGTAAATAATTGTAATTATAGTAGTGTATAAAAAACGTTTTTAACCCTGACCCTTAATGCCAGGCGAGTATTATGCACTTTAAACAGTTGCTGGCTCTTTTTAAACATACTCACCGGGAGTTACAGCTTCGAGCAGCCAGATCGATAGATGTTTCCCTGGTGATTAGAAACTAGCTTTTTGGCTGGTACATTGTTTGCTGAATCAAGGCGCCTTGATTTCCTGCGAAATATCAGCTCTATCTGCCGTCTAAAGAATAGCTGAGAAGGCAGTTAATAGATGTTGCTGGAATAGAGCGGCAGGGAACTGAAAAGGGGCACAACTGAGCAGCCCGAGAAAAAACCGAATACTGCGCCTTTATCCGGCTTGCTGAATGCTTTGCAGGAACTGATTCTACAAGGATGACATCTGGTTTTTCAAATGTGTGACGCACTGCGTCGCGAATTGAGCTTGACGCACTATCGAGCACTGCTTCGAGTCAACAGCACGGGAAATAATACAGTACTTTAAAAAAACCTAAAAGATTAATCGACCCTCAGCACTCGGCACTCAGCACTTTTTTTTGTCACCCCGAATTCCTGTGAGGGGTCTATCTTACTGAACTCAGAACTCAGAACTGATTTCATTGCCGACTGTCCACTGCCCACTGTTCTCAGCTCAGAACTGTCTTTCCTATCAGTACTATTTTTAACACCTTCATTTCCACCGTAACCTCTGGTATTTCTTTTATTTGAAGTGAATATTTTGTAAATAGTGAGAACATTTGAATTGCAACTGTAGCACCCAATTATAACCAGTACTCATGTGCTCAACCGTGTACCTGATGGCATCCATTTGCGGCCGATGAGCATCACGCCACATCACAGCAAGTACTTGGCTCACGATCTGACCCGTCGTGCAGTAAATGGCATGGATCGTTTATCCATGGCCTTATTTGATGCTGCTGTTGACTTGAATCCCCATCAGATTGAGGCTGCACTATTTGCGCTACAATCACCGCTATCAAAGGGTGTTATCCTTGCTGATGAAGTTGGCCTCGGAAAAACAATTGAGGCGGGCATAGTGCTTTGCCAATTTTGGGCAGAACGCAAAAGAAGGTTGCTCGTAATTTGCCCGGCATCGTTACGAAAGCAGTGGGCACTTGAGTTGCAGGAAAAGTTCAATTTGACAGCGCTTGTTCTCGATGCCAAAGCTTATCGGGAAGCTCAACGGCATGGGAGAGCACCTTTGAGCGAGAAATGTGTGCTTATCATCTCCATGAATTACGCTAATGCTTTACGCGAAGAGCTGAAAAGTATCGCTTGGGATCTGGTTGTTATCGACGAAGCCCATAAACTCCGGAATGCATACCGGGCAAGCAATAAAGTTGGTCAAGGTATCCTCTGGGCAACTGAAGATTGCCGAAAACTTCTTTTGACCGCAACTCCTTTACAAAACTCTCTCCTTGAGCTATACGGGCTTTCAACCCTGATTGATGAGCGACTGTTCGGAGATGCTGACTCTTTTCGGTCTCAATACGCAAATGCGGGTAATGACCTAGAAGCTTTACGTCTGCGCATCTCAAGTTTTTGTAAACGAACATTACGTAATCAGGTTACCGAATATATTCGCTACACCGAACGGAGGGCAATTACTCGACCGTTCACTACAAGCGACGATGAGCATGCACTCTATGAGGCAGTATCGGGATTTCTTCAACGAGAAGAGAGCTATGCTCTTCCTAAACGGCAACGTCATCTCACTTCCCTCATCCTGCGCAAACTTCTTGCATCGTCATCTCTGGCAATAGCAGCCACGTTGGATACTTTAAGGATCAGGCTTGAAACACTCCAAGATGAAAAGGTGCAGAACGACCCCGAGTTGGCTGAGGGAATCCTTGAATCTGAAGAAATCGAGAGTGATCTGCTCGATGAAATTCTCGCTGAACCGGATGAAACTGACAACAATCCTGAACTTGTTACGATTGACAGGTCGAAACTCCATGAGGAAATAGAGATTTTGAAAGGGCTTGCAACATGGGCCCGTAGTATTGGTACCGATACTAAAACAAAAACACTCCTTACAGCAATCGATATCGGTTTTGAACAGATGGCGTTAACCGGAGCATCGCGCAAAGCTCTGATTTTCACCGAATCACGACGCACACAAGAGTACCTGAAGAGCTTTCTCGACACACACGGGCACAATGGAAAAGTTGTGCTTTTCAACGGGAGTAATACCGGAGCGGAAGCCACCCAAATTTACACGGATTGGGTTCAAAAGAATCGGGATACTGGACGTTCATCAGGGTCGAGAGCAGTTGATGTCCGCACTGCCCTTATAGAATACTTCCGTGATGAAGGTTCTATTATGCTGGCTACTGAAGCTGCTGCAGAAGGCATCAACCTGCAATTTTGTTCTCTCGTTATCAACTACGATCTCCCATGGAACCCCCAGCGTATTGAGCAGCGCATCGGGCGGTGCCATCGATACGGTCAACAGCATGATGTAGTTGTCATCAATTTTTTGAACGAACGCAACGAAGTCGATCGTCGAGTACTGGAATTGCTTGCTGAAAAGTTTAACCTCTTCAATGGTGTTTTTGGTGCTTCAGATGAAGTACTGGGCACAATTGAATCAGGAGTTGACTTTGAAAAACGTATCCTCTCAATTTACCAGGAGTGCCGTACACCTGAGGAAATCAATACAGCCTTTTGCACACTGCAATCTGAAATGGATGAGCAGATTCGTAACCGAATGGCCGATACCCGTCGAACCCTGTTTGAAAACTTCGATGAAGATGTGCATCAACGACTCAGGCTGCAGCTTGACAATGCGAAAGCCCAACTGGACAAATTCAGCCAGCGTTTCTGGTTATTAACCAGTTACATGCTCGCTGGCCAAGCTCGATTTGACGATGATGCGCTCGCCTTTGACCTTGAACGAACTCCCGATCCAGAGATACTGACAGGACGCTATCATTTGATCTCAAAATCGAGTCCAAAGGCTTTGCAAATAGTCGGTGAGACTGGCAGTGATGAACAAAGTCAGTTTCTCTACCGCCTTTCACACCCTCTCGGAGAGCACGTTGTAGCAACAGCAAAGGCTATACCAACTGCCCCGGCAGAGATCGTATTTGATGTCACCCGGCATTCTCCTCGTATTCATGTAGTTGAAGCGCTGCGTGGTAAAAGGGGCTATCTTACCCTCTCGCACCTTATTGTTGAATCTTATGAACAAGAGGAGTACTTACTCTTTTCTGGGTTTGAGGATAGTGGTACGTCGCTCGATCAGGAGACAATGGAGAAACTGTTTACCTGTTCCGGCCGCCTGTTAAGTAATAAAGAAATTCCTATTGCAGTCGAAAAACGACTTATTGCTGAAGCTGAGCAGCATGCAAAAGCAACGGTAAGCTGCTCACTGGAACAGAATAGTGTTCACTTTAACCAAGCCAGGGAAAAGTTGGAAAAGTGGGCTGATGACATGGTAATTTCAGCTGAAAAAGCCCTCGCTGATACAAAGGAGCAAATCAAAGCCCTGCGACGGCAAGCACGACTGGCTATAACGCTTGACGAGCAACATGAGATTCAGCAAAAGATACAAAAGTTCGAAAAACAGCAGCGACGACAGCGACAGGAGATTTTTCAGGTGGAGGATGATATTATGGAAAAACGCGATTCACTTATCGAATCGCTGGAACGACGACTTGCGCAACAAACCAGTACAGAAGAACTTTTTACAATTCGTTGGGCGGTAGAGTAATCTCCTGATATAGAAAACGAAACAGAATTTATGAACCAGAAATATGAGAAGCTGAAAGCTTTATTGACAGAACTCTTTCAGCTCGACCAGCCCGACCTCGACTTTGGGCTTTATCGCATTATGCACGCCAAAAGTGCCGAGGTGTCACAGTTTCTTGACAAGGATCTCTTCCCTCAGGTGAAAGCAGCTTTCAGCCTCTATAAGAGCTCAGATAAAGCTGAAATAGAAAAGGAGCTCAACAAGGTTATTGCGGGCGTTGAGGCGGCAGGAATGTATCCTGAGCAGTCACCGAAGGTTCAGGCATTGCGTGAGCAACTGATAAATGATGCAGTGGATGCTGGCACGCTTGAGAGCGAGGTGTACGATTACCTCTTCAGCTTTTTTCGCCGGTATTATTCCGAAGGGGATTTTCTTGCCAAACGGGTTTACAAGCCGGGAGTTTACGCCATTCCTTACGAAGGCGAAGAGGTGATGCTCCATTGGGCCAACAAGGATCAGTACTACATCAAAACCAGTGAGTATCTGCGCGACTACGCTTTCCGTTTGCATCCGAATAGTGAGCAAAACCCCATGCGGGTGCATTTCCGGCTGGCAGATGCTGCCGAAGGAGAGCATGGTAATGTGAAGGTGGCTGAGGGTAAAGAGCGTCGATTCAGACTGGCTGAAGAAAATACGTTATCCATTGAAGATGGAGAGCTCATTATCCGCTTTACCTATCAGCCCGACCCAGCCAAACAGAAGGAGCTGAACAGTGCAACAGAAGAGACAATTTTGGCTGTCGGCGATGCTTTGTTGGCGGAGTGGATCACTGAGCTTGGGAAGCCGAACGTGAGGTCTGACGGCTCCTCTTCCGGCACTCGCTTGCGGCTGCATCTTGATCGCTATACCGCCCGAAACACTTTTGATTACTTTATCCACAAGGATCTTGGCACTTTTCTGCGACGCGAGCTTGATTTCTTCATCAAAAACGAGGTCATGCACCTCGACGATGTGGAAAACGAAACTGTACCGCGTGTCGAGCAGTACCTTTCCAAAATCAAGGTCATTCGTAAAATCGGAGGCAAGATCATTGATTTTCTTGCCCAGCTTGAGGATTTCCAGAAAAAGCTCTGGCTGAAGAAAAAGTTTGTGGTCGAGACGAACTACTGCATAACGCTTGACCGCATTCCCGAGACATTTTATAGCGAAATTGCTGCCAACCAGAAGCAGTGGGAGCAGTGGCAAAGCCTTGGGATGCTTGAAACCTCCGGCGTTGATAAGCCAGGCCTGTTCATTCAAGCCGAAGTGGGCAGTATTGAGTACCTAAAGACACATCCCTTTTTGATGGTGGATACAGCACTTTTTGATGAAGCTTTCAGGCAGGGACTACTTGGAGCGGGGGATAATCTGGATGAAAGCCTTGATGGCCTGTTGATACATGGGGATAATTTTCATGGATTGAATCTGTTGCAGAAGCGTTATCGTGAGCAGGTGAAGTGCGTTTATATTGATCCTCCGTACAACACGGCGGCAAGTGAAATTCAGTACAAAAACAGTTACAAGCACTCATCTTGGTTAAGCCTTATTTCTGATAGAGTTATGGTATCCGATCAATTGATGAAAGTTGATTCTATCATGTGTGTTGCTATAGATGACTTTGAGTTGTCGGTGCTTAAAAATTATCTCGCGAAATATTTTGGGGAATCTAATCATCTGTCTACAGTTGCTGTTCGCAGTAACCCACATGGCAGAGCTATGGCAAGCGGATTTTCTCCTAATCATGAGTATGCGATTTTCTTCGGAAAATCAGAGCGTGCTGTTGTAGGTAGATTACCACGAGATGAAAAGAAGCAAGCTCGTTATCCTGAGAGCGATGAAAATGGTAGGTACACATGGATGAATTTTAGGGCAACTGGTGCAAATTCAAGACGAATCGATCGCCCCAAGCTTTTTTACCCAGTCTATGTTGCATCTAATGGAATAATAAGAGTCTCCCCTATGGTTTGGTCGAACGATGATTCAGAGTGGAAGCCATTAGAAAAAATGTTAGCTGGCGAAAATGCGATATTTCCTATTGATGCAGACGGATCTGAGCGAGTATGGAACCTTGGGTGGGAACGAGCTCAAGAGGAAGCATTCGGAATTCTGAGGGCCCGGAATACCAACGGTGATTGGCAAATCTATCGCAAGTATCGTCCAAATCAAGAGGGCGCACTCCCTGGAACGTGGTGGGAAAGTGCAAAATATTCAGCAACTGAAAGTGGCACGAGAGTATTGATGGATTTGCTTGGTAGCCGAGATTATTTTTCCTATCCAAAAAGTGTGCCTTTGGTTGAAGATTGTCTTAGGGCATCCTCTTGCACGCCAGGAACGAGCGTTCTCGATTTTTTTGCCGGCTCAGGCACAACTGGTCATGCAGTTATCTCTCTTAACCGCGAGGATCAGGGAAAACGCAGATACATCCTCATCGAACAGGGCGAGTACTTTGACACTGTCCTGAAGCCCCGCATACAGAAGGTGGTCTACTCTGCCGACTGGAAAGAGGGCAAAGCTACAGCTCCGCAGACGGGCATCTCCCACGCTTTCAAGGTGCTGAAACTTGAATCCTACGAAGATACCCTCAATAACCTTGAGCCGAGTCGCACCAGACAGCAACAACTTACGCTCGATTCACCTGAAGCCCAGGGTTCTGACAGCTTCAAGGAGCACTACCTTCTGCACTACATGCTTGACGTGGAGACTCGCGGCAGTCAGTCGCTGCTTAACGTTCAGGCCTTTACTGACCCAACGGCATACAAGCTCAAGGTCAAGCGTCCCGGCTCGGATGAAAGCGGTGAAGTGAACATTGATCTTCTTGAAACCTTTAACTGGCTTGTCGGCCTTACTGTTCAGCACATTACCGCCCCGCAAAGCTTCAGTGCCGCTTTTGAGCGCGACAGCGAAAAGCGGTTGCGCCTGAATGGCCGGCTCAAACAGGAGGAGAATGCTCCATACTGGTTCCGCACCGTCACCGGCAGAACACCCGATGGCCGAAAAACGCTCATCATCTGGCGCAAACTTACCGGTGAACCGGAGCAGGACAATCTTGTGCTTGACGAGTGGTTCAGAAAACATGCTTACTCCACAAGGGATACAGATTTTGACCTGATTTACGTCAATGGCGGCAATAACCTGCCCAATGTGAGGCGTGATGAT
>Ga0209697_10005205_pt1 | contig 16354 bp, 7 predicted proteins | sample AliMusrvi5mmetaG_FD_184115 | JGI IMG/M metagenome (GOLD analysis project Ga0209697, IMG submission 184115) | Freshwater lake bacterial and archeal communities from Alinen Mustajarvi, Finland, to study Microbial Dark Matter (Phase II) - Alinen... | ecosystem: Environmental > Aquatic > Freshwater...
TGACGGGGAGCCTCCTGATGGTGATTTTGTTTTTTCATCACCTTCATTATCCCAGAGGGTGGGCTCCCCGTTCAACTTTTCAATTCCCTGTCTTGGACAAGGGTGTTGTTTCATCATCTCTTTTCTTATTCTTTGCCCGTCAGTTGGATTTTTCCCTGCCAGTACGGCTGTCCATCCTTATCCACGACGAGCGCAATCGTTCGCGGATGGCCGATGTCTTTGCCGGGATCGAGGTACAACTCAAAGTTTTCCATCTCTCGATCCAGAACCGTCCTTTCAAAATTCACATCCCCGGAGGAATCTTCGGACAGGATCTCAATTTCGTTGAGCTGAGCTATGGGGTTAGTGGCATCCTCCATTTTGAGAATCGTCAGCCGAAACTCCTGAGCCAGTACGTTGTCGGTTGGAATGGTGGAGAAGAACTCTTTTTCGGTTTTCTTGAGTTCCATCTCGCGGAGAATCTTCCAATCTCCTTTCGGGTCGAGATACTCCAAGCGAACCTGCTTGCAGGAATGCGCGGGACTCGAAGAGTGAAGGATCAGACGGTTGACCTTTGCCGGTTTATCTAACTTCATCGTGATCACATGAGGAAGCTGAGCAGATATGGCGGAGTGCCAGCGGTTATTCGTACTGTGGTTGACAATATGGTCGCACAGGCGATCAGCGCGATTGTTGTTATCCAGGATGCTGCTGGCCGTCGGCACATAGGGCAGGCTTTTCAGCGTTTTCCAACCCAGTGGCAGCCTGCACCTCAACGTCAGTGCTTGCTGTTTCCCGGAGCAATTCTCCGCGCTCACAAGGGTGACCGGCTCGACGCTTTCCTTCTTGATTTCCTTGTCGGCACCGCCCGTGATCACAACGAGTTTGAGCAAGTTCAACCTCCCCATCAAGGGGATCGTCGCCGCCTTCCCCTCAGTCGTTGTCCGGATCAGCCCAGCCACTGGCACGCTTCGGCAACCATTTGCCGATACTGGCGTCGAAAGCAAACACTCCACCCGGCAGCTCTCACCCGGTGGGATTGTCCCAAGCGAGCTCTTAAAATCCAGACGGCAGTCCAATGGGGGGTGGAGTTCCAAGTGCGCGTCAGCAAGTTCCTTATCGCTGCGGTTGGTAAGGGTCAATACTAAGGGAACCTTCCCGCCCGGCTCGCCAATGATCGGGGAGGGAGTGGTCGCCCACTCGACGGACAACGTCCTCCCCAAGGCCATGGCCGCATCCACAGGAGTCACCTCAAACCGATACGAGCCCGATCCGGCCTTGAAGGTCACATAATCGGCCTCCTCCGTGGCCTTTTCCAAACCAGCGACCGGCATAAACGCGGCACCGTCCCAAACTTTTGTTCCGCTTTCGGTGATGAGCACTTTCGCGCATCCGTCTTTCGGAACGCTGATTGTCGCCCACGTATTCGCCGGAACGGACGCATCGAAAAGAACCTTGCCGCCCTCTCGCCGCCATGCCGAACGGATCTTTCCGTATGGCGACTGGATCGCTCCGCTGGCAGAGTTAAGCGAGCGAGGCAAGCCGGGCCTGATGATAACATGTTTGAACCCTGGCGCTGCCGGGTCGGGCCGGATGCCTGCCAGCCCCTCATAAAAGTAGGCTCCGACGCTGAGGTAGCAGGAATGATTATGCGAGCCGCCCTCATTCCAGTTTTCCCAAACCGTCGTGGCGTTGTACTTGATAATGTGAAGCAGCCAACTGGGATAGGTGGTCGCGCTGACGATTGAGTAGGCCGCTTCATGGTTGTCCAGCCGGGGCAGGACGTTCAACAAATGGCTGGTTCCAATCGTGCCGGTGTCCAAGTGTCCGTCATTCTTCGAAAAGATATTATCATCGAGCGATTTGGCCAATGCCGCGTTGTACTGTTCGGGCACCAGGCCGAAGCTCATCGGGATGACCTGGGAACTTTGGCGGAATCCCACCGGCTCGTCCGTCTCATACATCGCGGTCTTTTTATTATAGAACTGTGCGTTGAAATCGTTCTTGATCGCATCCGCCCACGCCCGATACCTCACCGCATCCTGCGTCTTGCCGAGCAAGCCGGCCGCATTCGCGAGAACATCAACGATATGATAGTTAGTAGGATGACGAGGAGATCGCAGGGCCCTCGGGGCCGGCTGGAGCCCATCTACCATAGGTGTGCGGAGCCACCCAGTCCCCGATGCCGGTCATAATCAGGTTTCCCTGATCTTTAGCCTGCTTCGTTCGGATGATTTCCACCCATTGTTTCCAAGTCTCGTAGTTATCCTTGAGAATCTTCTTATCTCCGTAGTACAGATAGTTTCTCCATGAACAGACCGCCCAGGCCCCCGCCCAGGCCGGATCACCGGTGCCTCCTCCGCGAGAATGGGGAACAACGACTCCCAAGCCATTGCATTTCTCAAATTGGTCGCGGCAGTCGCGCATCCACTTTTCGAAGAATAGGACAGAGTCAAAGTTCCAGACCTGAGACTTGGCGGCCAAGGTATTGTAGTCGGCCCAGCCGTTCTTTTCGCGGTGCGGGCAGTCCTGCGGATAGCCATGAATAATGTTTTGCAACGTCCAAAGGACATTGGTCTGCAAGCGGTTCAACAACGGATTGGCGCACTCAAACTTGCCGATCTGCTTCATGTCCGTGTGGACGACCACGCCTTCGATGTTGTCGAGCGTGGCAGTTCCAGGAAAGCCCTTCACCTGAACATACTGAAAGGCGTAGTAGTTGAAATGAGGTTCAAATATCTCTTCCTCGCCAGTGCCCTTGAGGATGCACACATATTGCTGGCGGCGCCTCATCTCTCCGGGAATGAACGCCTCACCCCCTTGGGGCTGTTCGGCATGGCTGACCGTCACCTTGGTTCCGGCCGGACCCTTGACTTTCAGACGCGCCCATCCGGAAAAGTTCTGTCCCATATCGTAGACAAATACTCCCGGTGAGGTCTCGGTGACCTTGACTGGTCGGATCGTCATCGTCTCCCGGACGGGGGGCATGATTTGAGCAGCCATGCCGCCCTTCGGTGCTGGAGTTTGATGGATCGGCTGCCAGGAACCATCATCAAACCCCGGTTTATCCCATCCGTCGCGTTCGTTGCGCGCGTCATAAACCTCGCCGGCACGCACGTCATTCCACAAGATCGCGCTCTCGGTCTGCTTCCAATTGTCGTCGCTTACAATATACGCTTCGGTGCCGTCGGTGTAGCGGACGTGGAGTTTAAGCAGCAGCTTGGGTTCGCCTGTCCAAGGCGCTTCGCTCTCGCCAAAAGTGCCCCGTTCAATCATGTTGTAAAACCCGTGACCCAGAATCACGCCCAAGACGTTTTCTCCCGCGTTCAAATACTTGGAGACGTCGTGCGTCATGTAATAGACCGTTTTGTCGTAGTCGCTGCGTGCCGGGTTGACGGTGCCGCTGATCTTCGCTCCGTTCACATGCAACTCGTAATACCCCAGACCGCAGATCGAAAGCATCGCCGATTCGATCATCTTGCCGGGCGGGATCTGGAAGCGGCGGCGCAAGAGAGGTGCCGGGTCCAACTTGGGCTCAAAGGCATACAAATCCCAGATGGGGGAATTCAGGTAGATCCCATCTACGCCGGCACCATACGCCCGATCCTCCGCATCACGCCGAGCTTTCAACGCGGCCAGATACTCCGGCTCATCCTTTGCGCTTATCCAGCGTGCACCCGACCAGTCGGCAGCACGGAGCAGGCCCATGGTAAAACGCCCGGCTTGGCCGAAAGGACTGATCTCCCCTTTGCCATCCCACACACGCACCGCCCAGAAGTATGTCCGCCCCGACAGCAGGGGCTTGCCGCCGTATTCGATATGGACGCTGCGATCCGACCAAACCTTCCCGCTGTCCCACACCCACCGTTCGGGGTGCTGCAGAAAATCCTCTCCCTCGCCCACCAAAATTTGATAGGCTCTCTGCATCTGAGCGCGGGTTGCAGAGGTTAGCGTCCAGGAGAAACGCGGGCGCGGATTGTCCAAACCCAGTGGGTTTTCAAGATACTCGCACTTCACGTTTTCCGGCGCAATAAGCGCCTCTTGCCGCATGGCCTTCGGCTCAGCCGCACAGGCTGACGGTTGCTGGGTGGTTAGGGCTATAGCGCATGCCCCCAGAGCGAGACCGAAGGTCAGTCTTTTCGATGTTTGAATGATCATTAAAACGGTGTTGTGCAACCCCCAGTCATTTTGAAAACGTGATTTGCGAGTTAAAAAGGACGTGCCGGTGGAGTGAGCCCGGTTTTCTCCATCAGCTGCGAGAGGCTTCCGGCGAAGACGTTGCCCGCTCCCACGCTTTTTTCGAGCTTCGAGCGCCCATCGGCATCGCCCCATAGCTCCTCGCCGATCTTGCGCACTTCGTCATCGCAGGCTGGATAGCCCGAAAGGCTCGGCGAATGCGTCGGCTTACGACCGGCGATGATCGCGCCCTGGCTGACGAGTTCTTTGAGCTTGCGCGCCACTTCCGGGAGCATGGCATCCCCGGTCAATACGAGAAACGCATATCGACGCCCGCTGGGCAAGACAAGTTGCCCGTTCTCCACCCGCACATCCCCCTGCAAAAGCGCAGAACGAGGAATAGCGTCGGCGTCCGTGCCAGCGTGATCCAGCGTCAGGAAGTCCCCCACCCCCTGGCCGCGCTGCAGAAGCGACTGCGTGCGGGCCAGATATTTGAAATACGCTTTGCCCGGCTCGGCCCACGTCTGATTCCGGCCAAAGTGGGTGCCCCACCACCCCATCCCCATGCCGGGTTTGAAGTCGTCACCAAACGGCTGGTGGACCCAATGGTGGAGAACCAACCGATTGACGCCATTAGAATATCCGCCATCGCCCGTGGTCTTCAGGAAGGCGGGATCTTCGCTGAATTTGCTCACAGACGGCTTGCCGGTCAGCGCCTCTGCTGCAACAACCTTCCGATCCACTGCACGCGCCGCTGGGACGATGGTCGCCCCAATGGCCCCAATGCCATTAGTCCAAAACTCCCCCATGGGAATATCAGACACAGTCGACCCCGCCAGGGTGTCAAACGGGCCACCGTAAGCCTCGAACTGCATCATCAGCCCGGCTTCGTGCATGATGCGGGCGCCTTGCTCAAAGTTGTTTTGCTGGTAGAGCTGGGCGATCACATCGTTGAAATCCCAAATGAAGCGCGCGCTCTGCTCGGGCGAGCCCAGCGTCAGCTTGGGAACTTCCCTCTTCTTATTGTTTTCGACCACAGTCGTTGCATTCAGCAACGGCAGCCAGGGCACAGGATCGTAGCCCTTTCGCTTAAGAAACTCCTCGCGGAACGCAGGGGTCCAGTTCTGGGGGCCCGCCTCATAGCTGTCCAAGGTCAGATGTCGGAATGTCTTGCCGACGGCCGCCCCAAGATGTTCGCGCAGAGGATTGATCACCTGCTCGTAATGGAACTTCGAGGCGCTTGCGCTCATCTTATCGACCTCCAATGCTTTGACGTCTTCCGGGGCCGGACGGGGAATCGATCCGGTCGAGGTGTGGCCGAAGCGATAGATGTTCCACCTGCCCGCTGGCGCGTTCCAAGCGAGTTGCCCGTCCTTGACCATCTGTTTGCTCAGGTCAACAATCGCCTTGGGATCGACCGGATTCGTATCCGGCACGGCCAGCACGGCGATGTCGCGATAAAAGTCCCCTTTGGCTTTCGGCTGTGGAAGCACGCCAGAAAATGACGATCCTCCATTCACCGGCGTGATGGTGAAAACCACCCTCTGCATGGAAAGCTCGGGCGTGACCCAGGGTCCGCCGGTCGCCGAGTACCCCACGCAATTGTGCATCCCAACTTCCAGCCCGAGCCTCTGCGCCTCGCTCGTTGCAAATTTCACCATCTCCCACCACTTTGGGCTACGGTAGGTGATGTCCGGAAACGGCAGGTTTTTCGTCGGCGCTTCAGAGGCCATCACCGCCGAGGTCAGATTAAAAATCGTGGCCCCGCCGATACCCGACGCCTTCATCGCCTCCAGATCCTTGGTGATCCCTTCCTTGCTAATATTAGATCCCATCCAATGCCACCAGACATAAGGCCCTGCGCTTTGAGGAGGACTTTTGAAATCCTCCTCCATAGAGGCAGCGGTTAAACTTGCGCAACCGAGGGCAACCAGGGAGAAGGAAGAAATAAGCAGTTTATTCATGGGGTGAGAAATCTACTCTACAGGTCGGGCATGCTGGGCTATCGAGGCTATTTCGCTAGCTGCAACTCTGCCACAGACTCGGATGCCGAGGAATACCAATTTTTGACCGATTAATGCCAATTATTGGCTTTTTTACCACCTCAGGCTCTTTTCAACATCCTCGACACCAGAATTAAGCTGGCTCATCGATTTCAGAAAGGGATCTCCTGAACGGAGCGCACCACGACCGGCCCGAGAAGCCCGGCAGAAAGCAGCGGCGAATCCTTGGTGAAGTAGTTCCAAGTCGCAAAGGCTTTGCGGCCCTGTGAGGGGCGGGGCTGGCCTTTGACGAACCAGTCAGGATAGGCCACCAAGGGGCGTCCGACCTGTGCAGACCCGTGCAAATTGACTACGCCCCACTCGACATCGGCGGGCTCTTGTTCGTCGCCAATCAGCCGGTTCGCCCAGGTATTCGTTACGGCGATCTCCAAGGTGTTCTCGCCCGGCTTGAGGGCGGAGGTGGCATCGAAGCGGAAGGGAGCATACCAGCCGACCCCGAGATCGACCCCGTTGATCGTCACCGAGGCCAGATTGCTCACGGCACCGAGATCAAGGATGAGGCGCTTGCCTTTGCCCAAAAGATCGGCGGGAACGTTGAGTGACTTCCGGTATGTCGCGGTGCCAGAGAAATACTTGATCGCCGGATCAGCATTATCGCTCCACGACTGAAGCTTAGGAAAAGTGGTTTTTGCAGGCGCGCCTAAGCCTGGGGCGAACGAGACATCCCACGCGCCACCAACCGCCAGCAGCTGCGGAGGTGTCAGCGAAAAGGGAACCCGTTTTCCAGAAGCATAGACAACCTCCCCAGTGACACTCCCGAACGAGAGGAGAACCGGTTGCCCTTTCTCGTTTGTTGCCAGGTTCCAATCGCGAGATTTTTCAGCCCCCTGCGCCACCTCGATGCTAACAGCGTGGTCGCCGGCCGGCGCAGGGCTGCGAAAGATCACGAAGACGGATTCCTTGCCGCGCAGTCGCAGGGGCACCTCGGTGCGTCCGGCAACCTCGCGCCAGAGCGGGGCCGGAGTTCGCGAGCCGTCCTCAGCATGCCAGATCTCAGGAAGCTTTCCCTTTATCCGGAACGAGGGCGTGACATCGCACGGAGCGCCGCTCCCATTGGAAATAAAGAAGATGTCGGTTTCGCCATCCTTGCGGGCTGCTGTGCGGATGGTTTTCTGTTCGGCTTCGCTCATCGTGACAGGCGGAGTGAGGCCGGTCTTTTCCATCAGTTGCGCGAGGCTTCCGGCGAAGACCTTGCCCTGTCCTACGATATTTTCGAGCTTCGAGCGACCATCGGCATCGCCCCAGAGCTCCTCGCCGATCTTGCGCACCTCGGCATCGCAGGCAGGGTAGCCCGATAGGCTCGGCGAATGCGTCGGCTTATGCCCGGCGATGATCGCGCCCTGGCTGACAAGCTCTTTGAGCTTGCGCGCCACTTCCGGGAGCATGGCATCCCCGGACAATACCAGAAACGCGTAGCGACGCCCGCTCGACAAGACAAGCTGCCCTTTTTCCACCCGCACATCCCCCCGCAAAAGCGCTGCACGCGGGATGGCGTCAGCATTCGGGGCAGCGTGATCCAGCGTCAGGAAGTCCCCCACCCCCTGGCCGCGCTGGAGAAGCGACTGCGTCCGGGCTAGATATTTGAAATAGGCTTTGCCGGGCTCGGCCCACGTCTGATTCCGGCCGAAGTGGGTACCCCACCATCCCATCCCCATGCCGGGCTTGAAGGCGTCGCCAAAAGGTTGATGCACCCAGTGGTGAAGAATCAAACGATTAACGCCACTGGCATAGCCACCGTCGCCCGTGACCTTCAAGAAGGCGGGAACTTCACTATATTTGCTCTCGGCCGGCACGCCGGTCAGAGCCTCAGCTCCGACAATCTTCCGGTCGACCGCGCGCGCAGCAGGAACGATGCCCCTTCCGATACCACCAAGTCCGCCAGTCCAAAACTCGCCCATCGGAATATCCGCTATGGCTGACCCTGCAATCGTATCAAAAGGTCCCTGATAAGCTTCAAACTGCATCATCAGCCCCGCCTCATGCATGATGCGGGCGCCCTGCTCAAAGTTGTTTTGCTGGTAGAGCTGAGCGATCACATCGTTGAAATCCCAAATGAAGCGCGCGCTCTGCTCGGGCGAGCCCAGCGTCAGCTTGGGAACTTCCCTCTTCTTATTGTTTTCGACCACAGTCGTTGCATTCAGCAACGGCAGCCAAGGGATAGGGTCGTAGCCTTTTCGCTTGAGAAACTCCTCGCGAAACGCAGAGGTCCAGTTCTGGTTTCCTGCCTCATAGCTATCCAAGGTCAAATGACGAAACGTCTTGCCTACGGCCGCACCAAGGTGCTCGCGCAGGGGATTGATCACCTGCTCGTAATGGAACTTCGATGCGCTGGCACTCATCTTGTCAACTTCCAACGCCTTGACGTCTTCCGGGCCCGGCTTGGGTACCGATCCCGTCGAGGTGTGGCCGAATCGATAGACGTTCCACTTTCCCGCCGGGGCATTCCAGGTCAGACGCCCGTCTTTGCCCATCTGTTTGCTCAGGTCAAGAATCGACTTGGGATCGATCAGATTCGAATCAGGCACGGCAAGCACGGCGATATCGCGGTAAAAGTCGAGCTTGCCTTTCGGCTGCGGAAGCACTCCGGAAAAGGCAGTTCCTCCATTCACCGGCGTGATGGTGAAAACCACCCTCTGCATGGAAAGCTCTGGCGTCACCCAAGGGCCGCCCGTCGCCGAGTACCCCACGCAATTGTGCATCCCGACTTCCAGCCCAAGCCGCTGCGCCTCGCTCGTGGCAAATTTCACCATCTCCCACCACTTCGGGCTGCGATAAGTAATGTCCGGAAACGGAAGGTTCGCGGTAGGAGCGGCTCCGCCCATCACCGCCGAGGTCAGGTTGAAAATCGTCGCCCCGCCGATGCCGGACGCCTTCATCGCCTCCAGATCCTTGGTGATCCCCTCCTTGCTAATATTAGATCCCATCCAGTGCCACCACACATAAGGCCCCGAGCTCAGTGGAGGACTTTTGAAATCCTCATCCATGGAACCTGCGGTTAAGCTCGCGCAACCGAGGGCAACCAGGGCGAAGGAAGAAATAAGCAGTTTTTTCATGGAGTGAGAAATCAACTCTACAGATCGGGCATGCTGGACTTTTGCGGTTATTTCGCGAGCTGAATCTTGAAGACCACCGCGTGTCGGCATGGCCAAGTTTTGAGCGGCTGGATCACCAGTGCGTCGGCGTCCTGCTTCCAGTCCAGCTTCGCATCGCTGCCAAGCAGCGTGATCCCATCAATTTTCTCCCCGGCCAGCGCCTTGATTTGCACAGGCTCAGTAGGGAGCCCGAGCGCGAAGGCATAGAGCACGTCTCCCTTTTTGGTAAAGCGGATGTCCTTTGAGGTCATCGGAGTTTTCAGATCCCGCGACACGAGCTTCTGTGTGGCAGGTGGAAGACTCGAGATGGGGCGTGGCAGCTGAGAAGGCCCTTCGCCGTAGACTTTCCACGGACGGGTTTCAAAGATCGCCTCGGCGTTGATTTTCATCCACTCCGCAAAGTCCGCCAGCAGAATTTCGCCGTGCTCGTCAATCGTGCCGTCGGCTCGCTGCGGAATGTTCATGAGCAGGTTGCCGTTCTTGCTGACGATGTCGATGAGTGCGTGCAGCATCGTCGTCGAGCTTTTGTGGATGGTGAACAGCTCGTCCGCCGCCATGGACTCGTCCAGGTAGAACCAGCTGGATTCGGACGTGTCGCACTGCCAGGGCTGGGGGGAGATGTCATTGAATTGCTGCCGCTCCAGATCCTTCACGCCTCCCTGCTCGGTTTTGATATTCACGATGCCCTCATTATGGCCGCCGTGATGCTTGATGTTGCTGTTATAAAAATGAGCGATGATCTTATATCCGTGGGTCTCGGCAGACCGCAGAGTGCCGTCGAAATAGAGAAGATCCGGCTGGCACTTGTCCAGAGCATCCTTGATTCGAGCGTAAACGCCGTCATCAAACTCTTTGTTGAGCCATGGCGTGCCAATGGGCGGCATATACAGCGACCAGAATTTTGGATCTTTCGTATCAAACTTGTCATAGACCACGCCGGGATCAGGCGCTTTCTTGGTCCACCCACCCCATTGGCCTCTCCAGAAATAAGATATGTGTGGGTGGAATGAGAGCCCAAATCGGAGCCCCTCTTGCAAAGCGGCCTCACGCCAAATACCCGCAACGTCTTTCTTCGGGCCAATGCGCACCGAGTTCCACTTTGTGTATTTGGAATCGTAACAGTCAAAGTTATCGTGATGCCGACCCATCGCAACGAAGTAGCGCGCCCCCGCCGCCTTGTATTTCTTCATCAGGCCCTGCGGATCCCACTTGGAAGCCGTCCACTCCTTCAGCATATCCTTGTAGCCAGTCGTGGCGGGATCCCCGATGTGCTCGACGTGATACTTGTAGGCGGGCGTTCCAACCTGATACATATCTTGGGCGTAATTTTGGGAAACCCCGCTGATGCATCCCGGCCCCCAGTGCGCCCAGATTCCGAATTTGGCATCCCGGAACCACTCGGGACAGGGGATGACCTTGATCGAATCCGCCGTGGGAGCAACCGGCCCGGCCTCGATCGGCTCAGCGACGACCGCAGCAGTGACCTTGGCAAGATCCAAGTCCTCCTGAGGTCGATCCTCAGCCCATGTCGGCAAGGTCAGCGCGGCGATTCCTGCTGTGACGATCAGTAGATTTCGGAAAGGACGGGATTTCCTAACCTTTTTTCGAAAGAGGCAGACGATTCTCTCCGAAAATCGGCATAGGGCCAATTTCTCGTTGTCCTCTTGCTTTCCTGACCGGTCGGGGGCCGACGGGACGTCGGCTCTACGAACCTTGGCTATTTCAATGGTCTGCGGGATTTCAAGAAATCGTATCATATCGAGGCTTTATTTTCTTGGGGAGGAGATGGGAATTACTGTCACGGCCATGTCTGGGACGGGGCCAATGAACAGATCGGGGCCACCATGCCAGAGAAACGGTTCTCGAGGAATACCATTTCTTGGCCGATATATGCCAATTATTGGCTTTTTATATCGTCTCAGGCCCTTTTAGACATCCGCGGTCACAGAGGAAAGATCACTCATCGATTTCAGAATAGGGTCTCCTGAACGGGCCGCAGGACGACCGGGCCGAACAGTCCGGCAGGGAGCAGCGGTGAATCCTTGATGAAGTAGTTCCATGTTACAAAGGCCTTGCGGCCCTGCGAGGGGCGGGGCTGGCCTTTGACGAACCAGTCGGGATAGGCCATTAAGGGGCGGCCGACTTCTGATTGATCCGGTAAGCCAGCATGGTAGCTTTGGAATTTCCCCCATTCGGCATCGGCCGGTTCTTGTTCGTCGCCAATCAGCCGGTTCGCCCAGGTATTCGTCACGGCGATCTCCAGAGTATTCTCTCCAGATTTGAGGGCGGAGGTGGCATCGAACCGGAAAGGGGCATACCAGCCGACCCCGAGATCGATCCCATTGACCTTCACCGAGGCCAAATTGCTCACCGCGCCGAGATCGAGGATCAGACGTTTTCCGTCGCCCAAAAAATCGGCGGGAACGTTGAATGATTTCCGGTAGGTCGCAGTGCCCGAGAAATACTTGATCGCCGGGTCGCTATTTTCGCTCCACGACTGGAGTTTCGGAAAAGAAACTTTTTCGGGCGCGCCCATACCTGGCGAGAACGAGACATCCCATGGGCCATCGATGGGGAGCGGCTGCAGAGGTTTCACCGAAAAGGGAACCTGTTTTCCAGAAGCGTAGATAACCTGCCCAGCGACACTGTCGGACGTGAGGAGAACCGGTTGCCCGTTCTCATTTGTCGACAGGCTCCAATCGGAAGATCTCTCACCTCCCTGTCCCACCTGCACGCTGACAAGATGGTCTCCAGCCGGCGCAGGGCTTCGAAAGATCACGAAGAGAGATTCCTTGCCGCGCAGACGAAGGGGCACCTCGGTACGTCCCCCAACCTCGCGCCACACTGCGGCCGGAGCGAACGAACCGTCCTCGGCTTGCCAGATCTCCGGCAGCTTTCCCTTCACCCGAAACGAGGGCGACACATCGCACGGAGAGTCACTCCCATTCGAAACAAAGAAGATGTCTGTTTCTCCATCCTTGCGAGCTGCTGTGCGAATGATTTTCTGGTCGGCTTCGCTCATAGTGACAGGCGGAGTGAAGCCGGTCTTTTCCATGAGTTGCGAGAGGCTTCCTGCAAAGACCTTGCCCTGCCCTACGTTGTTCTCGAGCTTCGTGCGCCCATCGGCATCGCCCCAGAGCTCCTCGCCGATCTTGCGCACCTCAGCATCGCAGGCTGGGTAGCCCGAAAGGCTCGGCGAATGAGTCGGTTTATGGCCGGCGATGATCGCGCCTTGGTTGACGAGCTCTTTAAGCTTGAGCGCCACTTCCGGGAGCATGGTATCCCCGTGAGGCAACACAAGAAAGGCATAGCGACGTCCGCTGGGCAGGACGAGTTGCCCCTTCTCCACCCGCACATCACCACGCAAGAGCGCGGCGCGTGGGATGGCGTCGGCGTTCGTGCCAGCGTGATCCAGAGTCAGGAAATCCGCCACCCCTTGGCCGCGTTGGAGAAGCGACTGCGTGCGTGCCAGATATTTGAAATACGCTTTTCCGGGCTCGGCCCACGTCTGGTTGCGACCAAAATGAGTCCCCCACCAGCCCATCCCCATGCCCGGCTTGAAGGCGTCGCCAAACGGCTGATGCACCCAATGGTGGAGAACCAGGCGGTTGACGCCGCTGGCATAGCCGCCATCGCCCGTGGCCTTCAAGAATGCGGGATCTTCGCTGAATTTGCTCACAGCCGGCTTGCCAGTCAGCGCCTCCGCCGCAACAATCCGCCGATCGACCGCGCGCGCCGCAGGAACGATGCTCGGCCCGATGTTGCCATTGCCAGCAGTCCAGAACTCTCCCATCGGGATATCTGACACCGTCGATCCGGCAATTGTGTCGAACGCTCCGCCGTAAGCCTCAAACTGCATCATCAGCCCCGACTCATGCATGATGCGCGCACCCTGCTCAAAGTTATTTTGCTGGTAGAGCTGGGCAATCACATCCTTGAGATCCCATATGAAGCGTGCGCTCTGCTCGGGCGAGCCCAGGGTGAACTTGGGGATTTCTTTCCTAGGATAATGGTCGCCCACGATCGTAACGTCCAGCAAAGGAAGCCAGGGCACAAGATCGTAGCCCTTTCGCTTGAGAAACTCCTCGCGAAACCCAGGGGTCCAGTTCTGCGGGCCCGCCTCATAGCTGTCCAAGGTCAGATGCCGGAATGTCTTGCCCACGGCCGCACCAAGGTGTTCGCGCAGAGGATTGATCACCTGCTCGAAATGGAACTTCGAGGCGCTGGCGCTCATCTTGTCGACTTCCATGGCTTTTTTTACGTCCTCCGGAATCGGACGGGGGCCCGCTCCAGTTGAGGTGTGGCCGAAGCGATAGACGTTCCACTTGCCAGCAGGCGCATTCCAAGTGAGATTCCCGTCCTTGCCCATCTGTTTGCTGAGGTCAATAATCGCCTTGGTATTGATCGGATTCGAATCGGGCACGGCAAGCACGGCGATGTCTCGATAAAAGCCACCTTTGGCTTGCGGCTGCGGAAGCGCTCCGGAAAAGGCAGCCCCCCCATTCACCGGCGTGATGGTGAAAACCACCCTCTGCATGGAAAGCTCTGGCGTCACCCAGGGCCCGCCGGTCGCCGAGTATCCCACGCAATTGTGCATCCCGACTTCCAGCCCGAGCCGCTGCGCCTCGCTCGTGGCAAATTTCACCATCTCCCACCACTTTGGGCTGCGGTAGGTGATATCGGGAAACGGCAGGTTTTTCGTGGGCGCTTCAGAGCTCATCACTGCCGAGGTGAGATTAAAGATCGTAGCCCCGCCGATGCCCGACGCTTTCATCGCCTCCAGATCCTTGGTGATCCCTTCCTTGCTAATATTAGATCCCATCCAATGCCACCAGACATAAGGCCCTACGCTTTGGGGGGGGCTCTTAAAATCCTCCTCCATGGATGCGGCGGTTAAACTTGCCAAACCGAGGGCAAGAAGGGCAAAGGTGGAAATGAGTGATTTGTTCATGGAGTGAGAAAGCTGTTGAGCAGGCCGGGTATGCTGGGATATTTTTGGCTATTTTGCCAACTGAATCTTGAAGACCACCGCGTCTCACGAAGCCGCTTCCTCAACGTCCTGCAACACCGCTGGCAGAATCTGGATCTCCCTCATGCGCGAAGCGCATTGATTTTGGTTTTGAAATCCGTAAGCGTGAGAGCTGAGCCCGGATTGCCGAGAAAATCAGCCCAGCGGTGATCCTGTATATCTTTCTCTTCTTGAGTGACTTCCAGAGAATCAGAATTGGAAGTCCACGCTCACCCATATCTCGTCCACCAATTCCAGCTTTTCGCGGACTGAGAGCGCCTGGATCTGTGGAAGTTCCGCGAGTGTCATGGATCCCCGTTACCACGAAAATCGTGGGAGCCAAGAAAGTATTTTTCTGCCAACGGCCGCCGTCATCGGCACCGAACAGAGGTGGCACGGAAAGCGGAGCCAAAGGGAACCGTTAGCATTTTCTCTTTATTCTTTTTTCTGCATTCGTTCGACTAGTCGGCTTATCTGCTTTGTCTGTCTCCAATACTTCAACTTGAATGACGTCACCAACATTTAGTTTGGAGATGCTCTTCCATCTCAAATGAACATCCTTCTTCGGGTCTTTTCTAGCTGTCAATCCCCCAACTGAATAAAAAATATCACCCTCCAAAACATCCGGTCTGGCTGGAACAGTCTTTCTACCAAGTTTTCCTGAGGCCGAAATAATCGTGTTGAGCACGGCCAAGTCTTCAGCTCCAGCGGTGCAGATATGTTTGCCATTGAGTGATACAGAAAGGGCGATCATATTTTTTTGCAACGTCCCGTTCGCATTATGTTTTTTCCAAGAGCTCTCCCTCCACATATTGGTGGATTAGCCCAGAAATTAGGGCCTGATATGGGAGGCCCTTTTTAAGTGCCTTTCGCTGGATGCCAAGCAAATCATGACTGCTAAGCCGAACGTTGATCCGCCGGTCTTTTTTGAATGTGCTCTCGGATGCCAGCATCAAATCAGAGAGCAGTTTTTTGGATGGCTTCTCAATCTCGATTGCCCCGCTCTCAAGCGCTTCCATCAGTTCATTTTCTTCTGCTTCACTTGTTGGTTTCATCATGTTCCTCCCTGTATCGTTTTGTCATTTTTCGCGAGGGGAAAGCGGTCTTTAGGAAAATCTTCTTTTTATCCTGGACGAAAGGGACCGCAATAATCCGGCCATCAATCGGAATCAGGAAAATCCTCTGATTGGGATATTTTTCTGTATTCCAGTGCGTTGTGACTGCCCAAAGTCTGCCGTCCCCAAGAAGGAGAGCAATCTCCTCGAAAGAGATGCCTCGCTCCCTCTTGATTTTTTCATTCTTTTCTGGATCCCACTCAAAAATCACATTGAACGTGTATGCCTATGCGGCATCCGTGTCAAGCGGCTATTTTTCAACGTCCCCGATCAGGTATCACCACTTGCTTTTGGCACCAAAGGCTGCTCCGCAGCCGACGTGCCAAAAGTGCCGAAGGCATGGGAGTTAGGTGGACAGCCGCGTCGACCTATTTTTTGTCGAGGTGGACAATGGCATTGTAGTTTGCTCCGTTGATCGGAATGGTAAAAGCAATGGGCTTCAGAGTCGACGCTACACTACTCTCAGCATAGCCAAACTCATATTTGCCGGTATCCGTGAGGGAGACTGCCACGGAATACTTGATTCCCTTCTCGGCGGTAGAAGCCGAACTCTTGAGCGCGAAAACAAACTTCTTCCCGTCAAGAATAACACTTGTGGTCCGGATGTCCTCGCTTCCTATAGAAAGGTCTGCTTTGGGTGTGGCTACAAGCTTACCGTCAACCTCAATCGTCGCCCAAGACGTGACCGGTGCCTGAGCAAAAGAAAAGTTGGTGCAGAGTAGGAGGAGAATGACGGAAATCGAGGGTTTCATATTTTTGTCCAGTTCCGCGCGAAGCGCGCTCGTTGGTTTTCCTCAAAACGGGGGGGGGGAAGTCAGGGCAGCGGTCACTCGTCGAGAAGTTGCCAGCGCCGCCCGTCCGGCGAGGTCAGGAGACCAAACGTTGTGTGATCTTTATCGTTCGTCCCCATCAGGATCATCA
>Ga0209697_10005208_pt1 | contig 16345 bp, 18 predicted proteins | sample AliMusrvi5mmetaG_FD_184115 | JGI IMG/M metagenome (GOLD analysis project Ga0209697, IMG submission 184115) | Freshwater lake bacterial and archeal communities from Alinen Mustajarvi, Finland, to study Microbial Dark Matter (Phase II) - Alinen... | ecosystem: Environmental > Aquatic > Freshwater...
CAATAGTATTATCGCATTGCGATGTAATCTGCTGAGTAATCGATGGGAAGACTTCTGGGAATATCGGGCGGCAGCGTGAAAGAAGACCCATAGATATGTCGCACACCCATTGTTAAGTTTCGGGGTGTCCGGGTTAGGGGAACAAGTATATATTGACAAAATGGTACGATTTGTCCATCGTTACATCTGTTCAGATTCAAACTTCCGTACAAATAGGGATGCTGCGATGCAATTTGTAGATGTTAAAACAGACATAGCTTTCAAAAAGGTCTTTGGCAGCGAGCAGCATAAAGATATTCTGATTGCCTTTTTAAATGCGGTGCTTGATTTGCAGGGAGATAGACGAATCAGGGACATCACCCTCAAAAATCCGTGGCAAGCGCCGGACATTCCGATTCTCAAGGAAACCATTCTTGACATCAAGGCGGTTGATCATCGTGGCGTCACCTTTATAATCGAGATGCAGGTAAAGGATAATCCCTGTTTTGACAAGCGTGCCATGTATTACACGGCAAAGGCCTATACCGGTCAGATAAAAAAGGGTGACGATTACCCGAAATTGAATCAGGTTATCTTTATCGGCATACTTGATTTTAACTCTTTCGAAGGCGACAGCTATCTGACCCGCCATCTCATATTGAATAAAGAAACCTTGAAACAGGAATTACCGGATCTTGAGTTCAATTTCATTGAGCTTCGAAAATTCAACAAGCTGGAAGAAGAGCTTGAGAGTATTGTCGAGAAATGGATTTACTTTATTAAAAATGCCGAAAATCTGACTGTCATTCCAAAAAGCGCCGAAGATATTCCTGAATTGAAGGAAGCCTATACCCAGGCGGCAATGAATGCCTGGAGTCAGGAAGAGTTGGAAGTATATGAATATTGGCAGATTCGCGATGCTGCCGATAAATATGGCAAGGAGCGTGATCTTGTGGTGGAGTATAAGAAGGGGATTGAGAAGGGGATTGAGAAGGGCAAACTGGATGTTGCCCGCAACCTCACGTTTGCCGGTGTTTCCGTTGACATGATCATGCAGGCAACCGGACTAAGCCGTGAAGCGCTGGAGAAGATTGAAATTAAGTGAGTATTTCACAATAATAATCAGGCGGCTCTTTTGATTGGCCGCTTTGTTCGACTGCTCCGGTGCAATTCAGTGTCATTCCTGTGAGCTGCCAACTCATCGTAAACAGGTTTCAGCTTTCATAGAGCACTCTTCCTCTTTCTATGATCTCGGAAATAAAGGAATCATGCTGACTGAGGAGCTCTTCTTGATGCTAAACGGCCAGTTCTACAGTTATCTTCTCATAGCGTAGATGCGGTGCCTTATTCTTTCCAGTCTGGGAGATCTCAACCAACCCAAGATTTACAAGTGCCTTTACATCATCGGAGACATTTTTTATGTTCCTGGCAGATATTTCCGCCAGTCCGCTTATTGAGCCGGGATGTTTTTCCCGTATCATCTTGAGCAAAGCAAATCTCTGAGGGGTCATGGCCTTTCGGAATACTTCAAAATCGGTAAAATAAATTCCCTCTGGCTGCGGCTCGACATGCTCGCCACCTTGAAGAGCTTTAAATGTATCGGAAAAATCCTTCAACCCATCACGGAGAGATTTAATACCCATTGCAACTTTTTTAGCCTTCATAATGCCTCCTGATAAACGCCTCAACATCACTCACAAAATCTTCTACCAGGACATCAACATCAACAAACGAGTAAAGCTCCTGCTTGCCATCGACATGTTTATGATCACCTTTGCCACGCTCATTATCGTAACCAATAACTCGCTCACCACTTACAATATAGACAAGCCAATATTTCACTCCGTACGGAGTGTGTTCCGTAACCGGAACTGACCAGATTTTCATCTCGACAATATTGCCGTAAGGATCATTAAACCGATTATGTCGTATTAGTGATGCTTTTGTCATGTTTGGCACTTTATACCATGAATAATAATTTGTCTATGGTGACTTTGCTTCTATAAAACATTTTTTATCTGGCATAAAGCACCACGGGTGCCGCATATCAAAAAAACGGCAATTTTTATTGTGATGGGGAAAATTGCTGATTACGCGTACAGTTGCCTCTTTTGAGCAATAATGTTGCTAAGTGATTCATTGTGATGCATAATGCATCTATGATAGTGTGGAGGTGATATATGGCAGAAAAGAAAGCGCTGAGTGTACGACTGGGAAGTGAGGACAGAGAAGCTTTAAAAATGATTTGCGAACATGAAGGGCGTACAGAACAATGGTTTCTGGCTCAAGGAGCTAAAGAGAAAATACAGCGAATGAAACGTCAAATTCTGGCTGAAGAGCGATGTCGGCACGCATTGATGACATACCTTGAAAATGGCAAAGTAATCTCTTCTGAAGATGACGACGTGCGAATTGACGCACTCATGAATAAGCTCGGAATTGCGGTTTAGCGTGGAGAAACGTACTAAAATTGTGGTAACTCCTGTGGCGTCAGATGAATTTGACAGCCTTGTGATCAGGTTTGCAGACAGGTCGGAAAATCTTGCGAGATCTCTCGTCCTGGGCTATAGAGAGCTTAATAAAAGGATATCAATAAAAAATGAAATTGGCCAGATTTATGAGGAATACACTGAAAAATTTGGTGTAGAATTTCACGTTACCCGCATTCTGGTAGGTAGTGATTCAGTCAGGGTGTTTTATCTTCGAGAGGTTGACAGGTGTACAATCTTCTGGTTCTGGAATACATTTCATGCCGAAGACGAGCAGGCTCTCAGGGAATCACTGGAACCCTTTATCAGGGTGGAATAGAGATGCATTTGTCGTATACTGGCTCTGGTGCCCGACCTTTATTAGCAAAGGAATTCCGAACATGCAATTTGTCGATGTTACAACAGATATCGCGTTCAAAAAAATATTCGGCAGCGAACAGCACAAAGATATCCTGATCGGTTTCTTAAATGCCGTGCTCGATTTGCAGGGAGAAAAGAGCATCAGGGACGTTACTCTCAAGAATCCTTGGCAAGCTCCCGACATTGCCATTCTTAAGGAGACGATACTTGATATAAAGGCCGTAGACAATCGCGGCGTTTCTTTCATCGTAGAGATGCAGGTTGAAAAGAAATACGCGTTTCAAAAGCGCGCTCAATATTACACCGCCAAAGCCTATACCAGCCAGATCGACAAAGGTGAAGAGTATCCGAAGCTGGGGCAGGTGATTTTTATCGGCATACTTGATTTCAGTTGTTTTGATGGCGATGATTACCTTACGCGTCATCTCATCCTTAACCAGGCCACGCAGAAACAGGAACTAAAAGACCTAGAATTTAATTTCCTGGAACTCCCCAAATTTACCAAGACCGAAGATGAGCTGGACGGAATAATAGAAAAATGGGTCTACTTCATTAAAAACGTTGGCAACCTTACCATGATCCCGAAAAGCGCCGAGTCCATACCCGATCTGAACAATGCCTATACCCAGGCGGCTGTGTTTTCCTGGAGCAAGGACGAACTTGATGTATATGAATATTGGCGTATGGAAGAGACGTCTGATCGCTATAAGTTGCAGGAAGAATTTGAAAAAGGGGAATTGGAAGGAAAGATTGCGGTTGCCCGTAAGATGAAACAAAAAGGGTACTCCCCGGAAGATATCATGGAGATTACCGGCATCGGCGAGGATGCCTGAAATGACCCTGTTACCTGATAAACATTCAAATCAACAGGGATAAAGGCCAAAAGTAGGCGCTTTTCAGCGATGTTCACAGAATGAACATGAATGAAATCTGGGTCCGAAAACTCTTTGGTATAACTTCTTGATCTCAAGGGGTATGCCTGCCTTTGTGGTACTCCCCTTTATTGACTTTGAGCGCGAGCATCCAAAAGAAGCCGCACTCATCGCCTCTCATAAAACACCATGGGTGCCTGACACCGGTGTACCTCATGCCGTAGTGGGGCTTACCATCAAACAGGATATGACACTGCTTCGCGCGTGGCGTGAATATCTTGGGCTCACCCAGGCGGAAGTTGCTGACAAGGCGGGGATCACACAATCTGCTCTGTCGCAGATGGAATCCGGAGAAAGCAAGCTCCGCAAGGCTACCCGTGTAAAACTGGCAACGGCGATGGGTCTGATTGCTGAGCAGCTTGCGTGAAGATTGATCCCGCAGGCGGCAGCAATAATAAGAAGGGCATATGGCAACGGTCTTCCGTTTTTGTCCATTAGGCATGATGGTTAAATTTAATAAACGCATATGTGTATTTTTTATTTTTATGCAAAAAATATTTTGACATGCTTTGATTTTATGTTAGTATCTGCACCAGGTTGGGCGTGAGCTTTTACAATCGGGCTGGTGTATGTAGTCTTGAAAGTAAGTGTAACTGCAAATAGTGTTTGACATTAGGGATATAATATATTTATATAGCGACAATGATAGCACTCTCAAGGAGGTGAATGATGGATAAAAATAAAGTAATAGCATCACTTATAGCAGCAGTGCTGGCTTTGCCGGCGGTTGGTATGGCGGCACCGCAGTTTTCAGTGCTTAATACGGCTGGTACGGCAGATGTGTTGACGGTAACCGATACTGGGATGATGGGGATTGGGACGAGTGCACCTGCGCGTGGTTTAAATATTTTTTCAACAAGTGCGAACATTGCAAGTATTGGAATTCAGCATGCGCCAGTATTGCCTGTTACTGCTGGTGGTGGAGCTCTTGGTCTTTATTTTAATTATGGCATTGATGGTCTTACTTTGCCTAGAAGCGGCGATCGCTTGGGAACAATATTATTTGGTGCGGCCACCAGGTCCATTACAACGACTGTTACCGGAGCCAATATTGCGGCAAAAGCAGAAGCACAGTGGACAGACAATGGAACAACCGTGGTCTCGCCAAGCTATTTGGTTTTTAATACCACGCCAGCCGGTACAACAGGTGTGATTGAAAGAGTTAGGGTTACTGGAAGTGGGTATGTCGGTATAGGTGCAACGGCACCTTCACAGAAGCTCGAAGTAAATGGCGGGATACGCCTAAATCCTGCTACTGCTGTTAAGCCTACTTGCGATGTCACTGTTCGCGGAACCATGTGGTTTACTCAAGGAGCGCCTGATAAGGTAGAATTCTGTGCTCTTGATTCTACCAGTACTTACAACTGGAAGCAAATAAGTAATTTTTAATTATATTTTTAATCTATATTAAACTGTAAAGGAGTTTTTATGAAAACAAAAAAAAATTGGAGTCAGCCGAAAATTAGCAAAGTAACTTTGGCAAAGACATTGGCAAGTAGCGGTTCTGGTGCCGACCTTGGTTTCGCTAGCGCCTCAACAGGTGGTGGCTAATTATCTTGCCATTTGTATCTTTTATAACTTGGCCGAATCAGGTACGCATGCATATAGTGCGTACCTTTTTATTAGAGGTAAATTATTTATCATCAGTCTGATGCATACTGGGTAATATCCGTCGATCAAAATAAGCGGCTTGAAGTAACCGAGCACTCCTCAACAGGCATTGTCCATTTAGTCAGTCCTCATATTTTGTCCCGTGGCCGTGTTGATAACCGAGCTGAACTATTCAGCGCCTTACATATACCGCTGGTAGATCAGAATTCAATCAGCAGCCGCCGCCTGATTGAAATGGCTTATACAACTTGGGGTGAAGATGCTCCAACACGTATTTATGGTGATTGGATTTTGGCGGCTTGGGACCCCAATCAGCAGCGCTTATTCTTGTCACGTGATCACTTCGGCAATACGGCTCTGTATTATATCAGCACGCCTCAGTTCTTTGCCTTTGCAACCTCTCGACAGCCACTTCTAGCCTTGGCCCCAAAGGTTGATCTTGATGAATTGTATCTGGCTCAGGTGCTTGCATCCTGGCCTGCCTATCACGGTGAACGAACTGTACATACTCAGATCAAACGTCTCCCGCCAGCCCACTGTCTGACGTTTACCCCGGAGGTCTTTCAGGTATACTGCTACTGGCAACTTGAGAAGACCCCGCTTCTAAAGTTTAAGCATCGTGATGAATATCTTGAAGGATTTCGGGAGGTATTCGATGAGGCGGTGCGGTGTCGCCTATATACTGACCCTTCAACAAATCGGCAGGAACAAGTCGGATGTACCCTCAGTGGGGGGTTGGATTCCGGGTCAGTTGCAGTAACCGCAGCAGCTATGCTGGCGCTGCAGGGTCGTCGGTTGCCAGCCTTCACCTCAATCCCCCTTAGCGACCCTACCTCCTATGTGGGAACTCGTTTTGGCAATGAACTCCCTTTGGCTCGGGCTGTGGCTGATTATGCCGGGACAATCGATCTGGAAACTATAAGTGCCGTAAACTACTCCCCTATTGCTGCTATACGTCAGATGCTGGCGGTTTTATGGGAACCATCACATGCGGCCAGTAATTTTTTCTGGATGCTTGATATGTTTACTTTTGCCCATGAGCAAGGCTGTAAGGTTCTGCTTACGGGCCAATGGGGCAATGCAGGGTTTTCCTGGAGAGGCAATATAGCGTCTCAACCTCTCTGGTACCAATTGCAACATATGGAGTTACGGACTTGGCTGAAGGAGAGGGTCAAACTTCTGGCTCCACAGTCGCTGCTGGCTAAGTGGAGACACTTGCGGACTGACGGAGATACATGGCTTCTGAGGACAGCCATACATCCAAACTTTGCAAGGAGGATCAGGCTACGGGAACAGTATTTGGCTGATCTGTCGGAACATTTTCCTCGAAATAGCCTAGATGGACGTTTCAGCTTTCTGATGCCAGGTCGTGCAAATGTCGGTTGTTTGTTTGCTGCTTTGCATCAAGCCACTGGACTTGAAGCTCGCGACCCCACCGCTGATGCTCGCTTGCTGGCCTATACCGTATCGGTTCCTGACTGGGTCTATATTGATCCAATAACAGATACTAATCGCTGGTTGGTCCGTACTGCTATGGCCGGGAGGTTGCCGGACGAGGTACGGCTAAATCGCCAAAGAGGTAGGCAGGCTGGTGATCTGGTACCTCGGCTTCGTGCTAACGGTTGCGAGCTAGAACTAGTTCTGAAAGAACTTTCCAGTGGACCGGCTGCTGAGTATTTAAATGTTCCCTATATGTGGCAAGTTTGGCGGAAAGTACAAAGTGACGATACTCCTGAGGCATACCGACTGGCAATAACGGTGCTGACCCGAGGCATTATGGGCGGGTTGTTTGTGAATGGTTTCTATGATGGAACCTATTGTTGACTTTTGCTAAATAGTTTTGTAGGTGATGGTATACGGCTAATAATCATCACCTATGTATTCGAAACACCGCATAGTTTTACCGTGTGCTGTGATTATGCAATCCACTAAATCTGGATGTAACTCTTCCCGCCAGGTTCCCGCTTTACCGTTTCTGAAAAAACTGTCGGAGGCGTTAATGGGCCGCTCTCTAAATCCCTCAATTTGTTCCTGGCGTTGGAGTTCACTAAAGGTCGAGAAAGCTACCGCTTTTGCCACCCGCTCCAGACTGTGAGGTAGACAGCAAAAACGGACAACCGCTCCGAACGTCTCTTCTGGTTTCCTTATCAGATCCTCATACCGCACCAGATGTACTGGCAGATTCGATGCGCCCATCCAGCTTGCGACATGACCGCTCCAACAGGAGAGGCGCTGGCGCAACTGGTCGGCCATGCCATCTAGTGAACGGGATAGCGCAAAGTCAGGATTGCAGAGATTATCAGTCGCCTTCTCAAGGGTTACTCCCCAATGATTGGCGCATGACGCAACCATATCCAGTGGATTGCGCAAGATGTAGACCACCCCGCCGGTTACTTCCGGTGGAAAAAGCGGGTCACCAGTGCTGGTTACCCCCCATGCGTCATGCACCTTCATGAAGATAGTCTGTTGTTCTTCCCGTGCCATACAGCGATACACGCCGGGGCGCAATGCTTCGATGGTATCATCATCAAGTGACGATGCCTCAACCCCTGCCCATTCATCAAACCATGTGCGGGCACTGGCAATCGGCCCGCCATCAAGTTTGTTGATATCTGCTGGTTGCTCTGCGTTGCGTAAATAGTTAGTCAATAAAACCCGCATCCAGGTGTTGCCCGATTTCGGATAAGAGGCCAGCCAGAAAATTTTAGCCATTAATGATTACCTCGACAATCTGGTCAACACTCCACCCTTCAGTTGGTCTTCCAATGCGCCATACCGGCACCTGTTCCAATAACACTTGCTTCAACGGGAAGAGGCCGGGATGCTCTTCAGGCAATAATGGGCCATAAATGCTATCCAGCAAGGCTTCAAACCGTTCCAGCCCGGTGCATTGTTTTAGAGTGACACCAGAGGCATGCTCGGTCGGCAACAGCAGATACAATCCTCTAAGCTGAGCAGATTTTGAGGTGTGGTAATCATGTAACGGTACAGCCGCTTTCATGCGGTGCCAAGGCAAAAAGGCGAGCCCATCAGTGTCTATTCCAAGCGCTAAAGTAGCCTCCTTTGTAAGATGCGTCTGAGAGATACCGGGAATCGCTTCAATCTGTCCTTCAGTACCAAATTGCAGTACGGTAATATCATCGCTCAGCATTCTGCAGCCCCGTTGCAGCAGCGCCGTCAAGGTGGTGGACTTGCCAGCACCTGAGACTCCGGTCAGCGCCACTGCATCACCTCCCGGCAACACTACGGTATTAGCGTGCAGAACCAGATTACCTCGCTGGCGCAGTAATGCTGCTAAAACCGATGCCTGAAAATGAAAGGGGAGCAACTCCTCCTGACATTCGGGATTGCGTTGCAGGGTGACAAGGCAGCCGCGATCAACCAGAAAACGACCAGCTCTCTGTCCTCCTCGCCACAAAAAACGCCCCGGCTCAACCTCCCAGTTATCTTCCTTTGCAACCGGCGCGTCTAGCGAGCGAGGCACCTCACCCTCAACCACAACTACATCCGGTTCGGCATCGGCCGGTGCTGCAAGAAGTGCCGGGCAGGGAAACGTGGTACGAATTACAAGATTGTAAACGCTGTAGTTATAATGCATCAAACACACCTTCAATGTGATCAGCTAGACCGGCGAGGTTCCAAACACCCCGTGGACGACGCAGGCGGTACCAAGGTACCTGAGACAGTTTAGCTCCCAAGGTTAGAAAATCCTTCCGATCCAGCAAAACATCGGCAATATGACTGTTATACAACAAACTGCCCAACACCTGGAATCGTTTGCCGCCGGTCACCGGTTCAATTTCAATTTGACTACGGCTATGCACCGAAAGGTGCACCAACACGTTGACCGGGCACGCGTCTCCTTTGGTCTGCTCCGGCTGCCAGCCTCGGCGTTGCAGGTCACCCGGCTTCTGATCTTCTACGGCTATGCCTAATTGTTCAAGCGCAGACGGCCACAAGAGGACTTGTTGACTGGTAGGCAGTATCTCTAACTTTCCTGTACCGCCTGCAACGGTCAGGGTCAGTTCATCCGCCAGTAACCGCCAGCCGCGCCGGACAAGCTCTGCAATCAAGGTTGACTTTCCGGCGCCTGAATCGCCGGTCAAAATAAGACTCTTGCCGTTGTGCTCGGCAGCTGCCGCGTGAAAGGCCAGCAGTCCGCGCTGAAGCCAGAGGGCAGCCAATGGAGTCCAGTTGAGAAAACGGTTAATTGCCTCCGTATTATTTTCGGCAAGCGGATCGATAGTGATCTGCTTGCCCTGTTCGACCAGATATCGGGCAACGCCGGGCACTTCTAGCATAAAACGTCCCGGTGTGGCATGCCACAGGACACCACAACGTGCAGGGTCATCGAGAAACGGAGGCACATGACCCGTAATGATCTGCGGATAATCAGGAATGTCGGGGGGCAATGCAAAGTTATTCATGGGAATAGTAAATGCTTTCGAAATTCCTTCAGGTAATCCAGCAAGAGGCCTCCAACGAAGCCCGAAGGGAGAATATCACGGTTGATGGGAACTTGTACAGCGGAGTTTGTTTCCTCTGCCTGGAGGTACGGAGGCCTATTTTGTTCTGATTTCGTTCTAATTCGCAATCTATTATTATCGCGCAGAGACGCAGAGGGCACAGAGAGATTCAAAAAAATACCGATTAACTCGCACAGCTTTCCGCGTAATATACCTTTGCGTAATCAAATGAGCTGTTTTGAAAATACACCTGAAACCTTTCTACAGGGATAAAGGGGATGAAGGGGATGAAGGGGATAAACCTGTCGGTCAGGTTTTACCCAAAAAGCTTTTAAGTTCAGATTTCATCTGTGTACATCGGTGTACATCCGTGGCTAATAAAAAGGTTCAAAGTCTTAGTCAGAGCCTTTGGCCATAGATTAACACAGCCAAAAGTAGGCGCCACCAGGCGATGTTCACGGATAACGGCAATAACCAGAAACTACTTCTGCTTCACCGTGCGCTTCTTTGAACGACTTCGGGCTATGCATGTATGTACTGCCCTGCAGCCAGCGCTAAAAGGCCGGAGCGTGTCAAACGGTGTGCTTCTGCATAGCGGTCTATCGCGAAGAGTAAATTCTCCGGCAGAGTGATATTCACACGTTTCGCTTTAACATTGATGCGAGACAAGTCAACATCAACCAGAATCCAAGTACCCCCTGCATAATCAGGGACGTTGATCCAACGTTCAAGCGATGACGCAATAGGTACATCTGATTCTCCTGAATAGTGGCATTCCGCAGCGTCCTGAATGTTGGACACAGCCTCTTCGATAGTTTTACCAGCGGTAAAACATCCCGGCATGTCCGGAACGGTTACGCTATAATCACTCGCAGGGTCTTTATGAATTACAGCGGGGAATAACATTTGTTACCTCCATTCCCATCCGGCTTGGCGGTATATGCTCCGCAGTGTACCGGTGGCAAAGTTGTGGTTAGGATGAATTACAGTCACATAGCCGGTTTTATCTGGATGTTTGAATTTGTGGTGTGATCCGGTTACGGTGACCAACACCCACCCTTCGTTTTTTAGTCTTTTCATTATCTCACGACGTGTCATATGTTTGTTTATACACACCCATACACACTCAGTCAATCGCTTTTCGCAGGAAGCAAAGGGCTGTTATCAGGCCGGAAGAACCGTAAGAGTTTTCGGTCGTTGTTTGTAAAAATTAACAACAATTTACGCAGGTTGGTTTTATATTTTATTCTCTTGCCTGCTGTGGTATTAGATTACGGTTATGGCGCTTTATTCCTGCAAACTTGGCGGATCGGACGGTAAAATTCTCAACCGGGAATTTGATGCTGCGGACAGTACTGTTTTGCGCAAAAACCTTGAGGACCAGGGTTTCTTTGTTTTTGCGGTAAAAAAGAAACCGTTCCAGTTTTTGTTTGATAAAGGCATCAAACGGCGAAAGATCGATAACCGTGCTCTTTTAACCTTTAATCAGGAGATGCTGGTGCTGATCAAGGCCGGTATGCCGATAATGCAGGTACTTGATGCCATCCTGGAGCGCCATGATGCCGGTCCGCTGTACGAAGTTCTGGTGCAGGTGCGCGAGGATGTAAAATCAGGCTCCGCACTGTCGGTTGCGATGGAAAAACATGGCAGGGCCTTCCCGCATCTCTACGTCGCCTCCATTCGCGCAGGTGAACGGACGGGCGACCTCCCCCAGACCATCCGCCGCTACATCGAATACCTGAAGCGTGCCGGCACCCTCCGGAAGAAAATTATCGCGGCCATCTTTTACCCTGCCATCCTGGTTGTTTTCGCCGTCATTGCGATCACGCTCCTGCTGGTATACGTAGTACCGACCTTCAGCCAGGTATACGCCGATTCCGGATCGCAACTTCCCGTGCTGACCCAACTACTGATAAACTTCACGACATTTCTCCGGCACTACTTTATTCTCGGAATCATTATCGCAATTGCTCTGTTTTCGGGATTCAGATCGTGGAAAAACAGTGAAGCCGGCCGCTACACATTTGACCGATTCAAACTGACCGTTCCGGTGGCAGGCGATGTATTCTCCAAATACTCCGTAGCCGCCTTCACCCGTACCCTGGCAACCGTCCTTGGGAGCGGCATACCGATCATAGAATCGTTACGCATGTCGATCGGGACCCTGGATAACGTCTTTATGGAGAAACGGCTGTTCGAAGCGGTCAGATTTATTGAAGAAGGGGGTCGGCTCTCGGTCGCGCTGGACCGGATTCACATCATGCCCCCGCTGGCCCTGCGGATGCTCGGAGTCGGCGAAACCACCGGGTCACTGGAAGACATGCTGATAGACATATCCAACTATCTGGAAGACGAACTGGAAGAACGGATGCATCTGCTGACCACCGCCATAGAACCTGCCATCATGCTGGTTATGGGTGTGGTTATCGGCGTCATAATAATAGCGATGTATCTCCCCATATTCAAAATTGCCGGCACCGTCGGCTAGGATATCGATGCAACCATACAAACGAAAAAATATCGGCACAATCCTGGTGGAACGGGGGAGCCTGAATCCGGACCATGTACCGGTCATAGTCGACAAACTTGCGACGACCCGGCAGCGCTTCGGTGAAATAGCCATACACGAAGGATTTATCACCGAAGAAGACCTCGCCCATGCCCTGGCGGAACAATTCAGCTTCGAATACATAGACCTGCGCACCTTCAAAATGGATTCGGACCTGCTTAACCAGCTGCCGCCCGATGCGATCTACCGCTTCCACTTCGTTCCGCTGGAAATCCAGCCGCACGCCATTGTCATAGCCGTCTCCGACCCGACCGACGTCGTCAAACTTGACGAACTGGAACTGCTGCTTGACCGCCAGATCCAGATCCGCATCGCCTCCGACTCGGCCATCGCAGCGGTAACAAAAGCGGGGGAGGGGACCCGGCGGGTACTGCGCGAAGTATCCGAAGACTTCATGCTGCAGCTGATCAAGGAAACCGACCGGGGAGAAGAAATCCTGTCGGTGGAATCCATCACCGACGATACCAGCCCGATCATCAAACTGATCAACACGACCATACTTGACGCCCTGAACAGACGTGCCAGCGACATCCACATCGAAACCGGCCTTGACGGAGTCGATATCAAATACCGTATCGACGGCGTACTCTATAAAGCCAACGACACCATCGATCAGCACTTTCAGGCGCCGATCATCTCACGCCTCAAAGTCATGAGTGAACTGGACATCTCCGAACGACGCATCCCCCAGGATGGCCGCTTTAAAATCCGCTTTGGCGACAAATCCATCGATTTCCGCGTCTCAATCATGCCCAGCTCCCTGGGCGAAGACGCCGTTATCCGTATCCTCGACAAAGAAAGCATAGCCAGCGACCTAAAAGGGCTGACCCTTGAAAACCTCGGCGTCAGCGAACGGGAAATCAAACGACTGCGGAAAAAAATCCGCGAACCATACGGCATGGTACTGGTCACCGGTCCCACCGGCTCCGGAAAAACAACAACCCTCTACGCCGCACTAACCGAAATCCATACCGGAGAAGACAAAATCATAACGATCGAAGACCCGGTAGAATACATGCTGCGCGGAGTACTGCAGATCCCGGTCAACGAAAAAAAAGGCTTGACCTTTGCCAAAGGACTCCGCTCCATCCTGCGCCATGACCCGGACAAAATCATGGTCGGAGAAATACGTGACTCGGAAACGGCACAAATAGCCGTCCAGTCGGCCCTGACCGGACACCTGGTATTTACGACGGTTCACGCCAACAACGTCTTCGACGTAATCGGGCGCTTCATCCATATGGGGATCGACCCCTACAACTTTGTCTCATGCCTCAACTGCGTCCTGGCGCAACGACTGATACGGAAAGTCTGTACCGCATGCCGCCGCCCGGTACAATACAACGACGAACAACTAACGGACGGCGGAGTCGACCCGGCACGCTTTCGCGGCATGACCCTCTACGAAGCACACGGCTGCGACGAATGTCACGGCACCGGCTATAAAGGACGCGTAGCGATCGTAGAACTCCTGGAACTGAACGACCGGATTCGCGACCTCATAATAGCCAAAGTACCCGCAACCCAACTGAAACAAGCCGCCCGTGACGCCGGAGTCATGTTTTTACGTGATTCAGCCGAAGAGAAACTTGCAGCCGGAATAACGACACTCAAGGAGATAAACCGCGTTACGTTTGTGGAGTAACCGGAACAGGAAACGCCATGTTGTTTGCCAGCAAACCAATAGGAGTTGAAATCAGCTCCCAGGGAATTACCTGTGCCCTCGCGGGCGGGACTGCCGGCACTCCCCGCGTCGAACGCGTGGCCCATGCGCCATTTTCCCGTGAAACCCTTCAGATATCACTTCGGGAACCGAATATCCTTGATCCCGCGGCATTTATCGAAAGCCTGAAAACGGCACACAAACAACTGCTCTGCCCATCGAAAATGATCTCGGTCTCTCTCCCCGACGGAGTGAGCAGGATCCTGCTGCTCAACCACGAAGGGCGCTTCAAAAGCCGCACGGAAGCGGTGGACATGATTCGCTGGAAACTGAAAAAAAGCATCCCCTTTGACAGTCATGACACCCACCTTGACTTTCAGCAACTGACGGTCCGGGAAAACGGCGACCTGGCGCTCCTGGTGGCAATCGCATCGCGCACCGTGATCGGGCAATACGAAGAACTGATTGCGGCAGCAGGACTCTCACCCGCATACATCGACTGCAACACCTTCAACATACACCGCCTCTTTGACCGGCGCCTGTCGCTTCAGGAAGAATACATCCTGATAACACTCTATGCCGGCACGCTCTCCATCGTAGCCTTTTTCGAGGGAATACCCGAATTTATCCGGAGTAAGGACCTGAGCGGACCACTCGCGACCGACAGTCGCGTCTACATGGAAATAAACAGCTCGCTGCTGGTATACAAAGAGCGGTTCCCGGAACGACCGGTTCAGACGGTATTCTGCGTGGCGGCGCCCGGAACTGCCCAAAGCTTTCAGGAAATGGTAACCGAAGCAACCGGGATAGCGCCGGTCCTGCTTGAAACCAAAAGTGCGATACTCCCCGGAAACTCCGCGCCGGGCGACCAGGCACGGCTATTCCCCTGCACCGCCGCCATCGGTGCGGCCTTGAGGAGACTTTGATGCGTATCACCATAAACCTTGCGACGCGCATCTATCTCGATCACCGACTACTGAACCGGTTCGGATATTGCGCCATAACCCTCCTTCTCGCCCTGTCGGGATGGAATATCAGCCGGATATCATCAAACATGGGAGAAAAAAGCCGCCTGAACGCCGAACTCACCGCAATTCAGAACAAACTCGAACCGAAACCGGGCGGCATATCCGAAACCGACGTAACCCGTCAAAAAACCCGCGTGCGCTTCTATAATGAAATAATAGAACGCAAAAATACCAACTGGCTGAATATGCTTGAGACATTCGAGAATAATACGCCGGCGGGAATCTCGCTCTCCCTGCTCGCTCCCGAAAAAAACCAGGGAGAGTGGAAACTTGAGGGCTACGCAAAAACATTTGCATCCGTACAGCAGTACCTGGAAAAACTTGAAGCATCGAAAAACTTCTCAAACGTCCTGTTGCTCTCCCACCGGAATTTTATTTCCGGCGATAAAGCACACGGCGTACAATTTACGATCTCCTGCAAGGTACTCTTTTGATGAAACAGTACGCACTTGAAATAGTCCGTCAGAAATGGCGGCTCCTGGGTACCATCCTCGTACTGCTGCTGCTCAATGTGGCCTTCGTGATTATGGTATCGGCGTATCAGGCGCCTGCACTGCTGGAACTGCAGACGAAATGGAACAGCGCACGTCGCCAGATTACCCGTTCCGGACAGGTTGACGCCACCCTTCTCCATAAACAGAGCAGCGCCGACCTCGAAAAACTGATGGCGAAAATCCCCGAGAAACGGCACTTCGCCCGGGTATTGAGTGAACTGCTGGAAGACGCGGCAAGCAGCGCCGTCGGAGTTGGAACAATCAGCTATAAACCGCTTCAGCTCAAACAGGAAGCGCTGCTCTCCTACCAGATGACGCTCTCCGTCACCGGCGGCTACGCAGCGGTAAAAAGTTTCCTCTCCGATCTTCAGAACAAACCGGACTTGATCGTGGTAGAGTCGGTCTCATTTTCAAACAACGACCCCCTTGTCGAGAACGTGGTCATGGATCTGCATATAACCATCTACCTCCGGGAGAACGTATGAATCGTCAGCGCCTGATTCTGTTTGTACTGACGATACTGCTCGGCATCGCCGTGCTCTGGAGCTACAGCGCGATACCGCGCTTCAAAACGGTAGCAACCGGAGTACAGACGGCTCAACCGGTAAAAAGAGAAACCACCGTCGCACCGAAAACAACCCCGCGGAGTGCGGACGACGGCACCAGAGTGAACACCTTACAGCTCGACAAGGCGCCGTCCGGATTCAAAGGGTATCATCGCAACATATTCAAACCTCTGTTTATCGATGAGGAA
>Ga0209697_10005211_pt1 | contig 16341 bp, 19 predicted proteins | sample AliMusrvi5mmetaG_FD_184115 | JGI IMG/M metagenome (GOLD analysis project Ga0209697, IMG submission 184115) | Freshwater lake bacterial and archeal communities from Alinen Mustajarvi, Finland, to study Microbial Dark Matter (Phase II) - Alinen... | ecosystem: Environmental > Aquatic > Freshwater...
TCTATATAGTAGATAGTAGTTCAAAAAAATTATTTCCCCAAAATCTTTTGGAAATCTACAGGAATAGGAGATTCAAAGCTAATCTCATCATTTTGGAAAGGATCGAGAAAACTATATTTTCGACAATGCAACAATTGCCTATTGATACCCAAAGATTTATACAGAACTCTATTCGCAGCAGGATTACCATACACGATATCACCAAGAACTGGATATCCTTCATCAGCCACATGGACCCTGATCTGATGCATTCTACCGGTATGGATCTTTATTCTCAGCAAGGAAATCGGACCAAGCTCCGGATGGATGATGAATTTTTCTAGTCGACATTCAGTCTTGGACTGTAATCACGCATCATAATCTATTTTGACCTGAGATCTATCAGCGATTTTGTTGTAGGATTTGGTAAGCGGTTTGTCGATGATGAGGTGGTTGGGAAATTTGCCGACGACGAAGGTCAGATAATATTTATCGATATCTCTTTCTCTGATGATGCTATTGATATATTGCAATGCTTCATAGCTTTTGGCAGCAATCAAGACGCCTGATGTGTCTCTATCGAGCCTATAGCCAAATGATGGCTTGAAGGTAGCGGTTTTGTACTCCTCAGCGTATTTATCCAAGTAGTCATTCATGGACAGATCGTTTCGATGTTTGTTTCCAGGATGCATAGGGATACCCGCAGGTTTATCAAAGACAATTCGATGTCCATCTTCATAGAGAATCTGTTGTTTTAGCTTTTTGATGTCTACTTTTTCTAGTTTGCGGTTCTTTTGACTGACCAATACTGACAAATCCTCGCTTCCCATCTGAACTTTATCATTTATCTGGATCACATCCCCGGTTTTTATCCTATATTCTTCTTTTGCCCTTTTATCATTGACTTTTATCAATCATTTCCTGATTGCACTATAAATGTCCGCCAAGCGAACTTTCGGATATTTTTTGAACCATTTTCTCAAGAATCTATCAAACCTCTGGTCAGAAGCTGTTTTATCTATTTTTATCTCCATCAGAATGCCGGATAGGGCAGAAAAGTAAAAAATTCTCCAGTAGTGTACACTTCGCCTGTCTATTTGCAAGAAGAGTGAATTGGGAAGTAGGGGTATAGACGATGACCTATACATCTATAATGGATTTGTCAGGTAAGACCTAGATAATTCTCTATAAAAGGGCAAAAAACTCTAGTTATATAGGATTTTCAGTAGAATGGTTATTACATAGTAGAGAATAAATAAACAAAAAGAGTAGAAGTGGTTTTCAAGCAAAAAAAAGAAAAATCCCTACACGAAGAGGGAAGTTTTTCAAATGGGGCGGCTAATCCCGCAGTCCTGCGGGGCGACCTCCTGAGTCACAATGGTATTTTGAGAATAATAATAATCTAAATGGGGCGATTAAGGGGATTCGAACCCCCGACATCCTGAGTCACAGTCAGGCGCTCTAACCAACTGAGCTATAATCGCCATATTGTTGTGTAGGGGCGGCTGACCCCGGAGGACTCCGGGGCGATACCCTGAGTCACAGGCGAGCGCTCTAACCAACTGAGCTACAGCCGCCATATTGTATAAATGTTTTGTGATCAATCCAATGATCTATATGTCCATCTCTTTTTATCATTCTTTCTAGTTTTATCGCCTCTGTCTTGGTATCTTTAGTGAAATATCAGATTAAAACAAGATTTCACATATGTCTTGTCGTTTTTGTTGATCATCTTTTATGTTTAATTAGCCTCTTTTCAATATCACTCGTATATCATGTATAATATTTTTCATCTCATTTTATGATATATACATAATACATATTCTTTATTATGATATGAATGTATTTGATGGGGCGGCTGACCCCGGAGGACTCCGGGGCGACACCCTGAGTCACAGGCGAGCGCTCTAACCAACTGAGCTACAGCCGCCATAATCATATTATACAAATATGAGTAGGAATATAGATTATTCCCTTTCAATTGCAAGAAAAAGTTAGATTTAGGCGATATGATGTAAGTATTTTATAAGAGGTAGAAAATCAAGACAGAAATATTTTTCACCCTTTATCTTTTAATTTCCAAGGATTTGCGAGACATTAAACCTTGTATTTTTTATGACAGTATCTGGATCAAGCCACTTTTGCAAATAATTTAACAATGGTTCTACTTGCAATATTATCATATTATACAATACAAGTCATCCGTTCTTAGTATCATATTCCAACAGAGGAAGAATAGAATTTTTAATAGTTATCAATTCACCAATAACATAACTAACGATAACACTATTAAATGGAAAATCAGTTATGATATTTTTAAGTAAAATACTGAATTCTTTTTTCGTAGTATCAAATACCTCTTTTGTTACAGATTGTTTTGGAGTATTCCATCTCTCAGAGAGTAGTCTAAATTGCTGTTTAAACGATTCAACATTGTTTATCGTATCAGATAATTGGATTTTTTCTGATTCAGTTAAGCTAGATTGCATATTGATGGGTAATTATATAAAAAATCATATGCTTATTATAGTCAGATTTATATATTTTGCAAATTTTTAGAGGTCTATTTCATACTATTCAATAAACGACATCAAAAAAAATCCACCCTAGCAAAGGCGGATTGTTTCGTAAAAAAACATATCAGTATATTAGTCTTCTTCGTCATGCAGAGCAGTCAAATCTTGCAAACTATTCGATTTGCATGCTTTTATATCAGTTTTGTACGTACTATTAGCTGATTTTTTTGAAGCTTTCAAGGTTTTCTTAATCGTTTTCATACTGTCTTTGTATACTTTGGAAGCTATGGTCAATGCTGTTTTTATCTCTTTCTTGGTAGTTTTGTCCCAAGCGGCAAATATTGCAGTTTTTTTGGTAGTTAATGCAGCTAAGTATCCATTTTGATACGTAGTAGCAGCTGAAAGAAGAGTTGTCTCTTTGGTTTCTACAGCAGTTTTGATGCAATGTATTACGACATCAGAAAGTTGTTGACCAAGAGGAAGCGGATCAGTAGTTTTTATCTCAGTAGCTATAGCAAATGCACCAAGAATCAAACCGACAATAGGAAGGAGAGTAAATATTTTTTTCATCATCAGAGTAGAATACTGATAAAAAACATTCAACGCAACCAAGGATAAGGAAATAACATATTATTTCAAGACCTGAGTATAATGACTGACAAGATAGAATTTATTGCCTGATATCGATATACCTAAACCGATCAGAGAATAATTCCCCACAATAGCATTGTAATGTGGACGATATGAGCTACCTTTTTCACTCATAAAAAATGTCCGACTCGTTGTGATTGCTTTGATAAAGTCATCAGTACAATCAGTATGTTTGCAGGTATAATATCATCGTCACAGATTTTCGGTGAATAATGCCTGACCATCTTTTTCTTTGCCGGCAAAAATAATTCACTGATCACCAAACCACGATTTGATACTGTCATAGGAATAATATCCATCATTGCTTTTCCTTTGATGACTTGTTTTTCCAATATCAGCAAGATGATTTGCCCAAGTAGTAGCGGTTCATTCAAGCGCAGAACTGTATGTAAATGGTGTCAGTCATTTTATTTTTCTTTCCGTATTGTGTAATGTCAGCCAGGTATTCCTGATTTTTGCTAGATCGACATTGGGAATTTGCAGTATAGAAGAAACTACGGAAGAAGTTCATGAAGTAGATCAAAGATTTTGTATCTGAGTATTTATATAGTCTTTGAGTGTGGTAAAAATCTTCAATTGTTCTGCATCACTGCGATTTCTGATAGCGAGCAATGATAAATTATTATATACCTGAAGATAATATGCTTTTTTTTCTGCAAGAGAAAGCATCGCCTGTTTACTCTGAAAATCAGCGATAAAGCTATCCACAGAAAACGCAGCAAAACTCGTCCCTACAAAGAGACAAAGAATACAAGACAAGAGTAAACGACGGAATCGACACATGATTAAGATAAGAGATAAAGTAGAGAAATCATAAATAACATGGAAAAAAATACAAGGAGAATAAATAAACAACAAACCCACCCTAACCCTCTACCCTCAAGGGGCATCGAGACCTTAACATGGAGGGATAATGGAAAATATTCTTTCCATAAAATCCCCCTGTTAAGGGGGATATAGGGGGTTTGTAAAAAATTAAATTAAAATAATACTTTTTTAGCTAAAAATTATATTCCCCTTAGACTCAAATTCACCCAAATCTTCTTCATCATCCACACTTTCCAAACGCTTGGTGCAGGCATCACAACGCTTCACAAAAGGATCGTTCAAAAAAATAGATTGGACAACCATATCTTCGATATTGATGGTTTCTGCTTTTGGATCAATATGAAAAACCACTTCTTCAGATTCTGCCAATTCTTTTTCTTTGATTGCTTCGTCTTCGAAAACAAATCTTGCAGTATACAAAGGGATATCTACTGATCTAAGAAACGAAGCTCTGCAACTATCACAAATTTCATGAAAACGAGCAGTAACGTCGGTAAGCGTTCCGAGTAAAGAGTTTGTATCCAAAGATTGGATAACAAATGTTCAAGTTATCCCTTCATCGTTCAAGTTCAGCAATTGATCGGAAAATTTATGATCAAATACGATTTGATCTTCTCTTCCTGTTTCATTTAATAAATCAGCAATTTTGATCTTGAAGATTTTGTCACGCAAGGAATGCTCCTTGGTACCTCCAGGTGAAGTCTTAGCAATCTTTTGTTTAATTGTTTTTTCTTTAACGATTTTTTCTTTGATTACTTTATCCTTTTTTTTTCAGGACGAATCTTTCATTTGAAGTTGGAAAAAATATAAGTAAAAACATAACTGTACTAAGTATATGGTTTTACCAGAAATTTTCAAATCACATCATTATGTTAAAAACGTGAAAGACAATAGGTACTATAAGGGATATCAAAAAAATATCTTATACGTTTGCCCAGCAGCAGACATGATTTAAACTACTCAAAAGCCAGGTGAAACGTAGTGAAAAGATTATGATAGCCGTAAGCGGGGGTGCAGATAGCATGTTGACTGCATGTTTGATGTACAATTTTTTTTTAGAGAATAAATATAGTTTACAAAACTTGTTTTTTATACATTGTAACCACTCTACAAGACCGGGGAATCTAGCTGACGAACAATTTATCAAAACATTTTTCAAAGATACTCAGCTCATCATAGCTACCAGGACAAAAAATAAAAAAACCAGTGAAGCTGAATTGAGAAAACGAAGATATGAAGCATTCAATCTCTACGCAAAAAAACATCACATCGATCAATTTATTTTCGGACACAATCTCACTGACCGCATAGAAAGCACATTTCTCAACCTACTTCGCGGAGCGAATCTCAATTGATTCATCGCTATGCAGACGCAAGAAGAGCATCATTTACTTGGTTGAATCAAGGTATTAAGACCGATTTTATGACTAACAAAAGATGACATAACTATTATCTGCAAAAAAAACAACATCCCCTTCATTACTGATCCTACAAACAGCGACGAGAAAATGAGTTTAAGAAACAAGCTAAGAAACAAGATACTGCCTAGCTTCTACAAGCTTGCGCACAAACAGACCACGACGACAAATTCATTTATCGATAGTATGAAAAATATCTACGAGCAATTGGAATGACCCATATCACAACAAAAGAAAATTATTCTGAAACCTATTCCTCTCTCACTTAATCGACACGCAACATTCGCCTATCAACGAATGATCAACCCCAAAGATATAACGAAAGAACACGTCATGCAAGTGATGAAAAAACTAAACAGCTCCAACAACATCACGACTCCTCTGCTCAAAGAACGAACAGCATTTTTGCAGGACAAAGAGAGTGGATATAAATATTTCAACACAACTTACCTCTTCAAATCACATGGGAATATCTATTTCATTTCCGCACCCAAATTTTTTCGACAAAAAACGATTGAGAAGTCCAAGAAAATAACTAAGCTATGAAATATCACTCGAGAAGAACAAAATTACAACATAGAGAAAAAAGAATATATTTGATCTACAATTAGATTTCCTCAAAAAAAAGATAGATACAAAAGCAAGACACGAAATGAATGGTGCATCAATCAAAAAATCCCGATCTTCCGGAGAAATTTTATTCCGATCATGATGAAAAGTTGAAAGATTATGAAAGTATGGAAAGAGGTAATGTAATGTAATTTTATTTTGTTAGCAAAAAACTATGAAAACAAGGCTTTTAAAATTTATAAAATGAAACATTCAAAAGATTTTGATAATTATTGGTTTCATTATTATCATTGTTTTGATACACAAAATCTTTATTAGCTCTTATAGTTGTTACGATAAGGAGAATCGAAGTATTTCTACTAACATGACAGAAAACATTTGTTTTACAATATGATATGTATGACAATCTATTTTTGCTGGAAGTGTTTTGATTTCTCTAGTTTTATTGTTTAAAGCATTTAAAAAATAATCTTTATCATTTAAATACTTAAGATATGTGACGAACCGACATCATCACTTGAATAGGAACAACATTAAGAAAGGCTGATAAAATAGATGAGTATAATCAAATAATGGACCTCCAGAGTACCATGTTTGAAATGCAAGGCGAAATATTAAAATTAACAGAAGAAAACCAGAAATTAAAACAAAGACTAGAAATTAAAAATAAGGTGATTCTTAAAAATCATTTTTATTACCTTGATGATAAGGGCCCTTTCTGTACCAGATGTTTGGATGTAAAAAATAATTTAGTTCTATCACATCCTACTTACCTTGACTCAGACTATGCTGAATGTCCCGAATGCAAAACAGTATTAAACTATACCTGAAAGGAGAGAAACGATCCTGGATTCACTCAAGATTATTCTAATTTGATATAACATTTAATTTTTTCATTCCTTCTCTCATGCTTCTTCGACTTCAATCCACTTCTCTCACAACCTTCTTCTCGAGGCTTACCAACCTTGCTATCGATACTGCAAGTCGAGTCCTGCTCATCATTTTTTGCTATATTATCGTATTGATCATTCTTGTTACCATCCATAGAGGGTTTTTGAAAAGACAAAAAAAGATTCACGAAAACCTAGTCCTCCTCTACGATACCATACGATACCAAATCGCTAAAGTACAATACAACAATCCAGCACTTCAGATAAGCAAAGGAATAAAAATAGTGATGGAATCTGAACATAAAAATTATCCTGCAAACATAGATAGTATTCATCAAGAAATAGTAGCCATTGAACAATCATTAGGACAACAGATCATACCTGCCGAACAACGAGCAACACTCGTCAGGCAAACCCACAAGAAAAAAATAGCATCAATCTTCACCCAACTCATAGGCCGACCAACGACAGTGATTACTGTAGGAATCTATAAGTTGTTTCGATAGAAAGTTATAACTAATCATACCCATAGCAAGTCCAACCGCATCGAATTCCTAAGGCTGGAAAGTCCGCTCTGATGCTTTAATATCCAAAAGCGAACGAAGTGAAGTCCCGCAAAGCGGGATAAGCCTAACGGAGCGTTTAAAAAAATCTGCAATTAAGCAGATTTTCATATATTTAATAAATATGTTTGTTTAATGTTTGGCTCTTATTCTTCTATACCCAAGATAGAGAACCAAGGTAATGGCCAAAACAATGAGTATATTTTCTCCTGGTCACGTCTTAGGAATTTTTCAGATGATAGGTGTCACGGTTGTTTTTGGAATCGTAGTTGCGGTGATGCCATTGGCAACAAAGGTATAACGATATTCCGTTCCTCCATTATTTGGCATAAAATTGATGATATATTCACCATTTCTCGTAAGCGTGAACGCATAGGTTTCATCGCTCATATTTACACTTGCAAGCCTCTCAAATATTCCACTCGTCGGATTCCAAAGGAAGATATCAACCTTATCAGAACCAGCAACAGATGTCCATCTCAATGTTGCTCTATTATTGGTTATCGTACTCGTTACATTAGCCAAACTCATATCTGCACCTGGTGCCGCATGAACATCAGTACCTGTGGCAGTACCTTCTCCAGAAGTCTGAGTTGCTAGTTTAAACCAGATTTCATTGGATATCTCTCCAAGGATTCCATTCTGATCTTTGGGGATGATAGAAAGATAATAGACAGAACTTGGAGTAATAGTATCTCAAGTCGCAGTAAGTTGCATAGTCACTGAAGTGCCTACCGTTGTAAACTCAAAGGTTTTTTCTATGGATTGATCAAGCAAAGCGGTGTTTTCCAATATCTGAGATAATGGATACTGAGAATACATCACCGTATATTTTGTGATTTTATTCCCAAGCTCGTCTTCGATGACGGGTGAGGTAATCGCGATATCATTTACAGTAACATGATCAACCGTAATCTTTTGGTTGACCGTATATCCAAAAGGGATTTCACTATTTAGATTATCCATCCAATCTCGTAAATCGCCAGAAGCAGCTTTGGTGACGCCGAATATCAAGAGGGTAACAGCGAATATACTTATCAGCTTTTTCATAGATTGAAAATTTAAAATTTAAAATAGGTTATATAATTTAAAGCTTGAAACTTACCTTACAACTTAATTCTTAGGGTTTAAAAATTAGAAATTGAAAATTAAAAATTAGTCATTCGTAATGAATGACTGTGTTATGGTTATTTCCTAGCCAAAAACAAAAAAAAACAAGAAAATCAAAGGCACATTCAGGGAATAAAAAAACAAAGGACTTGACTTCTGGAAGTATTTTAGTATACCTAAAAAAATATAAACAGATAAAAAATGAACACAACAATCTTAAACAAAATCGCAAAAAAAGTACACAATGTACTCACAAGTGCAAACAAAATGCTCGCTGAAACCCTCAAAAAGAAATTTAAAGGAGCAAAAGTAAACATAAAATGCGAGAAAGAAAAACTCGGACGTATTCACTATGAATCACTGACATCAAGTTTTCCTGGATGTTGCTGGATAATGTCCAAAAATGAAAAACGGTATATCATCATTTCAATCAAATTCGATTGGAGTAAATGGGATCCAACAATCAAAAATAGCCATTACAGAGATGAACTGGAATTCAATATAAATGATCAGAATAAAAGACCAATAAATCAATTCCGCAGGATAAATCAATTCCGCAGGATAAAGTTTGAAACATTGAATAAAAAAAAATTCATCAATAATATCAAAGATTGGTTGGAATACAAAACCGATGAAGTTCCCTGGGAAAAATGGGACAGAAAACTATAAGAAAAAACAATAATCAGCATGCCATGGAAATTCCATGGCTTTCTTTATATGAAAAATATAGTATCTATTATAAGAGAGCATACTTAGTCGATAGAGAAATCCATACATACTGGTCAATAAAAAAGTGGTATAAAGAAAAATTTGTACATTCTCCTTCAAAATATGATTTAGTATTTTGATTGAAGAATGGATAAATATTTATTGATAAACAAATATTTGTTTCATAAATTTTTCAGAGGATATTCTACCAAAAACAAATATTTGTTTCATAAATTTTTCAGAGGATATTCTACCAAAAACAAATATTTGTACATTCTTCCCCAAAAATACGTTTTAGTGTTTTTGACCGGAAGAATGTACAAATATTTCTTATGTAAGAAAAATTTGCAAAATTTTCAAAAACCAATATACTTAATACAGACGAAACGAATAAACGAGAAAATGACCAATCGATTGCTAGCAATAGAAATCATCTGAGAGCATTTCATCGTTTAAGCGTTTGAACGTTTTACCCTATTAAAAACAAAAACATGGCAGAAACACAAAAGTCCGACCCAGTCGGGAAAGCAACAACAGCAAAGGTAGAGCCTAAAACAGCTAAAACAGTAAAGGCTGCTACTTCAGCAACCAAAACTACTACTTCAGTAGCTAAGGTCACTGCACCAGTAACTAAAACTACCCCAGTTAAAGCTGCAGCACCAAAAAAGGTAAACAAAGACGAAATGATGGCAAAACACCAACAGATGGTACAATTCGTACAGAATCTTTTGGGAGACATGGAAAATGACATGAAGAGAATAAGACTTACGCTCAATCAATTAGCGAAGTTCGATCCTGAAGATCCTGCAAGTGTAGAACACAAAGACGCTGAACAGACAATGGGAAACCAAGACCTCAAGAGCTATTCCGAAGAGAATGCTGAAGTGGTTGAAGGAAAATTCGATGGATATTTCATGGTCGGAGTCGATCAGAAAAAATATCCCGTGCCATTGAATTATTCAAGCAAAACTAAGCTTGTTCCTTGAGATCTCCTTAAACTCAAAATATTGGAAGATGGGAAATTTATCTACAAATTGATTCAACCCGTAGAGAGAAAACATATCAGAGCAGTCCTTTCCAAGACTGACGATAACAAATTCGTAGCAATCACCGATGACGGAAAAAACTATTTCCTCAATCAGGCAGCCGTAACATTCTTCAAAGGAAAATCAGGAGATGAATTATATATCTTGATCAACGATAAGGAAGAAATGAGTTTCGCAGCTATCGAGGCTATTATCAAGAAATAATTATACAAAATATATAATTTCTGAAAGGGAGGCCCGAACGGCTTCTTTTTCTTTTTTCGGATTGCTATTTGAGGGAAAATAGCTATTCATGGGGATGAAAAAAATAAACACACATTCAATATGAAAACACAAGTAGACGAAAACACATCCAATGAAGAATTTAATGCATTTATTAGTGCTGCCTTTGATGCAATGTGTATAGCAAGAAACAAAGTGAAACATAAGATCACTTACGATGATGAAACAAAAGAGCTTATCTTTCATTATATAGATGGAACTGCTGATCAAGTTCAGATAACTCAAGTTGAGAATTACATACCGGAAAAGAGATTTATTCCTATTGTAAATCCACTCAGCAATTAAACATCATCGAAAAAATTACATCCACAATAGTGGTTTAGGGGGGTTATCCTCCTTTTTTTGTTAATCAGTTTTGCTCCCGGGAGCAATAGTTACAAAAATAGCTCAATAAGCCGAATAACCAGTATTTCCTCCCGGGAGCAATAGCTATTATTCTTCTCATTTGCTATGCACCTAAGAATGGATATGCTGATATTTCAAAAATAAAAATATGGCAAAAACAATAAAGAAAGCAGAAGGCGTCTCTGCAAGAGCATTCCATGATTTCATTACTGATTCCATGAAAAAAATATGTGACTCTGTTGAGGGACAATGTACAAAGGCAGAATACAATGAAGAAAAAAAAGAACTAACTTTGTACTATGTAAATGGAGCAATATATAAAATTACGATAGCTCAAATCGAAGACGACACAAATTAAATAGACATACGGGAGGGGATATCCTCCTTTTTTTGTTGATTGGTTTTGCACCCGGGTGCAAAACCTAGTAATCTAGCTTGTTAGGCTATTTCTGTAGCTATTGCACCCGGGTGCAAAGCTAGTAAAACTTTTTTCCTAACTTTGTCAGTGTTTTTCTTAAAATGCATTATTACAATACAACCACTTTATAGCGACCTTCGACTTTATGGGCTTTATAGACTTTATAGACTATCTGTTCCCCAGACAATGCATCAACTGTTGATCAGTCTGAGCATATTTATGTAAAACTTGCAAAACAAAATTACATCCGCATCCAGAGATCTGTCCGTATTGTCATAGAGTTTCCAAGGATTACAAGACCTGCATCGAATGTAGATCAGATAAATGTAATGTTTTAGAATGAATCATCATCCCCTTCGCATACACCAATCTATTGAAGAAACTCATCATCAAACTCAAATACTTCCACAAAAAAGACATCGGAGAATTCCTAGTCGACAGGCTAATTATCGCATTACAAGCCAACGAATCATTTCAGCAAATATTTCAAAAGGAATTCAATCATTTTGAATTCTGAATTCTAAATTCTGAATTGGTTATCTCGTTCATTCCCAGTCATCGATACAGGCATCACTTCATCAAAGGCTATAATCAATCAGAGCTTTTGGCAAAAAAATTAAGTGAAAAATTACAGGTTCCGATGGTCGCGCTAGCGAAGAAGTGTAAACACACCAAAACACAGGCGAGCTTAGATAGGAATGGAAGACTGCATAATTTAAAGAATGCTTTTATTCTGACAAACAATATTTCTTTCATCGGTAACGAAACTATCCTCATCATCGACGATATCACGACCACCTGATCGACGATCAATGAATTAGCGAAATTAGTAAAAGATCGCTATCCTAATGTTAGAGTTTGGGGAGCCGTATTGGGAAGACATATGTAAAAACCAAATAACCAATAAATAATTTTTGATTAATAAGTCAAGTCAATCCTATGTTGAGGAGGGCTTTTTTTGACAAAAGAAATGAACTGGAGTATACTTATATAACGACTAAACGACCAAATGCTCAAATGCTTAAACGACTAAATAACATCGTTTCAGCGTTTCACCGTTTAAGCGTTTCACCGTTTAAGCACTTTAATCTTTTAGCTAAAGCATGGCAGAAACGACAATCCCAACAACTCCAGTAACACAGACAAGTTGAACACCAACAAACGATGTTCAAGACTTGCAAATAAACCTCGCAGAAGCCCCTAAAACTGATTCAGTTCAATCTTCTGATGGAAATCTTCAGAAATCTTCTGCTAATCCTCAGGAATCTTTAGATCTCGATTTAGATCTCAATTTACCTGAAGCGCCAAAAAACGATGATCGACTCAAAGTCGAAGATCAAAAAAATACTGAAGCCACTATCGAACAACCAGCAGCTGAAGTTGTTGTAACTGAAACACCTGTGATGGAAAAAACAGTTGAAACTCCTGCAGTCGCGGTTGAAATTCCTATGACAGAAACCCAAGTTGAACCAATAGTTACTGAAATTCCTGTAGCAGAAAAAAGCGTCAAAGAAGTATCATCAGAAATCATTTGAGATAATCATCTGCAATCATCAGTTCTCGTCGAAGAAAAGATGGTTGAAGAAGTAAAATCTGAAGTTGTCGCACAACCAACCCCAGAGATAAAATCAGAAGAAGTAGTTGTTGAAAAAATAGCAGAGCCAACAACAACTGAAGTACAACCTGCTCCTTGAGACCTGCTCCATGCTCCCGACATAGTCGAACATCCAGCAACTACCGTGGAAGAAATTCCCACACAACCTACAGCAATAGCAGGAGATATCTCAACATCTTCTGAAATTATCTGAAGTAATCCTCAGAAATCATCGTCTCTTCAGTCAGACATCAATATGATCAACGAGCTGGAATGACATCCAAGCGCAGGCGGTTTAGCTCTAGAAGCTGTTGTACCTGCTCAGCCCGCACCTACCGAAACGCCAAAAACCTTCGACCTCGACTCCATGCTCGGAACAGTAGTACCCCCAACAACAAAAACAACTGAAGTCCTCCTTGATAAAGGAGGAAACGAAGGAGGATTTGTAACGAAGGCAGAAGAAATACCACAACCACAAGTTCTTCCAGCCTTCACCATCCCAACCACAACAACACAAGTGCCTATTCAGGCCATCATACAAACACACGTCCCCAACAAAAATAGCTGAGTCAAAGTACTGCTTTTCACGGTAATGTTCATAGCACTTGGATTCACAACCTTCTTTATCCTCAAGACCATGTATCCCGTAGAATTCTGAAATATCTTCTGAGGTCAGACACAATTGCATGCAAGCGCTGATCTGACAGGAACGATAGATACCGGGATGATAGATTCTGGAACGATGGATACGGGGATTATAGATACAGGAATAACAGACACAGGAGTAAATAGCACATGAGATGCTGCATTTGGAGAATTAAACGATCTCGGAACAGCAATAACTCAAACAGAAACACCACCACAGACAGATCTCAGTAAATTGACAGACTATGTAAATCAATGAACAGCATTTCTAGCACAAGGAAAGACAATGGAAAACAATACTGTCATCAAATACGGACTCTATATTTCCAAAAAAGCGACATCATTTCTCGAAAAGATTGCAAACGGAGAACAAATAAATAATCTCAGTGGATACTTTGCACAATTCGATCAGTATCTCGCACAGTTGAATGTCCTTGTAGGACAGTCTGCAGATACCAGTACATCCGTTTCAGCTACTCCTCCAGCAAATGGCCTTCAAGAAGTGACAACAGAAACCACCGCAACACCGCAAGACACCTGAGTTACCTCAGAATAAGAAGTTTTTTATAAATAAAGTTTCTTGAAGCACTATCAGTGCTCTCCTAGAAAAATATATGTACTACCTCCAATACGAGAGGAACGTCAGTCCCAAAACCATGGAGAATTATAGTCTCCGACTCAACAGGTTTTTGGAATTTTGTGGTGATGTCGAAATAAGCAAGGTTAACCGTATGCAGCTCCTCGACTACAGAATGGCATTACATAAAAACAAGTTGAATGTGAAGACGATCAATTATCATATCGTCGCCATCAGAGCTTTTTTGAAATTCGTCCTGAAAAACGACATCGACTGCATGAGCCCCGACAAGCTTGAACTCGCAAAGACACCACCAAGAGAAGTGAACTATCTCGATGATGTAGACATAACAAAGATCCTTGCCGCTCCTCTTGCATATGAAAAAAATGAGCTGAAAAAAGCCAGAGATGAAGCCATCTTACAATTCTTATTTGGGACAGGACTGAGAGTGACAGAACTCATCACCCTCCAAAAAAAAGACATCAAACTGGATTCCAACCAATTTTCGGTTGTCGGAAAATGATCGAAACTTCGCTCGGTATTCGCGACCAAATCAGCCATCAACGCATTAAAAACATATATACAGTTAAGGACTGACAGCAGCCCATACTTGTTTATAAGCCTCTCAAGAAATGGTTTTGGCCAGCACCTCAGTAGAAATAGCATCGAGGAAATAGTCAAATCATATGCTGCATTGGCGGGCATCAACAAAAGAGTGACCCCACACACCCTCAGACATAGCTTCGCTACGAGCTTAATAAAAAAATGAGCCGACATCAGAGCCGTCCAGACATTACTCGGTCACGCCTCGATAACGACTACGCAGATATATACACATGTCGACGATAAGCATTTACAGAAAGTGCATGATTTATTGGAAAGCTAATTTACAACGGACTCACAATATTTTTTAAGCTAGGATTCGTAACTTGGGTATACATCTGAGTTGTGCGGATATTATTATGTCACAACAATACCTGAACATAACGGATATCAGTTCAATTTTCCAAAAGATGGGTTGCGAATGAGTGACGAAGCGAATGAAAGGTAGCTGGTTTGATGATGCCGGCTTTTTCTTTAGCATGTTGAAAAATATGAGCTAATGTTCTCTCATGCAACATTCCTCACCTTTCACTTGCAAAGACATATTCATCTGATTTTTTCAACGCACAATATTTCGACAACTCATCACGAATTTTCTCGGATAAAATGCTTATTCTATCTTTCTGTCACTTAGCTCATTTGATATGGATAGTCAGAGAATCGAAATCAATATCTTGCACACGGAGAGTTTTTACCTCGGATATTCTCATCCCCGCGCCATAGGCGACCATAAGTAATAGTTTGTGTTTGATGTTTTGAGGAACAGTAAACATACGATCTAGCTCCATCCTTGAAAGTACTATAGGTAATTTTTTTGGTTCTTTTGACAATTTGATATCAACAGCAAAAGAAGTTTTCAATATCTGACTGCAGAAAAATTTAATGACGTCTTTATAGAGATTAATACTTTTGGGCGCCCTGCCTTGCTTTTGCAGATACAATATAAAATCAATAATCTTCTCACGAGAAACACCAGAAACGTCGCTATTAATTCGTTTGAGGAAGTAAGAAAAACAATTAGTATAAATCTCTACCGTTCTCGGACTGTAGTTTCTTTGTTGGAGTTCCCTAGTAAGCTGAAGAATGTAATCTTGCATTTTAAGAAAAATAAAAAGTAAAAAGAGTTGATTTTTTAATAGTTTTATGTATACTATATGCGTTTAACCCGAGGAACAGAGAGCTAAAAGCGTTTTCTTCCTCTCACTAAAGAGATTGGCTTAACCGTCAGTCTCTTTTTGATTTTCGAATTGGATAAGATGTCTAATATCAGTTAATGGTTGAATAGCTTTCCCAGAAGCCTTTCTAAGATATTTAGAGGTATGAAGAAAATGCGTAACAATTAATTTTCATCGAACTTTACGACGACGGAATTCATAAATAAGAGAATTAAAATCACTATCAGTAGTCACCAGATATGCTTCATGTAAATATTCATTAGCGACATCATTCATAGCTTTGATAGCTACATCAATATCTACATTCCCTTTCGTAGAACCATCTATATGGATACTAACCTCTTTAAAAACGATTTGTTATCATACGTTCGATAAAAAATCATAAAGTTTTTGATATTTAGGTATATATCAAAAAAATATGAT
>Ga0209697_10005214_pt1 | contig 16334 bp, 29 predicted proteins | sample AliMusrvi5mmetaG_FD_184115 | JGI IMG/M metagenome (GOLD analysis project Ga0209697, IMG submission 184115) | Freshwater lake bacterial and archeal communities from Alinen Mustajarvi, Finland, to study Microbial Dark Matter (Phase II) - Alinen... | ecosystem: Environmental > Aquatic > Freshwater...
GTGGTATTTATGCAAAAATACGACAATTTGATTTGCCGCCGCCAAATTATTACTTGATTATTTTATAGTCTGTTATCACTATGAGATCAGGAAATCTGAAGGTTTGTTTAATTTTTCTGTAAGGTTTCTGTATGATTTGTTACAGCAACATTACACAAAGATTACAGATACCTTACACAAAACTATACTTTGGCATATTGATTGTAGATTTTAAATAATCGAAAAATCCTTCATTTGATAGGACAGAATGCCAATTTCATGATATTTTATTGCTATTTATGGTTAGGATTTATGTTTGGGAATGCGACTTCTATTTATTTGCATTACAAATCTGCCAGATTTTGGTCACCAATAGCCATTATCAATTATTTAGATTTAATATAAATCATACACTATAATGTATTGGTTGTCAAATGATTAAAAAAATATTACATACTAAAATACACAGTGTTTATCAGTTTTGGCATGTTTTTTATGGTTTTTACCAACTCTGCTTATTATTATAGAATAATTCTAAATAGTCGTTTATTGGGGAAATCACTGTCGGGACTTTAAGTTGGGTTTGGCCTCGGCCATCGAAATGCGGAGGGTTCGGATTGTGAACCGGACATCATCGGCCAGACGATCAATTTCGTCGATCACTCGGATTAGATGGGCGAGACTGGCACAATATTCGGTTTCGTTGATATGGATAAGATCGGGGGCCGATTCGAATGAGAGGGCATCTCCATACATATATCCATCACCAATTAATAACCACCTTGCATTCAAACGCGGAAAAGCCAACAACGTCGCTTTGATGTATTTTTCCGGTATATTCTCCCTGCATGTCATCCAATTGCTCACCTGCTGTACCGAGGAGGCGTGTACAATCTTGCTGAATTGCGTAAAAGCTAATTCCTCTTTCTCTACAAATTTACGAAGTCGTTCATTTACAGTTATATCCATAATATTTAATTAATCCAATTTTAAATTAATGAAAAGAAAATAAATATACAGGATAAGTTCTGTATTTAGTAAAATATTTACCTTATTTTTAAAGCCATTCACAGACCTAAATTATGGTATATATCTGTGGACAAATATAGTATAAACAGAGCATATTTGCAATACATTTACAGGATATTTACAGTAGTTTTTATTTTTTTTTTTACTCATCAAAAAAACAATATATAATGCACGAGGAAATCAGAGAGGAGTTGCAACGATTGAAAGTTTTATTGCCTAAAGGGTACAGGGAAAAACTGGCTAAGGAACATGGTTTGACGATATATTCGATAGACAAGATATTTGCAGGAAAATGGGTGAATATGGATGTGCTCCAATCGGCAGCACAAATGGCAGAGGAGCAAAAAAAGGATATGGCAGATATGATTGAACGGTTGAAAGCCATTTAATTATGGATTTGGCTGGATTAGCTCAGTTTGGCAGAGCGTTAATTCTTCGCGATATGGTTGCCCGTGAGATTAAAGGTCGTCGGTTCGAGTCCGACATCCAGATCGATTTTTGTTTTCAATTTTGGCCCCCGTGAATTTTCGGTTGCCATGCCGACACGGGGGGGTGAATTTATTAACACCTAATATATAGATTATGCCTACCGTTTACACATTGAAAAAATTTTACGAGGAGACGAAAGCCCTTTTGGAGAAATATAAGGCGGTTACTGATACCGGGGAATTAAAAGTTAGATTTATTTATGGTGATGCTGACGAATATCACTTTAACGGGACTGAATGTTCAATCAACTACGACGGAGACGGGGCTGATGATCTCTATTCGTGGGGAATTACGCCCAAAGAGGCGCTGAAACGATTGGAAACTCAATTAATCAACAGTAAAATGAAGATTAGGCCTGACCAGCTCACATTTTAACAACTGCTTAACCGGCGATAAATTATCCCTAAATAAATATGAAAGCAAAATTAACCACCATTGCCCATGTTGTCAAGGAGGCGCATACAATTGTCGTACTTGACGATGAAAGTAAGTTTGAAATGTGCGGCGAAATTATTGATGATGTTTTGGATCAAAATTCGGTAGAACCCGCCTTTTCGGATTTTGAGGACTTTGACACACTCAGCCAGGAACTTCGTGATGATATTGTGAAATGCGCATTAGCTGAATTTCTACAATTCTGCTAAAAGAAATAGAACTCCACAGGGGTAGGGTTCGAAAAGCCGGAGCGGGCAGGATTGGCAGCCTCCTGTTCGCCAGGCTAATAAAAACAATAATCATCAAAATAAGCTATGAAAACTTTTTCAGGAAACAGAATTATTTGTTGCTTTCTGACCATTCGCGATACTGAATTACTGGTGTCGGGGCTAAGGGCGTATCATGAAAAGCTACTAACTGAGGGGCAAATGACTAACCAGGTGAAGGATGATATCATTGTAGCATTGGTGTCGCTGGAGCTGGCACTGATGGACGAGGGGGAGGAAATAATTCACTAAACCTATAACGCGATGAACTACAAAGCACTAAAAAACTACTTCGCAACGCCACGCATGACCACGGATGAATTTGAACTTAGCCGAATAAAATGCGGGTTTCACTATGTTATCGACTCCCTCTATTTTGATGATGGGATATCAAAATTTCCTACATGGGCAACGGGGCGGGTAAGGATGGAACAGGGGCTTACTAAGGTGGGCTGGAACAGGTTCGGGGAATGTTTCGTGAACGGGCGGCGGTTTGACAGGTTTGACCTGATCAGTCCTTTGAGGAAGGAACATTTTTCGGAAATATTTGTGATATGCGGGATGGTTGGAGCGGCGATTTTAATTGCAATTTTATACTTCACACGATGAAAATAGCACTGATCGGGGATTATCTGTCGATAGAATACAAGAGCGAATTGGGCGTATTGCGGTCGGAGCTTCGCGATGATCATATCGAAGATTTGGGGCGGCACAATACGGGGAACTGGAAAAAGGATTTTGACAGGCGGTGTGCCGATATCGATGATTCGCGCCAGGTGATTGTGCTACATGACTGGTCGTATTACTTTGATGCAAAAGCAGATATTACCTATTCGCAAAAGATGAAAAAGGAAATGTTCGTGCTTTTTGACGGTAAGTTGTTCCCGTGGGATGTTTATTACGCCAGGAAATGAGAAAGCACTTTGAGATATTTACCACGGGGTTTGCACAGGTATTTTTAGTGTCGGCCAATATCTATTTTATCAGTAAGTTATTCTGGCCGGGGATAGCCGTTTGCGGATTTGGGATATCGTATTTGTGGTGCATCAATGTGAGGAAAGTGAATTTGGGGACGAAGCTGGAGCAAGTGACCTATTCGACGGGGGCGATGCTGGGCGGGCTGACGGGTGTTTTGATGGGTTTGATAATTAAACATATATAGTAAACATTTTAATTTTGGTATTATGAGTAGTTATGCGAGTAAGACAAATTTAATGAAGATTTCGGGGGCATTTCTCACCAACCTGAAAGGAAAGACAGAAACAAAGCGGTGTATCTGTATTCCGATTGACAGCATTGACCTGTATGAAGGAGAAAAGGGTATCTACCTGGATATGATACACAGTGAAATGCGGGAACCCAAATATGCAGACACCCACCTATCGAAAGCAAGCGTCAAAAAAGAGATTTACGAGGGGATGACCGAGGAGCAGCGCAATAACATTCCGATCATCGGGTCGATGCGCCCTTTAACGATTGCGGTCAAACAGGCAGAAATTACAACTACGATGGAAGCCGAAGGGGGGGCTGGTGACGATTTGCCCTTCTAATTACAAAAGAGATTATTGTTGATTTTATCGCCCTGAATTACAACTAAGATTTTAGTTGCAATTCAGATTAACACACACATTAATAATAAAATAGATATGGAAAGAGAAGTTGAGCTAAACTTTGATTTAGTCGAATGTTATATCATACAAGCGGCTTTGGATGTTCTTATCGAAAAGGACGCAGTGACCCCTCCGATTAACAAAATGGCCGACGCATGGTGTCGGCAAATCACCCATACAGACAAGGTACAAAAAATCATTCTTCCGATAACGGAGGCGCTGGTTATTTATGAATCCTTCAAAATGTTTTACCGCAAAATTTTTACTGTCAATGTTTTAAAGGACATTATACTGAAATATGATGTGCAATTGTGGGAATGCACAACGGAAGAGGAACGGCGGGATGCGACTGAAAATTTTAGGCTCAGCGAACTATTAAAATCAGCCGGGATATGAAAGAGGCCAAACGTTTATATTCAAAATTAAATAATTGAATAGCTATGGAAAAGGAAAGAGAAGTTGAGCTAAACTTTGATTTAGTCGAATGTAATATCATACTCGCGGCTTTGGATGTTCTTATCGGAATGAACGTAGGAACCCCACCGCTTGACAAAATGGCTGACGCATGGAGTCGGCAAATCACCCATACAGACAAGGTACAAAAAATCATTCTTACGATTACGGAGGCGCTGGTTATTTATGACACCTTCAAAATGTTTTACCGCAAAATATTAACTATCAATGCTTTTTTGGGCATTATACATAAATATGATTTGCAATTGTGGGAAAGCACAACGGAAGCGGAACTACGGGATGCGGCTGAAAATTTTCAGCTCAGCGAACTATTAAAATCAGCCGGGATATGAAAGACGCCAAACGTTTATATTTCAAATTACTTCTTTTGACCCGTATAAAAATATTTATATTAGTGGTATTCAGCGGAACGGTGCTGTTTCAGTTGCTGACCGATAAAATACCGCACTACGCGGAATTACTGGTATTCATACTGCTGGCTATTGTCACCATCAATGAAATGATCATCATTACACACATGCAGATCAATAACTGGATTGTCGAGCAATCTACGAGCTTGATGGATCGTGATATTAAAATAATGGAGCGGATTCTGAACAATCAGGAAAAGTTAAAATCACAAAAAGAATAATCCTATGAGCAATAACGAAATAGCTGTAAACAGTGCGGAGCTGCCGGTGATCGTTATTGAGCAGGGGCGGGCAAACCCGGCGTTTTTTCACATCATTGAGCCGGTGCCTGGCAGGGAATTTAGAGTAGGGCAAAGGGTTAGGTGTATCAACCCGAAAACGAAAATTGAGATTAATGGGATTGTAACAAGACATTTTTGGACATTCCCCTGGGATGAAGCGCCGGAGGGATGGATATTAGGGATTTGGGGCGTCATGCCAAAACTGCTTCGCACGGTATTACTTCTGCATGATAAAGGGTTTGAAGATTCGTGGGCACGGGTGATACTGATTAATGAGACTGTGTAAAACCTAAATGCTATGATTGACGATGCGATTGTAAAACAGGTGAAAGAGGCTGCGGTTATCGAACAGGTAATCGGGGAACTAATCACGATCAAGAAAGTAGGGCCGAATTATATCGGCAAGTGCCCTTTTCATAAAGAGAATACGGAGAGCTTTACGGTGTCGCCCGCCAAAGGCATCTACAAGTGTTTCGGGTGCGGAAAAGGGGGCGACGCGATCAGTTTTATACAAGAGTTTGACAATGTGCCGTGGCCTACGGCATTGAAAATCGTAGCACAAAAGTTTCATATCGATGTGCCGGAAAAGGCCATGAGCGAAGCGGAGCTGGGCGCTTATAAGATCAGGGAAAAGGCGGTGTATGCACTCCAGAAACAAAACGAAGGGTTCAGGGAAGATTTGCAAAAAAATGAGAAAGCCCTTGCATTTCTGACCGTTACACGCGGCATATCGCCTGCCATGATTGACAGGTGGAGCCTGGGGTATGCGGCATCGGGATTTTTTGCGGGGAGGATTACCTACCCCATCCGCAATGTGACGGGCGAGATTTGCGGGTTTACGGGGCGAAGGGTGAATGAAGAGACAGTGCCCAAATTCAAAAACTCGGCTGATTCTGATTTATTTAAGAAGTCGGAACTGCTTTTCGGGCTGCATTATGCGAAGCGGTTTATCGGTATCGCTGACAAGGCGTACCTGGTGGAGGGGCAACATGACGTTTTGAGTATGGACGGGATAGGGCTAAGTAATACGGTGGCCCCGTCGGGAACAGCGATCACCGTGCAACAGATCAGGAAAATAAAGCGGTTCACCAATAATATCGTTTTGCTGCTGGACGGGGATGCGCCCGGACTGAAAGCTGCAATCAAAAATATTACACCTTTCCTCACAGAACAGGTTAATTTACGGTTAGTTGTATTGCCGGAAGGGAAAGACCCGGACAGTTTTATCAGGGGGTTTGCAAAGGGGGATGGAGAATGCGACTCACCATTGCGGTATATAGAGGATTCGGAAATCAGTTTTATAGAGTTTAAGGCGCTGCAATACCGGGACGAAATGGACAAAGACCCCGCAGTTAAGGGCAAATTGCTCAATGAGATTACGCAGGATATCAGTCTTATAGAGGATAAAAATATCAGGCTGGCCTATATTCAGAAGTGCGCTGCCATCTTCGGGATTGAGGAGGGGGAGTTACAAAAGGATATCAGGGGATTGCGCGAAAAGCTGGAAGTGAAACCGACCGGGGGGGAATGGTTTGCCTTTGAGGAGGCCAGGGAGAAAATTACGGAGCTGAAAGAGGTAACTATCCTTTCGAGGTTTAACCATGTGATTGAAAATCATCTTAGGGGAGTAAGGAACTGTATCGGGATGAACTGCATACCGCTCAATAAAAACGAAATTATCAGGCTCAAAAAACTGACTACGACGATTGTATTTGACGAGTTTGTTCAGGAGGCTTTTGATAAAAAAACAAAACTGGAAACGCCCACCGTAAAGAATCTTAAACGGCTGATAAGCTTTGGCTTTGACGTAAAGATGCGCGAGGGGACAGAAATAAAATATGACAAAGAGACGGGCGACCCGTATGAGATCGCCTATATCAATTTTACGGACTGGTAGGTATATTTACCGGATTACCGATTTACTGACCCAGGCAGATGATGTGTTTACGGGATATGCGATAGAACAGATAGCGGAGCTGCTATCGTACTTACCGGAAAGCACCCGGATGACCAAACAGGGCAACGTACAGGCAAAGTTTAAGGAGCGCAATGTGAAGCTGGTAATCGGGGACTTCAAAAAAATTATGGCGGGTTATATGCGGAAAAACGCCAAAACGTTTGAGCCAAACACACAGGTAGAGTATTCGACGGGTGATAATCCGTTAAACCTTAACCAGGAGCAATTAAGGGACTTAAACCAGTATTCGCACTTTTTCCGTGACAATTCCATCCACCATATCGGCAAAATGGGGCACGTCACCAAAATTTCAAATTTCACCATTATTCCCATCATACACAGTAACACCAGTACCGGACACTTTAAGTTGTTTGAAATGACGAACGAATTTGGACTGACGGTTAATATTTCGCTGGACACGAAAGACCTTAACGATGTGAGGCGGTTTAAATGTGCGTGTGAGGAGAAAGGGAATTTTGTATTTAAAGGGGCACAAAACGAGCTTGACGACATCAAAGAGAGACTATATGCCAATACGACCTATTCGAGCGAAATTGAGCAATTGGGGTGGCAAAGTGAAGGTTTTTGGGCATGGGCTGACGGTATCACGACGACCAGTGGGCAATTCACGAAAACAGACCCGAACGGGCTGATCACCGTGGGAGAGAAGAACTACCTGATCAAAGCATTTTCGGCCCTTTACGCGCATGATAAAACGGCATTTCTGAACGAAAAGAAATTTTTGCACCTCGCCAGTGATGTCACTTTTAAGGATTGGAGCAGCCGGTATCTGGAGGTATTTGGAAATAATACGATGATCTGTATTTGCGCCCTGGTCACGGCGTTTTATTCGGATGCGATTTTCAAGCTGGTACACGGAGAGCTGCCGATGCTCAATTTTTTCGGGCCGAAAGGAACCGGCAAAACACAGGTAGCCGATAGTTTGCTTGCTTTTTTTGGTGAGAAACAGCCCATTAACAACCTTTCGAAAGTGACGATATACGGGCTTTCGCAAACCCTTAAATCGTTTCACAATTCATTCTGCCTCATAGACGAGTATAAGAACATGCTGGACATGAAGTTTATCGAAATGCTCAAATCGATTTACAACCGCCAGGCAAAAATACAGGGGAGCATGGGGGGAAACGGGACAAAAACGGAGCATATCCCCATTAATCAAATGGCCCTCTTATGCGGGCAGGATTTGCCCACACTTGACGTTGCGCTGCTGGAGCGGTGCCTTTGTCTCACCTCGTATAAATCGGACTATACGGACGAACAGAAAACCAGGTATAACGAGCTTAAAAATATTGAGGAGCAAGGGCTTGCGCACCTTACCGATGATTTTTTGAAATACCGTGATCTTGTAATTGAAAAGTTTGCAGCGACAAACAGCGCCATCCAGACGAAGATATCGGCGCTTGTGCCCCACGTGTCGGTACGGCTTCAAAAAAACCTATCGACGATCCTTACCGGGTTCGACATTTTAAAGGATAAATTTGAGTTCCCGTTCACGTTTGACGAGGTTTTAAATCACGGGATTGCCATCATTGAGGAGCAGCAGAAATTCATTGAATCGTCGGATGATATCAAAAACTGGTGGAGCATATTTGCCACGCTGATTGAGCAGAAGAAAATCAAGGAGGGGCGCAATTATGTGCTGGCCGATGTGATGCAGATGCGTTATGTTGGTTATGATGATTTAATTACGTATCAACATGGGATGAAATGCCTGTTTATCAGATGGGACGGAATTTACCCGATGTATGCGCAATATGCCCGTATGAGCAATATGCCAGCATTGAGTGAAAAGACCATCCAGTTTTATCTTGAAAAATCGAAATATTTCCAGGGGAGGATAAAAGCAAAGCGTTTTTATGACCGGGATACGAAAGAAGACTGGAATCACCAGGCATGGTGTTTCGATTACAATAAAATGGATGTGAACCTGATTGAGAGTCAGAGTTTAGAGTTTGATAACGAGGATATGAGGCCCAATTTAAACAATCCAGCCGTTATAGAGATGGAGGAAAAAGAGAAAGAAACAGCAAGGGCTAAAAAAGAGGCAGAGGATTTAAAAAAAGCGAGTGATGAACTGCCGTTTTGAAAAAATAAAAAAAAATACTGTCTCGCACGAGGAAAATGGTGACAACATTGACAACAATGACAACACAAAAAAACTATGCTCTATATCAATAAATTAAATCAATTTTTTATTTCATTATATGTTGTGAAAGCGTTGTCAATGTTGTGTGTGTTGTCAAAGTTGCCCTTGTTGGCAAAAATAGGTACGGGGTTACACGAGAGAAAAAAAAATATTTTCTTAAAAGCATCGAAAATGGATATTCAGACGATTTTTAGAGGGCCTGAGTTGCCCGAAGAAATAGAGCGGGAATTGGCCATCGCCCGGATGGGCGCTTTGGAGCAATGTTTACAGCAAACGAGCCGTATTTCTGAGCCGGAGATATCGAACCGCATGGTGCTTTACAAAATTGAAGAAGAACATTAAAAAATAGGTTTATGAAAATGACAATAGAGAGTACCGGACATATTTATAATATTAACGGAGAGGGAAATGTACAGGCAAGGTTATGGCAGGGAACTACCGAAGGAGGGGCGAGGGTGCAATGTTTTATCACGCGGATTGCCCTTGATAAAAACGATTCCGGAATAGAGGAGTTTATCAATGATTTTCTGATCCAGGAAGCCCCGGTAATTTTTGAAGACAACGGAGAATTAAACCTCATTTTATGAAAGCAGAAATAAAGGCAGGAAGTAAGTTGTTTGCAGAATTCTTAGGCTGGGAGAGCATGGAGCGGGAAGGTAAATATATTGATCATTATATGGTTCCGAATTTATTCCCAAAGTACAATATCGATCATATTGAAAACACGGGTTGGATATCGGAGGACATTGAAGATGCGATGTTTCACGAAGATTGGGGCTGGCTAATGGCGGTTTATGAGAAAATCATTGCCCAGGAAAACGGGCGGTGGGATATTGAAATCAGTTATAAAAAAATAGTAGTTGTTGACTATCAGTGCGGTGAACAACGGTATGAGTGGATGCGGTCGGGCGAAGAGGGTATGATTCTGTTTCTGTTTGAGGCACTTGCCTTTTATATCGGCAAAGGGATGTTTGATGAAAAAAATTAACACAAAAAAATTTAATAATAACAATTAAAAAAATGCAAAAAAATGAGAGATTTGAATGAAGGAAGAGTTAAACACATTGAGAGTTTCAAAAGATTAATTGAATCGTTAAGAGCGAAAGCAAATGTTTTCGTGTCAGTAATGGAAGTGCGACTTAATTACTTACTGGATGAGGCAAAAATATCGACTATTTACAGACACGACTTACTTGAATATTTTAAAAATAACGGGCTACTGATTGTACAGGGGGAGCGCAAACTGATGCGTTATAAGTTTGTTGAGCCGATTATTAAAATGGACTCCGAAGCAATGGCGACAAAAGCTTATGAGGTTTTAAGCAAAACAAAAATGCCGAAGAAGCAATACAGATTTAAGCATCAAATTATTAAAGATGAAATAGTAGTGGCTGAACCGGTAACAATGACCGCATCAAAAGATTTTGGGCTAAAGGATAAGGTTGTATTTATGAAAAATAACTACATCATACAGGGGGAGATTGTAAGTTGTCAGTTCGGATATAAAGAAGAGGCCAGCGGAGATGATTTGCCCAAACTTGTGATGGATTTCGATACGACGATCTATGACGTGATGATTACTAACTTTGTTCCTGACAGGGGTTTGATAATTAAGGATATCAATAAAAGTGATATTTTTTCGACCCTGGAAATGATGTGGCATTCGATGAGTATGAAATATACACATTCGCTAAAACTTGTTAAAGCAAAATAACCGATAGGAGATCAGATTAATGACGTGGACACAGGAAGAAAAAAAGGCTTATTACAGGCAATACAGGCTTGACAACCTGGCAAAACTGAATGACTATAACAAGAGGTATATTGCAGACCCGGAAGCAACTGTCAAGGTGGGCAGGGTAAGATATAACGTACCTGTGGAGGAGCGGCGAAAGCTTTATGAACTGAAATTGAAGATCACAAAAATGAAGCTAAAACAGGAGCGAAGTATGCAATTTCAGCGATTAACGGAGAAATTTTTCAGGGCCAATTTTGGCGATGCAAATGTGACCGAGGATTATTTTACGACTTTTGATCATCATTCGACGGAATGCCCCATGAGGGATGTTACAGAGGGGGAGAGGGCTAATTTGCGGGATTGCAGGTTGCTGATTGATATTCAATTATACAAAAGCTTGCGGCATGAATAAGGAGGAACAGAAAGCGTATAGTGCAAAATATTATCTGGAGCATAAGCAGGAACAGAAAGCCCCACGTGCGATGTATTACAAGGAGCACAAGGCGGTGGCAAGAGCCAGAGGTCTGAAATATTACGAGTTGCATAAGGAGAAAATGAAAGCCAGGCAATCGAAATATTACCGGGAGCATAAGGATGAGCTGAAAGCCTATCAATTGAAATATTACCAAGCGAATAAGGAGAAATTGGATGCTTATAGTAAGATTTACCGAGAGGAAAAAAAGCTATCTATCGAGGTGAAGAGGAACTAGACGCGGGGTAAAAACATGCAAAAAGATCAGGACAGGCATAATGCCAGGAATGCAGCCAACCGCGAGAAGGTGAGGGCACAATGGAAACAATGGGCCGAGCTCAATAAGGAGGAAAAACTCAAAAAGACGAATGAGCCAACAGCGGGCTTTCTGCCACAAATGGTACTGATTGATATTGAGAGGTTTAAAAAAAGAGGGGTGAATAAAATCCGTTAATCTTAAAAGGGCTGGTTATGGATAAAGAGGAATTGAAAGCGTATCATGCGAAATATTACCAGGAACATAAGGAGAAAATTTTAGCCATTGTCTCGAAAAATAATTTGGAGAATAAAGAGCAATTGAAAGCTTATCGTGCGAAATATTACAAGGAGCATAAGGAGAAAATAAAAGCCGTTAGCGCGAAATATAATCAGGAACATATGGGGGAAATAAAAGCCTATCAATTGAAATATGGCCTGGAGCATAAGGATAAAGGGAAAGCCTATCGTTTAAAATATTACCAAGAGCATAAGGAGAAATTTTCGGCTTATGACAAGGTTTACAGTAATGAGAAAAACCTATTTGTCAAGTCCAAGAGGTACCAGCAGCGGGCAGAAAACCCGCAAAAAGAACTGGCGAGGGATCAAGCCTGGGTTGCTGCCAAAAGCGAAAGGGTGAGGGCGAAATGGAATCAATGGGCCGAGCGCACTAAGGAGGAAAACCTTAAAAAGACGAATGAGCCAACAGCGGGCTTTCTGCCCCAAATGGTACTGATTGATATTGATAAGTTTAAAAAAAGAAGGGGTGAATAAAATCCGGTAATTTTTAAAAGGCTGGTTATGAATAAGGAGGAGAAAAAAATTTGGAATAGAAAATACTATGAGAGAAATAAGGAGGCGAAAAAAATTAGTGTAAAGAAATATCAAATCGAGCATGAAGAGGAGATAAAAGTTTACAGAAAGTCATGGTGGGAAGCGCATAAGGAGGAGCAGCGAATACGTATTCGAAAATACGCAAAGGCACATAAGGAGGAGAAAAAAATTTCAAGTCACCAACGCTACGAGGCGCACAAAGAGGAAATTAAAATCAGAGTAAAAAAATACCAGGAAGCACACAAAGAGGAGATCAAAATTCGCAAACAAAAATATCAGAATGCGCATAAAGATGCAGTAAAGAAATACAGGGAAGAGCATAAAGAGGAGATCAAAATCAGGGTAAAAAAATACGAGGAAGCACATAAAGAGCAAATGAAAATTGTGCGTCACAAATACTGGCATGAGGTTGGAAAATACAATCCGCGCACGCGACGTTTTAGAGATATAAAAGCCGCGTTAGATGTCAAATATCTAACTGAAGGGTTTATATTACTGTGTATTAGACGGGCTTTCGGAATTTCAGCTAAAACTGCAAAGGAGCATCCTGAATTAATTGAAAATTACAGACAGCAAATTAAATTTAAACGCCTATTAAAAAAGAAAACAGATGAAAACACCAAGACCAGTTAATCAGAAATCAATTTATCACAGTTATGGTGATCTATATGAGAAACTTATGAATGATGAAATCCCTATCGAAAAGGCTGCGCTGGCAAGCGGTGTTTTGGCAGGGATGAACAAAACTTACGCACTTGAGATTAAAAGGGCGCAGGTTGAGTTTGCGCTACGGGATAGTAATTCGCAGCCGACAGAAATCAGGATACTTGAGGTTGAAAAAGCTTTTGATAATTTGGTGAATAATCATGAAAGCATGGGTTATTAGGGATTAAGCCGCTTCGAGGGTCTGTGACCGCTCGAAGGGCTTGCGACTATTTAAATAATCAATAAGGGAGAAGACAGCTGATGATTTCGATTTGCATTTTTTCAACGGATTAATCCGTCAACCAATGCACATTGACAATATTGGCCGGAGCAATGCTATTAAAGCAGTCTACGGGCCAATAAAAGAACATCTTTAAGATTACCTCCCTTTGAAAACATGTCGTTTGATAGTGATTATTTATCAGTTTTTCCATCTCCCGTTCACCATCACTAATCATCAAACCAGTTTCAATGATTGAACTATTATCAATCACTAATTTATGCTTATGATGTGCAATAATGAAGATATCTTTGCGATTCAGAGAAAACATTACCGACTCTTTAAGGCTCTTTTAATTGCCTTTTCTGCCAATACCTCCATCACTTTGTAACCCTCTTTATTAGGATGCACGCCATCTTTTGAGTACTCTACTTTCATCCCTTTGCGGTCATCGACTACCGATGAATAATAATCCAGATAATAGCATTTATGCAAGGAGGCATACTCTCTTATCCACTTGTTAAGGGTAACAATCTTTTCTGCTGGTTCAATGCCTGGTTTCCATGGATAATCATAAACAGGTAAAACAGAGCATAGAATTAATTTAATGCCATTTGCTTTTGCAAGTTCCGCCATAGAAGCAATATTATCCTCTATCATCTCCAAAGTGGATGGGCCGTTATTGCCTGCGATATCATTAGTCCCTCCAAGTATCAGTACAACCTTAGGTTTCAAGTTGATCACGTCAGCCCTGAAACGCACCAACATCTGAGAAGTCGTTTGCCCACTAATTCCTCTGTCAATGTATGGTTTGCCTTCAAAAAAATCCGGAGAAATCCTGATCCATCCATCTGTTATAGAGTTTCCCATAAAGACAATCCTATCCTCTCTTGCGGATTGCCGTCTAAGTTTTTCATTGGCTTCCCTGTAACGAAGGAAGTTTGGCCAGTCATTTTTAATACGCAAAAGCTGTTCATTCTCTTTTGTCAGTTGTTCAACCGTCTTTCCTGAAGTTGTAACTGATGAAGTTAAATCTTGTCCGTCAGAAAAAAGGGCAAAACCCAGCAACGTTAATAGAAACAGGCATTTTATTCTAAATGTTCTCATCTTTGCTTGATTGTATGATTAAGTGTGCTAAATTAAGTAATTGTATCTCCCTTCGGTTGGATGGTAAATCAGCTTTTCGTGAATCGGGCAAAATAGTATCATGTTTGCGCATAATTGATCAAACTAATAAAGCAGTATCGCATCACTTTTGAGCCATAAGTACAAGCTGACAATTTTCTTGTTGAAAAATCTCAAGGCAAGGTAATATAACTAACATGAAATCAATTTACTTCATACTAATTACGAGTTTTATTTCCTTCGGATTCAATTCTACAGTTGAAGGGCAAAACTTGGTTTTAAAGCAAACGAAAGAATCAGGTGTGTACAAAAAAGGAGAAAGGATTCAGGTTACATTATTTTCGAAGGATTCGGGAAAAGATTCTATTGAAATCAGGATACTGAGGAACTTCGGAGTTCTGGTATCAAAAAAAAAGCTAAAATATGAAGGTGATTCACTTGTGATCTTTCAAGAAGTATCTTGTAATCCTTGCAGCATAATTTTTGAAGTATCCACAAAAACTGAAACTACAAGTATTGGGCTAATCATTGATCCTGATAAATTTGAACCGATAACAAAGCGCCCTGAAGATTTCGACAGATTCTGGAATAGTGAGAAAGCAGTATTGCGATCACTCCCGATGAAAGTGGAATCCGTTGCAGTTAATAGCGTAGATTCTGGTTTTCAGTGTTTTGATATTGAAATCAATTGTACCGGCCAAAAACCGGCCCGTGGATATTTTGCAAAACCTGATTCAGCAAAGGCAAAATCGCTGCCGATCGTTGTTTACTTCCATGCAGCAGGAGTCAATGCAAGTTGGTGTCGGTCCGAACCCAGCAATGCCCTTCGGTATGCAAAAATCGGTGATGGAGCGTTGAGTTTTGACCTGAATGCGCATGGGATGTTGAATGGTCAGGCCGATGAATATTACAATCAGCTCAATGAGGGTGAACTTAAGGATTATTCAAAGCAAGGTCTTGAGAATAAGAGTAAAATCTATTTCCGGGGTATGTATCTGAGAATAATCAGGACTCTTGATTTCCTGACAAGTCAGCCTGAATGGGATGGGAAACGTATCCTTGTAATTGGAGAGAGTCAGGGCGGAGGTCAGGCCTTGGCCGCTGCAGGCCTGGATCATCGTGTCAGTGCCGTTGTTGCGAGGGTACCTGCCATGTGCGATTGGGGCGGTTTTATCATTGGCCGCAAAGACAGTTGGCCCTATCCATATTCTTCTGCCAGCGATAAAAATCAGATGTTGAATACATTGCCTTATTTTGATGTGGCTCATCTACTGAAAGGATCAATGGCTACTTTGGTCGCAGAGATCGGGTTGATTGACCAAAGTTGTCTGTCGACTGCTGTATATGCGGCTATCAATCAGGCTGAAGGCTCTAAATTTTTATTTGCTGTTCCTTACAGGGCACATCATCTTACTCTGGAAGCTTATAGAGAGATATGGCAAAATAGAGTAAACAAACCAATTGATGATTTTATTTTGGATTACCTGAAATAAGGTAATCAGAAGCAGATACTTAATAATTTAGGTCCGTTTTTTTTCATAGTGGTGTTTTAGTAGTTCAATGCTAGGAAGATGGAAGAATGCTGATATTCTTTCGTCTTCCTTTTTTTTTCAATATGAATAACAGAGCCACACAACCAGGATGCTGTACAAATGAGCAAAATAGTATTATGCTTAAACAAAATGTATTTATATATATCAGATTATTGTACCTACTTTTGAAACTGTCATACCGTACCAAATTAGACGCTCCGGAATAATTCAAATATCCTTTCATTTACATTAGTTGTATTTGTTAAGTGTCAGATAACTATTTAAGTATGAAAAATAAATTACATGAAATTATTTTGAGAACTCACATAAACAATAACTTAGATTAATATTTATGC
>Ga0209697_10005215_pt1 | contig 16333 bp, 16 predicted proteins | sample AliMusrvi5mmetaG_FD_184115 | JGI IMG/M metagenome (GOLD analysis project Ga0209697, IMG submission 184115) | Freshwater lake bacterial and archeal communities from Alinen Mustajarvi, Finland, to study Microbial Dark Matter (Phase II) - Alinen... | ecosystem: Environmental > Aquatic > Freshwater...
GCAGGTCCGTCATGCTGACGGTGTGCTGCTGCGGAGCAGGCAAGAGTGCCTCCTTCTGAAACGGTTACGGGGCGGCGAGGACCGGCGCGGGACGCGCCGGCGGCAAGGCCGCCACTCTGTTGCCGGCAGTCGGTCAGTGGAATCGGGCGGCGAGGCTCGCAAGCGCTCGCCGGCCGACACCGCCACGGACCGGGGGTCCGCCGGGTCGGGGTTGGACACAACGACCGCAGATGATACCACAGGTCAGGCTCGCGGCGCAGGCCGCGGCGCCCGCGACGCAGGCCGCACGCGGCGCGACCGCGACGGCGGAGAACGGCCTACCCGATCGCGGCCGGCTCGATCTCGTCGCGCAGCCGGCCCTTGAGGCGCAGGATAGCCTTGGTGTGCAACTGCGAGACGCGCGACTCCGTGACTCCCAGCACCTCGCCGATCTCGCGCAGGGTGAGGTTCTCGTAGTAGTAGAGCGCGATGACGATCTTCTCGCGCTTGGGCAGCGCGTCGATGGCGGCCGCCAGCCGCGCCTTCATCTCGCTCAGATCGAGCATCTTCGAGGGATCGCGGCTCTTGGGGTCCTCGATCGTGTCGATCAGCGAAGCCTGGTCGCCGTCCGAGCCGGAGATCGACCAGAGCTCGTCGAGCGCGACGATGCTGGTGTTGGAGATCTGCGTCAGCGACTGCGCGAACTCCGCCTGCGTGATCCCGAGCTCGTCGGCGATCTCCTGGTCGGTGGGGGCGCGCTGCAGGCGGCTCTCGAGGGACGCGCACGCCTTCTCGATCTCGCGCGCCTTGCTGCGCACCGAGCGGGGCACCCAGTCGAGCGAGCGCAGCTCGTCGATGATGGAGCCCTTGATGCGCGAGATCGCGTAGGTCTCGAACTTGATCTCGCGCGCCGGGTCGAAGCGCTCGAGGGCGCCGATGAGGCCGAGCAGCCCGTAGCTGATCAGGTCCGACTCCTCGATGTGCGAGGGCAGTCCGTTGCTCATGCGGCCGGCCACGTACTTGACCAAGGGCGAATACGACAGGATGAGGCGATCTCGAGCCGCCTTGTCGCCCTGGTGCTTGTAGCGGCCCCAGAGCTCGCGCACTGTGTCCTCGTCAAGTCGCGTCATGGTCGACACGGCGTCCTCTCCCCGCGCCTGCGGCCGCCGCACGGCGACGGCCCGCATCCGGCGCACCCGGGCGCCGTCATGCGCGCGGGTGGTGGATGTCGTAGACCTTGCGCAGATGCGCCGCGCTCACGTGCGTGTACACCTGCGTCGTAGCGACTGACGCGTGCCCCAGCAGTTCCTGGATGGCTCGCAAATCGGCACCCCTCTCCAGCATATGCGTGGCATAGGCGTGCCGCAACATATGGGGCGACGCCGCGTCGATGCCGGCAATACTGCAGTATTTTACAACGAGCCGACGGATGTCCGAAGTCAGAAGGGGGCGGCCACTGCGCGACAGCAGCAACGGGGACGCGCCGAGACGGCCCGCGGAGGGCGTCTGCGACGCCGCCGGAGAGCTCGCGGCGAGCGCTCCGCGCCCGCGTTCGAGGTACCGGCGCAAAGCTGCGGCAGCCTCTTCCCCGACCGGCACGACGCGCGTCTTGCCGCCCTTGCCGCGCACGATGAGCTGCGCCTGACCGGCCTTGACTTCGGCCATGGTCAGGCCGACGACCTCCTGGCTGCGCAGGCCGCAGCCGTACAGGAGCTCGAGGGCGAGCCGGTCGCGCAACTCGAAGGGGCTCGTCCCCCCCGCCGCCGCGAGCAGCTCGTCGACATCCCTCACGCTCAGCACGCGCGGCAGCCGCCGGCGGCGGCGCGGGCCCGGGAGCGCGCGGGTGGGGTCCGCGGCGAGCACGTCGCGCTCGGTGAGGAAGCGGGACAGCCCGCGCAAGGTGGAGAGCTTGCGCGACAGAGTCGCGGGAGCGTAGCCGCGGCGCCCGAGATCAGACGAGAAGGCGCGCACCGTGCGCCGGTCGAGGCCCTCGAGCGAGCCGCCGCGCCCGTCGAGCCACTCGAGCAGCTGCTGAAGGTCCGAGCGATACGAGCGTCGCGTGGCGACGCTGGCGCCACGGACCTCGAGGTCGCGCAGGTAGGCCGCGACCCGGCCTTGGGGGTCGGTCGCGGCGAGGAACTTCTCTGTCGGCGCCGCCTCAGGACGGTCGGCTACGGTCAACGGGCGCTCCCTTCGGCGCCCCTATGCTTCAACGCTGCGCGCTCGCGTTCCTGCGCAGGTGCGCCCGACTCAGCTCCGCCGCAACCGGTAGACACCTCCCGGCTCGAGGCTCACGAGGCCGTCGACCTCGAGCCGGCTCAGCCAGCCGGCGACCTCGTGCACCGGCAGAGCGCAGCGTGCGGCGGCCTGGTCGGGGGACAGAGAGCCGTCGGCGAGCGCCTTCAGGACCGGCAAGGCCGCCGCGTACTCGATGACGGCCTCCCGCCGGGAGCCATCACCGCCCACAGAGGCATCACCCGGCAGGCGCGCGACCTCGACGAGCCCGATGCCCAGCGCCGCCGTGACGTCGGCGGCCGACTCGCAGAGCCCCGCGCCCTGCCTGAGGAAGGCGTGCGGAGCCGCCGTGAGCCGCCTGCCGGCCTCCCCCGGGACGGCGAGCACCTCGCGTCCCAGGTCGAGCGCGAAGTCGACGGTGAGCCGCGCGCCGCTGCGCTCGGCGCCCTCGACGATGACGACCGCCCGGCCGAGGGCCGCCATGATCCGGTTGCGCGCCGGGAAGCGCCAGGCGCGCGCCGGGACTCCCCAGGCGAACTCCGAGACCACGAGGCCCCGGAGCAGGACCTCCTCGTACAGCGACCGGTTGACGCGGGGGTACACGACGTCCGCGCCGCAGCCGAGGACGGCGACCGTCGCGACCTCCGCCGGCCTGCCGGCGTCGAGTGCCCCGCGGTGCGCGGCCGCGTCCACTCCCGTCGCCAGGCCGCTCACGACCAGCAGCCCGCGCAGGCCCAGATCGCGGCCCAGCAGCCGGGCCATCTCCGCCCCGTAGGGCGACGGGCCACGCGTGCCGACCACCGTGACCGCCGTCGCCTTGCCGGTGAGGTGCAGGCGGCGCTCGACCTCCTGGCGGCCGCAGGCGGCGCGCACGAACAAGCAGAACGGAGGGTCGGACAAGTCTCGCAGCGCCGGCGGATAGAGGTCGTCCGACCACGCCGCCAGCGCGCCACCGGCGTGAGGCGCGGACGCCGCCGCGAGCCCGCACGGACCACGCTCCAGCACGGCGAGGAAGCGCCGCTCGTCCCCGGTGGGCAGGGCTTGTGCGGCGCCGGCCTGGCCGGGGCCCGGGCGCCCGCCGCCGTCGTGGCGCCCGACCGACGCCCGCTGCCCGACGGCCTGAGTGAGCGCGCGCGGCGACTGCGCGACGACCTCTTCGACGCTGCCGAACGTGCGCACGAGGCGTTTGACGAGCCCGCTCCGCCAGGAGGCCAGCGTCCCCAGCCACACGCACACGTCGCGCTTGCTGGCGGCAGGCACGTGGCGAGCCCCGCCGGAGGGCCGCTCAGAGCTCACCCGCGCCCCTGGCTCGATACGACAGGCTTTCGGAGATGTGTTTCAGGCCGATCGTGTCAGCACCGGCGAGGTCGGCGATGGTCTGCGCCACCTTGACCACACGGTCGCAGGCGCGGGCGCTGAGCCGCAGACGGTCGTAGGCGCGGTCGAGCAGCGCGATGCCGTCCCGCTCCACCATGCAGAGCCTGCGCACGTCGCGAGGCGCCATGTGCGCGTTGGCGTAGGCACCGGTGCCGTGCAGGCGGCGCAGCTGCACCTCGCGCGCCCGCACGACGCGCACGCGGACCTCGCGGGAGGCCTCCGCGGGCGCCGGATCGCGCCGGTCGCGCGGCGCCACGCGAGGCACGTCGACGCACAGGTCGATGCGGTCGAGCAGGGGACCGCTGAGGCGCGCGCCGTACTGGCGCACGCGATAGGCCGGGCAGGTGCAGTCGTGCTCGCGATCGCCGAGGTACCCGCACGGGCACGGGTTCATGGCCGCCACGAGCATGATGCGCGCCGGGAAGGTGAGTGAGGTGAGCCGCCGGCTGATGGTGATCTCGCCGTCCTCCAGCGGCTGCCGCAGCGCCTCGAGCGCCGACAGCCGGAACTCGGGGAACTCGTCGAGGAACAGCACGCCGAGGTGAGCGAGGCTGACCTCGCCGGGACGCGGCGTGCCCCCGCCGCCGACGAGACCGATGGAGGAGACCGTGTGGTGCGGAGCGCGAAACGGCCGCCGGGTGACGAGAGGCATCTCCGGCGGCAGCAGACCGGCCACGCTGAAGATACGCGTGACCTCGATCGCCTCGGCGGCGGTCAGCGAGGGCATGATCCCGGGGATGCGCCGCGCCAGCATGGTCTTGCCGGCGCCCGGCGGACCGGTCATGAGGATGTTGTGGGCGCCGGCCACGGCGATCTCGAGCGCTCGCTTGGCGAGGTGCTGGCCCACGATGTCGTTGAGGTCCGGGCCCTCGCCCGTCCCGCAGCGCAGGAGCGACCGCAGATCGGCCGGCGGAGCGGCTTCGCCGCCACCGGCCGCGAGCTGGGCGACCGCCTCGGTGAGCGTGCGGCCCGGGTAGACCTCGAGGCCGGGCACCAGGGAGGCCTCGGCGGCGTTGGCCGCGGGCAGGAGCAGCCCGCGCACGCCGCGCCGCCGCAGGCTCTGGGCGAGCGCCAGCGCCCCCGCCACCGGACGCAGCGACCCGTCGAGACCGAGTTCTCCCACTGCGGCGATGGGGCCGCGACCGTCGCAGCCGTCGGTGGCCTGACCGGTGGCGACCAGGAACGCGAGCGCGATCGGCAGGTCGAACGACGGCCCTTGCTTGCGCAGGTCGGCGGGCGCCAGATTGACGGTGATGCGCCGCGAGGGGAACTGGAACGCTGAGTTGACGATGGCGGCGCGCACGCGCTCGCGGCTCTCCTGCACGGCCGCGTCGGGAAGGCCGACGATGCTGAAGGCCGGCGCCGCCGCGACCACGTCGGCCTCGACCTCCACGGGATGACCCTCGAGGCCGCTCAGCGCTTCGCTGGCGATGCGGGCGAGCACCGGGCCTCCTCAGCCGTCACAGGTGAAGGCCGCGGGCAGGTGGCGCACGCGGCAGGGGACCGAGCCGGCGTCGACGGAGACGATGTCGAAGCGCACGTCGGTGACGCCGGCGAGCGCCCACGGGCGCCCCGACAGCCAGAGCTCGGCGAGGCGCGCGATCTGGCGGCGCTTGCGCACGTTGACGGCGTCTTCGGGCGCGCCGCAGGTGCTCGTGCGACGGGCCTTGACCTCGACGAAGGCGAGGACAGGGCCGCGGCGGGCGATGATGTCGAGCTCGCCGCGGCCGATGCGGACGTTGCGCCCGAGCAGGCGCCAGCCGCGTTCCTGGAGGTGACGAGCGGCGGCGTCCTCGGCGGCGCGGCCCAATGCCTGGCGTGCGTTCATGCCGCAAGGCTAGCGGCGCGGCCGCTTGCGGCCTATGGCTTCCGGGCCGCACGACGGTGACGTTGCGCAACGCCAACCCGCGGGGTGACTAGCGGAGGTCGCCCCCGAGCCCCAACCGTCGATAGGCATTGCTCGCGAACGAGAGCCGGTGCAGGACGCAGACCCCGTGCTCCACGATCGCCTCCTGATGGGCGGCGGTCGCGTAGCCCACGTGACGGTCGAAGCCGTACCGGGGGTAGGCGTCGTGCAGACGGGTCATGACCCGGTCACGGGTGACCTTGGCGACCACCGAGGCGGCGGCGATGGCGGCGGAGAGGCCGTCGCCGCCGATCACCTGCTGGTGCTCGCAGCCGCAGCCTGGGAGCGCGAAGCCGTCGATGAGCACGACGGCCGGGCGGGGCCGGAGGGCCTCGGCCGCACGGCCGAGCAGTGCGAGGTTGCAGCGGTGCAGGCCGACGCCGTCTATCGTCGCCGGGCTGCAGCTGACGACCACGACCTGGCGGGCGCGGCGCAGGATCTCCCCGTACAGCGCCTCGCGGGTGCGGCGCGTGAGCTTCTTGGAGTCGTCGAGCGCGGCGAGCGCGGCGTAGTCGTCGCCCCCAAGCGCCGCGAGGTCGAAGCAGACCGCGGCGGCCACCAGCGGCCCCGCGAGGCACCCACGCCCGGCCTCGTCCGCGCCGGCCACGAGGCCGCCGCCGGCGAGCGCGGCGTCGTAGGCGAAACGGTCGTTCATGCCCGCGGCGCGGCGCGCTTGCGTGCCGGCCTGCGGCTCACAGGCCGCCGAAGCGACCGGGCGGCCAGTACCGCCAGAAGGCGTGCCCCACGAGCTGGCCGCGAGACACGGGGCCGAACTCGCGGCTGTCGCCGCTGTCGGTGCGGTTGTCGCCCATCATGAAGTAGGCGCCGGCCGGTACGTGATACGGCTGCTGCAGCGACCAGGCGAGCCCGTTGGTGAAGGGGTCCGTGGGCTCCTGGCGGCCGCCGATGCGGCGCACGTAGGGCTCGTCGAGCTTGCGGCCGTTGACGTAGACGTAGCCATCGCGCAGGGAGATCACGTCCCCCGGCATGCCGATGATGCGCTTGATCAGGACCGGGCCGCCGCTGAGCGGAGGCGGCGGGTGGAAGACGGTGATCTCGCCGCGCTGCGGCTCTGTGAAGCGCCAGGAGATGCGGTCGACCAGCACGCGGTCGCCGATCAGCAGCGTGTTCTCCATCGACGCGGAGGGGATGCGGTACGGCTTGACCAGGAAGGCCTGGATGAGCAGCGCCACTGCCACGGCGACGACCGCCAGCAGGGCGTACTCGACGAGCGTCCTGCCGGTGGAGGCGGGCTTGCCGTCGCGCTGGCGCGCGTCGCCTCCCCTGTCTTCGCTCACGTTGTCGGTGCCCATGCGCGCTCCTCGCGGTCCGCGGGAGTCTATCAGAGCCCGTGCGCGCGGTTGAGCGGCCAGTAGGTGAAGAACGCCTCGCCGACGATCTCGCGGCGCGGGACGGTGCCCCAGTCCCGGCTGTCGTCGCTCACTTCGCGGTTGTCGCCCATCACGAAGTAGTGCCCGGCCGGGATGACGTAGGGCGTCTCGAGCGCCCAGGGTTTGCCGGTGCCATAGAACGGGTCGGTCTGCTCGCGGCGGCCGCCGGTGACGTCCACGTAGGGCTCCGAAAGGCGCCGCCCGTCGATGTACACGGCGCCGCCCTTCAGGGCGATGCGCTCTCCGGGCAGCCCCACCACGCGCTTGATGAGCACCTTGCCCAGGACCCTGGAGTCGATGACGACGATGTCGCCGCGGTGCGGGTCGCGCATCTTGTACACGACCTTGTTGACGAGCACGCGGTCGCGCGGGACCAGCGTCGCCGCCATGGACTCGGACGGGATGCGGTACGGCTTGACCACGTACGCCTGCACGAGCAGCGCCGCGACGACCGCGCAGATCGCGACGAGCAGGTACTCGGCGAGGGTGCGGCGCCTCACGCGCCGACCGGCGGGCTCACGGCGCAGGCACCGCCGCAAGGCGCGGCGCGGCGCCGTGATCGAGGAACGTGGATAGCTTCACCGGGCCGGGCCCGCCGCGCGGATCGCAGCGCCTAGCGCTGCTTCTCGCGCACGCGCGCCTGCTTGCCGACCTTGCCGCGCAGGTAGTAGAGCTTGGCGCGGCGCACGTCGCCGATGGCGGTCACTTCGATCTTGTCGATCTTGGGCGAGTGCACGGGGAACGTGCGCTCGACGCCGACGCCGAAGGACTGCTTGCGCACGGTGAAGGTCTCGCGCACGCCCTGACCCTGGCGCTTGATGACCGTGCCCTGGAAGACCTGGATGCGGTGGCGCGTGCCCTCGACGACCTTGAAGTGGACCTTCACGGTGTCGCCGGCCTTGAACTGCGGGAGGTTGTCGCGCAGTTGCTCGCGTTCGATGTTCTCGATGATGTTCACGGACCCTCTTTCCGAGCGAAAATCGGCGGCTAGTGTAGCAGGAGTCGTGCGGCGGCGCAAAGCAAGATCCGCGCCGCCCGACCGCAAGGAGCTAGCTTACCTCTTTTGCACGTGTCGCGCCCGCCAGCGCTCGATCTCGCCGTGATTCCCGCTGAGCAGGACGTCCGGCACTGCCCAGCCGCGAAACTCGGCCGGCCGCGTGTAGTGCGGGTACTCGGCGCCGCCCTCGAGCTCCTCGGAGTGCGACTCCGAGACCACGCTCTCCGGGTTGCTGATCACGCCGGGCAGCTTGCGCGTGACGGCGTCCAGCACGGCCATGGCGGCCACCTCGCCGCCGGTGAGCACGTAGGGGCCGATGGAGACGCGATCGCTGACGAGGTTGCTCACGCGCTCGTCGATGCCCTCGTAGCGGCCGCAGAGCAGGACGAGGTCGCCGCCGGCGAGGTCGGCGGCGAGCGCGTCGTCAAGTTGGCGCCCTTTGGGCGTGAGCTCGACCACGCGCCGCGACTCCGCGATCCGCGCCGCATCCCCGTCGAACACCGCCTCGAGCGCGGCGCAGACGACGTCGATGCGCAGCACCATGCCGGCGCCGCCGCCGTAGGGCGTGTCGTCGACCTGCAGGTGGCTCAGCGGCGTGTGGTCGCGGAAGTTGGTGAGGCGGAACTCGTGACCGAGTTCGAGGGCGTGGCGCACGTGCACCTGCGAGAGGTACCAGTCGAACGCCTGCGGGAACAGCGTGAAGACGTCGCAGCGCACGAGCTCAGCCCTCGGGCTCATCGAGGAGCCCGTCGACGACGCGCAGCACGCCCGACTCGGCGTCGAGGGTCACGAGCTCGTCGACCAGCGGCACGAGCACGCTCGCGCCGTCCGGCGCCCGCACCTCGAGCACTTCGTGGGCGGGCGCCTCGAGCACGTCCGTGACCTCGCCCAGCGGCCTGCCGGAGACGGTCTCGACCGGCAGGCCGAGGAGGTCGCCGACCCGGTAGTGCGGCTCGGCGTCGAGGTCGCCGCCGGCGGCGAACAGCTCGCGGCCCTGGAGGGCGACGGCCGCCTCACGCGTGGCGGCGAGGTCGAGCAGCACGAGAGGGCGCTGATCGGTCCCCCCCTTGCGCGTGACCGCGCACGGGACGACCCGTTCGGCGCCGTCCGGCGCGTGCAGATCCCTGTCGCCGAGGTAGAACTCGGTGCCCCGGCTCAGCCTGTCGAGGCCGCCGGGCGCGAGGTTGAGATAGAGCTCACCGCGCAGCCCGTGGACCTTGCCGAGGATGCCGCAGGCCCACAGGGCGGGTGCGCCGGTGTGCGCTGCTACTTCGTCGCCCCCCACGCTGACCCGGCCTCGGCGGTCAATCGACGATCTCCACGATGGCGCGCTTGCCGTCGCGGACGGCGGAAGCCTTGACGATGGTGCGCAAGGCGCGCGCGATGCGCCCCTGCTTGCCGATGACCTTCCCGACATCATCTTTCGCCACTGAGAGCTCCAACACGACGGTGGTGTCGGTTTCCGTAGCCTCCACGTGGACCTCGTCTGGGTAGTCGACCAGCGACTTAGCCAGATACTCGAGCAGGTCCTTCAACATGCCACTACTCCCTCCGTCGCCCGCCGGAACACTGTCTACTTGTTGATGCCTTTGATCGCGAGCAGCTTCTTCACTGTGCGTGAAGGCTGGACTCCTTCGGCGAGCCACTTCTTGGCCTTCTCCGCATCGATCTCGATGAGCGAAGGCTCCATACGCGGGTTGTACTGGCCGATGGTCTCGATGGCGCGCCCGTCACGACGCGCCCGGGAATCGACGACGACGATCCGGTAGATCGGGTTCTTGACGCTCCCGACCCGGGTCAATCTCATTCGTGCTGCCAACTGCTTTCACCCCCTCAGGGTTTTCACAAGACGATGCGACCCGGGGCCGGGTCGCACGACTGCCTATTCTACCCGCTCATCCCCGGCATGCGAAACCCCTTCATGCGCCCGCTCGAGAACATCTTGAGCATCTTCTGCATCTCGCGGTACTGCTTGAGCAGCGCGTTGACGTCCTGGACCGAGGTGCCGCTGCCGCGCGCGATGCGCTGCCGGCGGCTTCCCTGGATGATGTCCGGGTGGCGGCGCTCCTGCGGCGTCATCGAGAAGATCATCGCCTCGATGCGGTCGAGCTGCCTGTCGTCGACCTGCACGTTCTTGAGGTCCTTCATGCCCGGCACGCCCGGCAGCATGCCGATGATGCTCGAGAGCGAGCCCATCTTGCGCACCTGCTTGAGCTGGTCGAGGAAGTCCTCGAAGGTGAACTCGGCGCGCCGCAGGCGCGCCTCCATGTCGGCGGCCTTCTTCTCGTCGAGCGAGTCCTCGGCTTTCTCGATGAGGCTGAGCACGTCGCCCATGCCGAGGATGCGGCTCGCCATGCGGTCGGGGTGGAAGATGTCGAAGTCGTCGAGCTTCTCCCCCGTGCTGGCGAACTTGATGGGCTTGCCGGTGACGGCGCGCACGCTCAGCGCGGCGCCGCCGCGGGCGTCGCCGTCGAGCTTGGTGAGCACGACGCCGTCAAGGTCGACGTGGCCACGGAAGGCGTCGGCCGCGTTGACGGCGTCCTGGCCGGTCATGGAGTCGACCACGAGGAGGACGTTGTGCGGCTTGATGGCGTCGCGGATGTTGACGAGCTCGGCCATGAGCTCCTCGTCGACGTGCAGGCGGCCGGCGGTGTCCACGATCGCCACGTCGCCGTGCTGGCGCGCGAACGCGATGCCGTCCCGCGCGATGTCGACCGGGTCCAGGTGCGCGCCGGGCGCGTACACCGGCACCCCAACGCGCTCGCCGAGCGTCTGCAGCTGGTCGATGGCCGCGGGCCGGTAGACGTCGGCGGCGATCAGCACCGGTGACTTGCCGTCCTTCTTGAGCAGCTTGGCGAGCTTGGCGCAGGTCGTCGTCTTGCCCGAGCCCTGCAGGCCGGCGACAAGGATCACGGTCGGCGGGTGGCCGCTGAAGGCGAGCTTGGAGTCGCCGCTGCCCATGAGCGCGACGAGCTCCTCGTTGACGATCTTCACGACCTGCTGCGCCGGCGTGAGGCTCTCCATCACCTCGGCGCCGAGGGCGCGCTCCTTGACGTGCGCCACGAACTCGCGCACGACCTTGAAGTTCACGTCGGCTTCGAGCAGCGCCAGGCGGATCTCGCGCATCGCCGCGTCGACGTCCTCGGCGGTGAGCTTGCCGTGGCCCTTGAGGCTCTGCATGACGCCCAGCAGGCGTTCTGTGAGTGAGTCGAACATGCGTGATCTTCCTCGGCTGGATGAGCGCTCGTCTTCGGGAGCGGGTGGTCAATGGTAGCACGGCGCGTGGCTACGGCAGTTCGAGCGCCCAAAGGTCGTGCGGCCGGCCGTCCCACACCACGCGGCGCTCTACGGTCATGCCCAGGCGCCGCGCGACGCCCTGCGAACGGCCGTTGGCGGGATCGATGAGCGAGTAGACGCGCTCGAGGCCAAGAGCGGCGGCGTGCGGCAGGACGGCCCGCGCCGCCTCGGTGGCGTAGCCGTGACCCCAGCGCTCGCGGGCCAGGTCCCAGCCGAGCTCCGGGAGCCGCTCGCCCGCGATCTCCCGGTACACGGGGCCGCAGACGCCGATGAGCTCAGCGGACGTGCGCAGAAGCACCGCGTATTCGCCCATCCCTTCGTCGCGGTAGCGCGCGATCGTCCTGGTGAGCCACTCAGTGGTCTGCGCGCGCGTGAACGGCGCCGGTTCCCACCACAGTACTTCGGGATGGGCGTAGATGGGGGCGAGCTCATCGAGGTCCGCCATGGTGACCTCGCGCACGATCAGGCGCCCTGTGTGGATCGGCAGGGCCATGCGGGCGGCGGGCGCCTAGTCCTCTTCCCCGCCGCCGAAGATGGCGCGCGCGAAGAGGTCGGCCTCGAACGGGCGCAGGTCCTCGAGCTTCTCCCCCACGCCGATGAGCTTGATGGGGATGCCGAGAGTCTCGTGGATGGCGACCACGATGCCGCCCTTGGCGGTGCCGTCGAGCTTGGTGAGCACGACGCCGCTCACGTCCACCGCCTGCTGGAACTCCCGCGCCTGGCGCAGGCCGTTCTGGCCCGTGGTCGCGTCGATCACGAGCAGCGTCTCATGAGGGGCGCCGGGCAGCTGCTTCTCGATGACCCGGCTCACCTTCTCGAGCTCGCGCATGAGGTTCACCTGCGTGTGCAGGCGTCCGGCGGTGTCGACGAGGACGACGTCGGCGCCGCGCGAGCGCGCCGCCGCGACGCCGTCGTACACCACTGCCGCCGGATCTCCGCCTTCGGCCTGCTTGACGATCTCGCAGCCCACGCGCTGCGCCCACTGGTCGAGCTGCTGCACGGCGGCCGCCCGGAACGTGTCTCCGGCGACCATGAGCGGCCGCTTGCCGAGCTCCCGCAGGCGGTAGCCCATCTTGCCGATGGTCGTGGTCTTGCCGGTGCCGTTGACGCCCACGAAGAGGAGGACGCTCGGCTGCTCCGCGACCTCGATGCGCTGGTCCTCCGGGTCCTTCGGGCGCAGGATCTCGGCCATGACGTCGGCGAGCTCGTCCATGAACGGCTCGCGCGCCTCGATCTTCTTGGCGGTGCAGCGCTTCTCGAGCTCGTCGACGATCTTGATGGTGCCGTCCACGCCGACGTCGGCGGCGATCAGCATCTCCTCGACCTGCTCGTAGAGGCGGCGGTCGACGCCCACGTAGATCGCCGCCTTGAGCTGATCCTTGACCGCGCCGCGCGCCTTGCCGAGGTTGCGCCTGAAGCGGCGGAACAGGCCGGCGCGCTCCTGCTCCTCCTCGGCGATCATCGCCGGCGAAACCTCATCCTCGGCCACGCCCCTGAAGACCTCGTGCCACTCCACCTGCTGCTCCTCTACGCGGGCGCGTCGGCCGCAGCGGCGGCCTTGCCCTGGTCCTTGTCGGATGACTCTCTGTCGATGGCCTCCTCGGCCATGCGCGCGCTCACGACCTGCGAGGCGCCGTCCGGGCCCATCGTGACCCCATAGAGCACGTCGGCAGCCTCCATGGTGCGTTTCTGGTGCGTGATCATGATGAACTGCGTGCGCTCGCGGTAGTCGCGCAGGAGCTTGACGAGGCGGCCGATGTTGACGTCGTCCAGGGCCGCCTCGATCTCGTCGAGGATGTAGAACGGGCAGGGGCGCGCGAGCACGAGCGCCATCAGGAAGGCGATGGCGACGAGGGCGCGCTCGCCGCCGGACAGGAGCTGCAGCTTCTTGCCCAGCTTCTTGGCCGGCTTGACCTCCACGGCGACGCCGCCGGGCTCGCCGTCCGGGGCGGGGTCCACGAGCTTGAGGCCGCCGCGGCCGCCCGGGAAGAGCACGCTCACCATGTGGACGAACTGCTCCTGCACGGCGGCGAACGTCTCGGCGAACTCCTCGTCGATCTGCGCCGTGAGCTCCTTGATGAGCGCCTCGAGGTCGGCGCTCGACTTGTCGAGGTCGCGGCGCTGCTCGCGCAGGAAGGCGGCGCGCTCCCCGAGCCCGGCGCACTCGGCCTCGGCGAGCGGATTGACCGGGCCGATGCGCTCGCGGCGCCGCTCGAGGCGCTCGAGCTGATCGCGCAGGCGCAACCCCTCGCCCTCATCCTCCGGCGGCGCGAACCCTGCCTGGTCGAGCAGCTCGCTGACCTCGTCGAGCGTCGCCGCGAGCTCGCCGCGACGGTCCTCGAGGCGCGCCACGGCGACCTGCACCGCCGTGCGTTGCTCGCCCGCCTCGTCGAGCTCGCGGCGCAGCCCGGCCTCCTTCTCGGCCAGCGCGCGCAGCTCGCCGCGGTCGAGCGAGCCGGTCTCTTCGCCGGTCTCACCGAGGCGCTCCACGAGGCCCGTCGACCGCTGCCGCAGCGTCGCCACGCGCTCCGTGAGCGCCTGGCACACCGCCAGCACCTCGGGCAGGCCGGCGAGGCGCCGCTCAAGCTCCACGAGGCGCTCGCGATCGGCGGCGGCGCGCTGACGCGCCGCCTCGCGCTGCCGGGCGGCACGCTCCACGGCGCCGCGGCGCTCCTCGAGCTCGACGCGCCGGCGCGTGACGACCGAGAGCGCCTCACCGTGCGCCAGCTCGGCGTCGGCGACGTCGGTCTCCGCCGCCTCGGCACGCGGCTTCAGGTTCTCTGACTGCACCAGCGCCGTCGCCGCGGCCGCGTCCGCCGCCGCGATCGCCTCGGCGGCCTCGGCGCGTTCGGCGGCGATGCCCTCCAGAGCGCGGCCGTCCCGCGCCGTGACGTCCTCGAGGTCGCGCAGCCGGCCGCGGATCTCCTTGAGCGCGCGCTCGGCCTGCTCCGCCGCGATGCGCGCCTCGCGCTCGAGCGCGTCCACGGCCGCGGCCGCATCGCGCACCGCCGCCTCGTCGCGTCGCGCGACCGCCAGAGCGGCCTCCTCGCGCACCTCGCGCGCCAGCACGGCGTCCGCCTTCCCGTCGAGGCGCCGCAGCGACGCGCGACGCTCCAGCAGCAGCGCCGCCGGCACGCCGCTGGCGAGGCCGATCTGGCCTGACGCCGGCCGGTAGAACTCACCCTCGACGGTCACGGCCAGCCCGCGGAACTCGTCCGGGACGGCACGCAGGTCGTCGACGATCACGACCTCGGCGAGCGCGCTCTCCAGCTCCTCGCGCCCGCCGAGGCTGACCTTGTCGAGCAGCGGCGCGGCGCCCGGGAAGGCGACGGAGGCGCGCTGCCGGGCCGGTCGCACGACCAGGCGCACGAGGCCGATGCCGGCCTCCTTGAGCGCCCCGAGCAGCGACCAGTGGTCGACGCCGGCGGGGACGGCGAGCGCGCCGGAGACCTGCGCCAGCGCCGCCGCGAGCGCGCGCTCGTAGCCCGGGTCGCAAGAGACCGCTCCGGCGAGCGAGACGGTGCCGGGGTACGCGCCGGCCACGCCCATGATCTCCGGACCCACGTCCTGCAGGTCGCGCAGCGTGGCGCGCAGGTGATCGGCCTCGGCCTCCATCGCGCGACGCTCCGTGGAGGCGGCGCGGTGACGCTCCTCGGCCTCCGCGACGGCGCGCGCCACGCCGGAGGCGTCCGCAGCCGCCCGGCCGCACGCGTCGGCCGCCTGCCTGAGCGCGTCGCGGGCACCTTCGTCCCCCGTCGCCGCCTCGCGTTCGGCGGCCGCCTTCTCCGCGGCCTCTCGCACGAGCACGTCCTTCTGCGCCTCGAGCCTCGCCTCCTCGCCGGCGAGCGCCTCCTGGCGGCGCCCGAGCCGTGCCGAGACGGCGAGGTGGTTCTCGCGCTCGACCGCGAGACGCGTCAGCGCCGTGCGCTGGTCGCCGAGCTGCTCGCGCGCCGCGCTCAGCGCGCCGGCCGCGGACGCGAACGCGACCTCCGCGGCGGCCAGCTCGGCGGTGAGGCGGCGCTCCTCGTCCGGCCAGCTCTCGTCCTCGCGCTCCTCCGGGCGTCCGGCCAGCTCGGCCAGGAGGCGGTCGCGTTCGGCGGCGGACGCGCGCTCCACCTCCTCGAGCAGACGCAGCCGCTGCTCGGCAAGGCGGCGGCCGCTCTCGAGGCGGCTGTCGAGCACGCGCGCCCGCAGCAGCCGCTTGGCGCGCCGCTCCTGCTCCGCCAGGCGGCGCGCGAACGCCTCTTCTTCGGCCGCCCGCGACTGGGCGAGCTTCTCGAGCCCCTGCTCACAGCGGGCGGCCCGTTCCTGGATGCCGGCCATCTCGGCGCTGCGCAGCCCCAGCTCGGCGTCCACCACGGCGACCTCTCCGGTGAGCAGCCGGCCGCGCGCCTCCGCCACGGCCTTCTGCACGTCGCGCATCTGCTCGGCGGCGTTGGCCTGGCGGCGCAGCGGCGCGAGCTGCGAGCCGACCTCGCGCTCGAGCATCTCGGCGCGCTCGAGATTGCGCCTGACCTCGCGCAGCTTGAGCCCGGCGCGCTCACGGCGGCGCTTGAAGGTGCCGAGCCCCGCCGCCTCCTCGATCTGACTGCGCCGGTCCTCCGGCCTGCCGGCGAGGAAGCCCTCCACCTTGCCCTGGCCGATGATCGAGTGCAGCTCCTTGCCGAGGCCCACCTGGGCCATGAGCTCGACCACATCGGTCAGGCGGCAGCCGGACTGGTTGATGAAGTACTGCGAGGCGCCGTCGCGCGAGAGGCGGCGCCTGATGCTGACCTCGGCGGCCGGCAGCGGCAGCGCGCCGTCGGCGTTGTCGAAGGTCAGCTCCACCTCCGCGCTGCCGGCGGCGCGGCGGCCGTCGCTGCCGGCGAAGATGACGTCCTGCATCGAGGAGCCGCGCACGGTACTGGGACTCTGCTCGCCGAGCGCCCAGATGACGGCGTCGGCGATGTTGCTCTTGCCGCTGCCGTTGGGGCCGATGATGACGCCCACGCCGGGTTCGAAGACCAGCTCCGTCGCCAGCGCGAACGACTTGAAGCCCTTGACGCGGAGGGCCTTGAGATACACCGCTAGCCCTCCTCGGGGGGCGCCGCGGACGGCGCCGCGCCGGCAGGCGCCTCGCCTGCAGGCGCCGCGCCGGGAGCCGCGGCGCCT
>Ga0209697_10005219_pt1 | contig 16325 bp, 16 predicted proteins | sample AliMusrvi5mmetaG_FD_184115 | JGI IMG/M metagenome (GOLD analysis project Ga0209697, IMG submission 184115) | Freshwater lake bacterial and archeal communities from Alinen Mustajarvi, Finland, to study Microbial Dark Matter (Phase II) - Alinen... | ecosystem: Environmental > Aquatic > Freshwater...
GCTTATGTCTCGGTCAGCGCGGCCAGCGGCCAGATTTCGGCAACAAGCTCGGGCAACAAGCTCACATTGAACCTACTAGCCAGCTTGGCCTCGCAGGCATCGGACACAATCACCATCGTAGGCTACGTGACGGCGGCTGCCGCTAGCTCAATCACCAATACGGCCGTGGTCAGCAGCCATGAGCCGGACGCCAATGAGGCCGATAACACGTCCAGCGTCGCGACGATCGTCGTCCGCCCAATCGTGCCGCCACCGACCAAGTATCATGCCCTCGGACGGTAAGGAACAAGAGGGCTGGCGGCCGACGGATACCGACGCGCAGCTTGGTCGGCGAGTCCCACCGCTTCATCTGCTTGCTCCAGGTCTATTCCCCCTCCTCGACTAACAATCCAACCTAAAGCTGGAAGAGCCTCAATTCTACACCGATCTCGGAGTCAAGGTGGCCGATCCGCTCTTGCAGATCGTTCCAGCGGGTAGGATCAGCAGGATCGTCAATCCGCATGAAGCGCGAGATGTGGATTTGTTCCTCGGCCAGCCCGTGCAGCGGTGTGTCTCACTCGATCCTGGTTGTTCCCAGCTCTTGCTATCGTTGTTTCGGGGGATAAAATAACATCAGCCTCCCAAAAAGATGGAGATTTCTGTTTTCCTGGGGTCAGGATGGTGCTCGATTGAATGGTGGCGCGACCAAGGAGCCCCTCGGGGTGAGAAAATGGCGAGAAAAGTGATCCTTGACGTGGATCCGGGCGTGGATGACGCTTTGGCTTTGAGTTTTGCACTGTTTCACCCGGGGTTGGACGTAGTAGCGGTGACGGCAGTCGGCGGCAATTGTTCGCCGGCCCAGGCCACGCGGAACATGCAGGCGATTGTCGAGGGGCTCGATCCTCCCCGGCTGCCACGAATGGGGGCCGCATCGGAATCTGAGGCAGACAGCGGCCGGCCGGCCGAAGGGCGCGGGCTGTACGGACCTGACGGGCTTGGCGGCGCTGATTTGCCTGTGGCCGAGCGACAGCATATGTTGCCGGCAGAAAAAGTGATCTGCGATCAGGTTCGTGCTGCCCCCGATGCGATCACGATAGTCGCCTTGGGACCGCTGACGAACATCGCCCGGGCCTTCCAGCGCGACCCCGAGTTGTCGTCGCTGGTAGGGCGCGTGGTGATGGCCGGCGGCGCCGTGGCTGTGTCGGGCAATTACACCGCTGCGGCCGAGTTCAATATCTATTGCGATCCGCTTGCTGCCCAGGCAGTCTTTCGTTCGGCCTCCACGAAGACGTTGATTCCGTTGGATGTAACGAATCGCATCACCTTGAGCTATGACTTGTTCAATCAACTTCCCGATGAGTCCACCCGTGTTGGCGCCTTGTTGCGGAAGATCCTCCCTTCGGCCTTTCGCGGCTACCGGCAGCGGTTCGGGATCGAAGGGATTCACGTTCACGACACGATCGCCCTGATGGCCGTTTTGTACCCTGAGTTTTTCATGGCCCAGGAGATGGCTGGCGATGTCGAGACGACAGGTGAACTGACGACGGGGATGACCGTTTTCGACCGCCGCCAGATCCCTGCCCGGCAGTACAACATGGAAGTGGCCATGTATCTGGAGAAGGAGAAGGTGATTGAGAAGATCATTCGCGGGCTGAACCATGCGGCGGGAAGGGGAGAGGGAGAAGGGTAAGGGAGGTGGAGGGCATCTGACTCCCCTCGCCCTTTGGGAGAGGGGCAGGGGGTGAGGGAAATTGTCAATGCGACGCTAGGCTAAGCATTGCAATCCGTTATCTTCAGAATGCCCTTCCCTTCATCAATACAGCAGTTCTTCCGTCATGGGGCCGCCGGTAATCGGTCGGCGAGCACCCGGCGGAGGAGAATGGGGTTCGACGGCTGTTTCGCTGTTGGTGGAGCCTTCGTCGGAAGTTGCGAAATGATAGCGGAGTGTGATCTCGGTGCGGCCCAACGTAAGGCAATCGCCCGGCAGAACTTCGGCCTCGCGGATTCGGACTCCGTGCATGAAGACGCCGTTCTTTGAATCGAGATCCCGCACCACCAGCGTGCTGCCCTGCTGAAAAAGTTCACAGTGCGAATGGCTGATCCAAGGGTCGGTGAGCCGCACATCGTCCTTTTCGTCCCGGCCAAGGATGGCGGGCAGGCTCTCCAGAAGACAGCGCAACTGGCGGGCATAGTGGTCGAGAATAATCAATTCCAGAGGAAACAGGTCCGCAAAAACGGCTGCGGCATCCGGCCTTGCATCTGCGGTATCGGTCATGGCTGCTCCCTCCACTCGCTTGCCATCGGTGCACGGCAAGCGGATTTTCTTGCGCCTCCCGCGGCTCTCCATCTGGGAGAATTCTCGCCGATGAGAGCGGAATTGTCAATAACTTTAATACCCGTCAAACATTAACTCCGCGTTTTTGTGATGCGGCCGTCTCGGCTGCATGCGCAGGCGAGACGCTCGCACCACATCTGCACATTGGCATATTTCGGACTACACCCGCTTTCTAGCCTCACGAAACACCTTCTGCGGAGAATATCCCCCTAAAGTATCTTGTTATGTCACTATGTAACGGTAGCGCCAGTATGGAGGTAGAGCTTGGCGCAAACCGAAAGATGCCTGTGAGCGATTCGATATCCAGCAATAAAAAGGAGGTATCGCATTTACCTCATTCCGCCCAATAGGCGCCGAAACGCGCCAGATTGTCCTCGTTCAACGAATCAGGCACCAAATCACTCGGGTTGCCCAGGGTGGCCTGCGCTTTCTTCCATAGCTCGCTGCGGATATACCGCTGATGTTCGCGCGGCCAATGCCCGTCATGGAGCAGCCGGATCGCCGTTTCCGGGCTTCCGGCTGCCAACGCCAGATCGGCGCGGCGTTCGATCACTAGCCGGTGGTCCACTGCCCGAGAAAGCAGCGCGGCGCGCTTGTCGAGCATTCGCAATTCCGTATAAAGTTCATCGAGTTCGACTACGGCGATCGGGTCGGTGGGCGGTCCGGCCTCCAGATGCGGCACGGCCCGGGCCGGCTCATTCAGGCCCTTCCAAAGAATCAGCCCGGCAATCCGCTGGGCGGTTGGCTGCGGACTGGTTTGCACCAGTGGCAGGGCCTCGGCCGGCCGCCCGCGGAACGCCAGCCATAGCGCCAGCGGCTCGGCGGCTTGCGGATTGCCCTGGGCCAGCTCACGCCGCAGCGCCACTTCCAATTCCAACCCCGTCGGCACGCACGAGGCCGGCAGCGTTCCGCCATCCTGGCGAAATCTTTCCCACTCGCCCTGCCAGGCAGAATGCGTCCAGCCCAGCCAAGGCTCTCCCTCACCCTCTGCCCCTCTCCCATCCTGCTGGGTACAGCAGGCGGGAGAGGGGAGTTCGCGCCAAGCGGGAAGGTCCATCTTCGGCCACGCAACATGATCGCACGCCGCGCGGGAATGGACCGGAATCCAGAACTCCTCGAAATGCCGTTCTTCCCCACTGCGGAACAGCGGCTTCTCGCCCTGGTCGATCAGCGGCCCGCTTTCGATCTCCGCGTAGCACAGGCCGTTTTGCGTCGAAGCCTGGCCCCAGCCGCGGTCCTTGCCGTAGCCATAGGTCCAGACCTTCTTGCCCGGCAACTGGGCCGGGTCGGCCAGGTGCATTAGCCCGAAGCCCAGATCGTGGTGGAAAGCGCCGAAGTGCGTCGCGCTGCCCGGTTTCCAGAACAGGGCCGTCATCTGCCGCGCGTTGCGGTCCCAATTCAGTCCGTCGCCCGGCCAGTCGGCTTCCACGAGGCGATCGTCGTGAACCAATACGCGATGCGGCGGATGGATGAATTCCGTGCCCTCCGTGGAGCGCACCGCACAAATCGTCCACATCATCCAGGGATGGTCTCTACCGGTCTGATTACGCAGGGCGGTTCGCTGCAACAGTGCCGCGCTGCCGTCCATGAGCCCCAGTTCGACGACCCATTCCATGCCGGTGCGAGCTTCCCGTTCGCCCACGCGGATGAATCCATAGTTGCCGTCACAGCCGCTCGTACAGCCGACCGCAGCGATTGACGTGGGCGAGTGGGCAATGGGAAAATTGAATTCGATTCCGCCGGAGATGAAGCCCCAGATGGGTAGGATTCTGACCGGCTTGACGACCGGATTGCTAAAAAGGATTTCCTTGCCGATCCGTTTATCGAACAAGCTGTAAACGCGGCCGCCCAGTTCGGGAGCAACCTCGACTCGCAGGAAGTCGTTTTCCAACACGACCATGCGGAACTTCCGCTCGACCGCAACCGACTCGGTGTCGCCATAGCTGGTGTAGGGGAAGAGGTGTTCGCGCTGGTAGATCATCGGCAAACCGGTGAGCGGGATCGGCCGGTAGTACGGCAGGGTGCGAAGGGTTTCTTGGCATTGAATCATGGTGGTTTCCTTACGACTTTTTGCCTTCCTGCCGGTATCGGCTGGGCGACACGCCGGTCTTTCTCTTGAACAATTGCGAAAAATGATAGGGGTTCTGAAAAGGCAACGCGATAGCGATCTGCTTGACGGTCAAGTTGGAGTTTCACAGCATATCGCCGGCCCGGCGGATCTTCAACTGCAAATGGTACTGGTACGGAGTCAGGCCCGTCTGCGCCTTGAAGACATGGAAGAACTGTGTGCGTCCCACGTCGAGTCCGGCAATCAAGTCTTCCAGAGGTAGAAGTGGCCCGGGGGATGCCGGTGATCGGGGAGGCGGTCGATGCCGGCGGGCGCCGGCTGATAGCCGGCCCCGGTAACGCACAGTCCCCACTGTCGGACGCTCTCGCCGATGGCCAGATAGCGATAGTACTCGGCTGGATTTTTTGACATGGTGGGTTTCAGGCCAATCGCGACGCCGCTCGTTCGTCGTTTCGTCGAAGGGTGCCGCCTTGCCGCGCCTTCTTGTCATTCTGGCGTTGATAATGCGGTAATAAGCCTACTTTCTTTTGCGGCTGTTGTCCGCTAAAATAGGCTGTGTGAGTGCTCCTTATGAAATCTGCTACGCTGAAGAGGCGGAAGAGGACATCCGCGGATTGCGGGCGTTCGACCAGAACAAGGTGATGGATGAGATCGAAGCGCATTTGACCCTTCAACCGACGCAAGAAAGCAAGAGTCGGATTAAGGCTGTGTCGCAGCCGTTTTGGAGCCAGTACCGTTTCCGCGTCGACGATTTCCGCGTTTATTTTGACGTCGCCGAGGAGGAGCACGCTGTCAACATACTGCGCGTGCTGAAAAAAGGCAGCGCGCCCACGCCGCAAGCGCTGTCGTAAGAGCACAGGGGAGAAACCATGAAAACCGTATTATGGACTGAAAACATCGCCTGGGAAGCCACCGTGCGACACGCCGAGCAAGAGGACGTGCTGGTGATGCGGGATGGGCACGTGGTCGCGCTCTTGATGCCTTTCGACGATGACGATCTTGATTGGTACGCGCGAGAACGCGATCCCGAGTTCCTTGCATCGCTTAGCAGGGCTCGCCGGCAGGTCCAAGAGGGCCGAACGATCACCCATGCCGACCTCAAGAGAAGTTTGCAGTAGGCAATCAGGGCTCGAATCGCGGACCACCCACAGCCCCCACTGCCGGTCGCGCTCGCCGATGGCCAGATAGCGATAGTACTCGGCTGGATTTTTTGACATGGTTGGAAGTACGTCAGGCTTTGCCAGGGGTCGGGGGACACGAACCGATATTGTCACTTTGGGGAAGATTCGATAGATTCCACAAATGCCAAGGTTAGCAAGACTAGTTGTGCCGGGATCCTGCGCCCACGAAAGGCAGGTCGTCCGCCGGAAAATTGACCGTATGATTCAATCCGCCACCCAACGCGTGGAGTCCGGTCACGACCTCTCGATGGACGAGGTCGTGGAGACCTTCGAGCAGATCATCTGCGGAGGCTGCGCTGAGGAGGATATTGCCCGCTGGCTGCTGGCCCTGAATTGTAAAGGCCCGAGCGTGAGCGAAGTGGCAGGAGCTGCCCTGGCCCTGCGGCGGAATATGACGCCCATCCGTTCGTCTCACGCCGTGCTGCTGGATACCTGCGGCACCGGTGGCGACCAGTTGCATACCTTTAATATCAGCACGGCTGCGGCCCTGGTCACGGCCGCAGCGGGCGTGCCCGTGGCCAAGCATGGTAATCGGGCGGCCAGTAGCCGTAGCGGATCGGCTGATGTACTGGCCGTATTGGGTGTAAATGTCGAGGCCGACGTGGCCTGCGTCGAGCGCTGCCTGGACGAGTTAGGGATCTGCTTCTGCTTCGCTCCCCTCCTGCACAACGCCATGAAGCATGTTGCCCCCGTGCGGAAGAAACTGGGCGTGCCGACGATCTTCAACATTCTTGGCCCGCTGATCAATCCAGCCGGGGCGTCGCGGCAGTTGCTCGGTGTGGGCAGGGCAGAACACCGGCTGCTGCTGTCCGAGGCCCTGGTTCTGCTGGGTACCGCGCGGACCGTGGTCGTTCATGGCAGCGACGGCCTGGACGAGGTGACGCTCACCGGGTTCACGGAAGTTGCGGAAGCCACCAGCCAGGTTCGGCATTTCCAGTGGATCCCGGCTGACTTTGGACTGGGAACTATCCATTTGAAGGCCATCCAGGTCAGCGGGTCGGACCAGAGTGCCTCAACCATTCGTGGGGTGCTAGCCGGCCAGCCGGGTCCGGCCCGCGACATCGTGGTTGCCAACGCCGCAGCCGCCCTGTGGACCGCCGGCAAAGCCCCTTCGCCTTCTGCGTGTGCCGAGCTGGCGGCCGAGGCGATTGACACTGCTGCCGCGGGCGATCTTCTTACTCGTCTTGTCGCCCTGAGTCATGGAAAATAGCGTTATTCAGCCCTTCCCAGCGGCGGTGCAGCATGGTAGACTGATGAGTTCTTCCCCGCTCCGCGAGCGCGGATTGAGGGTTTATCGCATCCGACAATCGACAGTAAGGCAAGAAAAGGCAATTAGTTATGGCAAAACCGCACCGCGTCGCCAAAAAGGCCAATCATGGCAAACGTCCTTCCAATAGCAAGGCGCGCAAGGCCAAGCGGCACCAGGTAAAGACCTGATAGGGAGCCAGCCGTGCCCAAAAAACCGTTGATTATTGACTTCTGTGAATATGACCTTAATCACGTGGTCAGCAGCATCGACGAGATCCGTCGCTACAACCCCCAGCGTTTCGAGATGGAGCAGTTGACGGCGATCGTCTTCGAGGATCCCGCGCGCGCCATCTGTGTCGGTTACAAGGATCTCAAACCGGACGAATTCTGGGCTCGCGGTCACATGCCGGGGATGCCGCTGATGCCGGGCGTGATCATGTGCGAGGCGGCCGCCCAGTTGTCGAGCTATCATGCGTTGAAAAACAATCTGATGACCGGCATGATGGGTTTTGGCGGCATGGAAGACATCCGCTTTCGCGGCCTCGTGCGGCCCGGCGATCGCTTCGTGATTGTGACTCGCTTGCTCAAGGCGCGGCGAACGATCATCACCTGCGAGTTCCAATCGTTCGTCGATCAGAACCTTGTCTGCGAAGGTATCATCAAGGGAATTCCCTTGCCGGTCAATCAGTTGACCACCGGACAAGCTGACGAACTCCTTACGGATTGAATGCCGTGGGCCGTCGTGCACTCCGTAAAATTGATCCCTCGCTCGATCTATCGAAACATCTGCTGGAGTTTGAGCAGCTTCCCCGTCCCTGGAACGCCGAGACGATCTTTGGTCGTGCCGCTCCGCTGGAAATCGAGGTCGGCTCCGGCAAGGGGCTGTTCTTGCGCAACGCGGCCAGCTCGCGCCCAGATGTCGATTTCCTGGGCATTGAGATCGTGCATAAGTATGCCTGCTTCGCCGCCGCGGGACTGGCCAAGGCCGGGCTGCCCAATGGCCGGGTTGTGTCGGGAGACGGCACGCGGATCTTTGCCGAATTGGTCCCCGACGGTTCACTGGCTGCGGTACACGTCTACTTCCCCGATCCCTGGTGGAAGAAGCGGCACCGCAAGCGGCGGGTGATGAACGAGACCTTCCTGCAACATGTCGAACGAACGCTCCTGCCGGGCGGCACGCTGCATTTCTGGACCGACGTCGAGGAGTATTTTCAGACCGCGCTGGAACTCTTGGCCGCCCGCCCTCAGCTCTCCGGGCCGATCGCCGTCCCGGAAACGCCTGCCGAGCACGACCTAGCCTATCGAACGCATTTCGAGCGGCGGATGCGGCTCACGAACGAGCCGGTTTATCGGTCGGAGTTCCGGAAGCTGCCTTCGTAGTATCTTGCAATTCGGGACGCCTAAGGATCGGCGCATCAATGACTGTCGTGTTTTGCGGACTCGCCGAGCGGGGACGGACGGCACACGGAGTGTGCCTGCTACTTTACTTGCGACAGTTAATAATTCGCCGATCCTAAGGCTGCTTCTTCTTTGCTGGTTTCCCAAAACCGGCCTGGAACTCCTCGATGTTTAGAAAACCGTCGTGGTTCTTGTCCAGCGACTTGAACTTCTTCTCCGCGGCGACGGGATCGGGTTTGCCGGCCTTGAATTCGTCGAGCGATAGTTTTCCATCGCCGTTGGCATCCAACTTGGCAAACCGCTTCGCCACCTGGGCCGGGTCGGATTTCGCGGCACCCTGCTTGCCATGCTTGCCTTGGTTCTTGGGAGGTCGAATGGGGTCGGGATAACCGGCCTTGTATTCGCTGATGCTGAGCGTGCCGTCGCCGTTGGTATCCAGCGACTTGAACTTCTGCTCAACATCGGCCTCGTTGGGAAAGCCAGCCTTGAATTCGGCCAGCGTTAAGCGGCCATCCATGTCTTTGTCCAACTCGCTGAAACTCGGCGAGGTCCGTGGTGGAGTATCCTGCTTCTTCTTACCTTTAGCCGAGGCGTTATCGGTGGATAACAAAGCTGCGGTGGCAAGAACCAACACCATCAAAAAAGCTTTTCGCGCGATCATGGATCAACTCCCATGGGTATTCAATTATGCGAAGACCGGACGCAGGCGATTGCACCGAAAAAAGCCGGCAGCCCGCGCAAGAACCGACTACCTTTATTCTACTCCAAATTATTTCCGGATGCGAGTCCCGGCGAGTTGTTACCCGGCAAACCGTTACGCCACCTCAGCCAAGACATAAGGCCCTTTGGGAATCGCGGCGATCTTTGCCTCCGGCCCGTACTGATTCAGGGCAGTCCTGACGGCCGCCTCGACATTGGGCGCCGTATCGACGAACATCCGCCTCAGAACTTCGGCCGGAAGCCCATCGCTGACCACGCAGATGCCGGCATGTCGATGCACGCGAACAAATTCTTCCAACTGCCACTGGTCCGACCTGAAATAGTCGCCGCTGACGATCTGATCCATGAACCGGTCGAGCGACGGGTGATCGTCGTAGAGCTGCTGGAAGTCGCGGCTGCCAATTCCCTCGGTCAAGGCAGCGGCAAGGATGATCGTTCCGCCCGGCTTGACGATCGGCATCGCCGACACCATGCCTTTGATCGCCTGGTAAAAGGTCGAGTCCAACGGGTAGCCGGCCGAACTGGTTACCACGATGTCGACTGGCTCGGTCACGGTGTCGGTCACAATGCGGCGCGTACGAGCGACGCCCTCATGGAACGCCGCCTCCATGTCGCCGGCCACGACGAAAAGTAACTGGCGACAATCATCGATCACTACGTTGACAATAAAGTCGCAACCGGCCATGCGGGCAATTTGCGTGTTCTCTTCGTGGACCGGATTGCCCTCCAGACAGCCGGCCCGGGCGTTGGCGTGTTCCAGGAAGGCCGGACCATGCCAGACTTTAATCGTTTCCAAGGCGGCCAGTCCCGGACAAATGAGCTTCCGCCCGCCGGAAAAGCCGGCCATGAAATGCGGCTCGATTAAACCGACCGCGATCTTGAGTTGGGCCGCCACGTAGCGCGAGTCGATCCATGCCGGAACGCCGCGCGGCGTCGTGCCCAGGTAGGTGTGGGCCGTCAGGTCGTGTCCATCATGGTCGGCGACTCGATACCGCTGGGCAATCGCCGGGCCGAGTAGCTCGACCTTTTCAGCAGGAGTGCTCGGTCGGTGCAGACCGGCGGCGACGAGGATTAAAATTCCCTCGCGGGGTAAACCGCTGGACTCCAAGGTTGCCAGCAGTGGTTCGAGAATCAGCCGGTTGGGCACGGGGCGTGTTATGTCGCAGATTGCGATACATGCGGTGCGTCTTCCCCTGGCCAGTTCGGCCAAAGACCGAGTGCCGCACGGTTTGGCTAGGGCCATGCGGACCGTAGCGGCCGCATCCTGAATCGGTTGGACCGACTGATAACCGAGGCATTTCACCAGATGCTGGTCCGGTAGTTCGACTTCCAAACCTGTCCGGCCGTATTCGAGTCGCACTCGCATGACACGGCACCTTAACGCACTTCCGCGCGGAGTGTCACGATACCCCAGGCCGGCACATCAATGGCCTCCGCGGCGCTCGTCAGCGGTTGCTCGCTGGCATCGCTCAGCCAGACGGCTTTCGGTGCAGGCTGAGACCAAGCGATTTTTGCAACGGCATCTTTGCCTGACGCTCCATAGAGCCGCACGATGATCGCCTTGCCGTCATCGCTGGGCTTCAGCGCGGTAACCAACACGCTAGCCGGTTCAACGCGCAGTCGTGACGCCGCTGGCTTCTCACCCACGGCGGGCGCCACAATCAGCGGCTGGCTGGTCTCTAGCCCGAAGTGGGCGGCTGCCACGGCATCGTACGGCCCGTGCGGACGCAGATAATAGCGGAAGGTCGTTTCGCCCTCCTGATCGGCGCGATAGTTCGTATGCCAATGATTGTTCATCACCCAGGAGTACAACGTCGCTGAAGGTTCAATGGTTTTCATGTAGGCATTGGGATTCGATTGGCTGCGGGGCAGATTGGCCGTCAAGCCGCCAAGTTCCATCAGTGGGGCGTCGGCCGTGACCCAGGTCACGCCGTACTTGTCGTTGGAGACATCAACCCAGCGTTCGACCGAGAACCAGTTCTTGCAAGCCCCGGGAAGTTGGTCCTTTTCTGGCCGCACCACGGCGCCGGGGCTGTTGATGCGGACTTCCGGATTCGGCACGTTGAAGGCAAAGCCAAAATGGACGCCCTCGATTGCGCGGACCGGGAGCTTGTCGACCATGTCGATGATCTCGACGCGATCGAGGCCGTCGATCAGGCGGACCTCACGTACCAACCGTTTGCAGCCGGGCGCGTCGGACTCGGCCACCAGCGACGCCACCAAGGGGCCCGTTTCCTTGACGACAATCTTCACCAGCCCGTTGGGCCGTGCATCTTTGACGTTTCCGCCGGGCAGATAGATGTAGCTGTTGATGGCGCCCGCGGATAATTCGGCTGCCACGCCGGAGTGTTTCAGACTGACGATTGCCCCGGTAGTCGCATCCACCTTGAGGCTCAACGAAGCAGTCTTCAACTCAAGCCCTTCGGCTCGGGCCGAACCGCCGGATGGTACGGTTTCGTCGATCGTGAACCGTCTGGCGGCAAACGGGGGAACATCGCGGGCCAGGAAGACCAGTTCGCCCGTGCTCAACCGCTGCGATAGCACGGCTTGTCCCCGATCGTCCTTCACCCCGCTGCCTTTGGTCGCCTTGGGAAGCGCGACCAATTCGGTTCGCGACCACGACGAAGTATTGAACACGTCCACCGCACTCGCTGCGGCATCGCGTCCGGCGAGAACGCGATCCATCAGTTTTCTCGATTGCCGATCGGCATCCAGAGCGTATGCCTGTTTGAACTTCCATTGGGTCTTGACGAAAGTCGCGTCAGGCTCGCTGATGCTATTGAATGCGCCCCAGGTATGCTCGCTCCAGAGAACCACGTTTTTCCAGGCTGCGGCAAAATCGGCCGCAGGGAAGCCTTCCGTCAGAAACTGCATCGTCCACAGCGTTTCGGCTTGCAGCAAGCAGTCGGCTGAATGGCGATTGAGCGCGGTTTCCCTCGCGCCGGACGCCGCCCCGTCTTCCCAATACGGCGTCAGATCGCCGCGATAGGTGGGAAGTATATCGCCGTAACGCTTCTCAAACGCATGGAACGCCTCGCTCGTGGTGGCGATGATCAGACGCGGATAGGCGTGCTTGGCATTCCACTCGCGAACCGCGTTCATCGCGCCTTCATCGGCAGGGCCATTGTCGCCCTTGGACCAGCGGAGTTGCACGATGTCGTAGGGATATTTCACTTCCTCGAGGCGGCGCAAGAGGGCCGGCACCGCGGCCGCGATCGAATTGAATCCGTGACCAATGGAATAACCGCCCTGCGCGCCCCAATAAAGCACCTTTTCCCGGCCCGAGGGCGATTGCCAATAAAATGGATGGTGTTCCCATTGCACCCGCACGTAGCCAATCCGATCGCCGTCCATATTGGCCCAGTTCGCATTTGGACCATTGGAGATATACTTCACGCCGTTCTGGGCCAGTGCCGGCACGACGCCCCAGGTCAGCCCCGGCACGTCGCTGATCGACATGGCATCGACCTTCACGCCGCAGCGGTGGCCCACCGCCGTGGCAAAGGAGAACTGCCGCAACAGCTCTTCCGAGCGGCAAACACCGGTCAGCAGATTGGCATACATCGCCTCCATGCCGATGTTGCCATCGCGGACGGCCTGCTCGAACTGTTTCTCCTGCTCGGGCGTGGCGACAGCATGGAAGTCCTCATAAGGCATGAGCACTTCCAGGTTCCACTTGAACCGCGCCCCAACGGGATAATCCTTCGTCTGGCGAATAAGCTCCAACGCCCGCAGCACGTTACCGGCCTGCTTCTTGGCGATATTGGGTTGGATATCGGTATAGCCGATATCGTTGTGGGAGTGCATGAGGACATAGATTTCCCACTTCCGCGCCGCCCCTGAGTTAAGCGGTGCTTGCGTCGCGGTCTCCGCGGCGATGGCGTTGGTGGCGGCAAACATGAGCAATAGTACAAGGGTCCGGATTTTCATGGTTGGGTTCCTTGGGTTGGAAGTGACGGTTGGAGGAAAGAATGAACGCGCGGCAAGCGAATTATAACGTCACCAAGTTGTCATTCGCAAGCCTTTGGAGCGTGAGAATTCATTGCCGCTTTTCTTGGCGGCCGAAGGCATCTGGAGTTTGCGGAGGTATTGCCAGGGGGGCACCGTAAGTCTAGGATATAGGGTGGACTGAAATTATTCAGTTATTGGGCGAGTAGCCGCCTGAATCATCCGTCGAATTGATATCTGATAATGTCTAAGTGCAGGTCAGTACATGAAATTTATAGTTTCCGTGGATCGCGATGAGGACGGCATGTGGGTCGTCGAATGCCCTTCTATCCCTGGTTGTGTCAGCCAGGGAAGGACTCGTGAGGAGGCGATCGAGAATGTTCAGGACGCCATTCATGAGTGTTTGATTGTTCGCGCCGAGCGAGGATTGCCGCTGACGGTTGAAACCCGTCAAGTGGAGGTTGTTGCCTAATGGCCAAACTTCCTGTGCTCAGTGGAATTCAGGTGGTTAATACCTTCAAGACGTTTGGCTGGTTGGTTGCACGACAAAGAAGCAGTCATATCATCTTGGTGAGAGATGGCGAGGTTGCGTCTTTATCCGTGCCAGACCACGATGAGGTGGCGAAGGGAACATTGCGAAGTCTGATTCGGCAAGCAGGTCTCACGGTTGGCGAGTTCGTGGCTGCGATTTCATAGGCATCTCGCCTGTATTTGGCGCCGGGAAGAGCGTGCGCGCCTCCCGGGGGAAGCGTTGCGGAACACATAGTTTCGCTCCGCAGCCCTCCGGCGGATATTATCCCACCGCAACCGGTTCCGACCGCTTTGCTCCGGCAGCCTTGACGATCTGCTGCCCAGCGCAGTGACAGGTCAAAGGTTTGCAGAGCGTTGCCTGCGGGTTGTCGCCTGCGGCTAATTGATGGGCCGATTCATTTTGCTCGTAGAAAGTCGGTGGTTCGTAGGTCCAGCCACGCGCGAGTCGCTTCTCCTCGCGGCGCATCTTCCAGTGTGCGTACCGGCCGCCCACGACGGCGTAGAACCGCGACTTCAGGCCAAACTCACTCTGCAAATCCTTGAGAATCGCCTCCATCTTCGCGCACAGTGTTGGATTGTCGCGGTAGTGAAGTCGCGCTGCGGCAACCACGGCCGAGTAGTCGGTAGCCAGGCCACGGGCTTCCCAGGCGAAGCGGCGGCGGACGCGCGGATCTGGATAGTTCTTGTACCGCTTCCAGCCCGCCAGCATGGTCCGCGCCATCCGCACCACGCTCGGGCCGTTGACCTCGAAGTCCCGCTGAAAGGCCCGCACAATGAGTTCCGTCTCCAGACCGTCTCGGATGTGGGGGTGCTGGTAATTGAAGTGTGACTGTCCGTGAATGTCGGAGATGTCGTACTCGCTTTCATCCTTCATCCGCCCCTGGGCCGAGAGGTCGGCGTGCAGCGGAGTGCCGGGCAGCGGCGTGTAGAGCATGAACTGGTGAAAGTCGGTGTCGTGTCGCACGGCGTGCTCGATCACGTTGTCAATGTTCGCGGGGGTGTGCCCCTCCAGCCCGATGATCGTCGAGCCTAGCACGCGCGTGCCGTGCGCCTGCAACCGGCGAACCAGTGCTCGCGTGTCGGTTCCGTGGAGCTTTGCGTACTGGCTCCCCTCGCCTTCCAGACCCAACCAGACCCAGGTCAGCCCTAGCCGCACGAGTTGATCGGCGCTGTAGGAACGGAGCGCGCTGGCGGAACTAAAAAGGTAGAGCGCCCAGGCCTTGTCGTGCCGCTCCATGAGTTCCAAGAGCCGCAAAGCACGCACCCGATCCAGCAGGAAGTTTTCGTCCATCATGAAGAACGATCGGACCTTCAGATTCGCTTCGAGCTGACGCATGATGTCGAACAGCTCGTCGCCCGTCTGGTAGAAGCGAACCGAGCGCCCCTTGCCGCCAAACATCGCCGAGGTGGAGCAGAAGTTGCAGCCCACGGGACAGCCGACCGACGGAATGACCGTCGCGGCCATTTCGCTGTTGTCCTCGGGAGTGGTGACACCCAAGGTGCGCGTGCCATGTCCGGCAATGATCTGCGGGTGGCGGATCGGCTGCTCGGTGTCTTCGCCCAGAAATGTGCGAAACCAGCGAACCCCCTCGCCCCGAACGATCTGGTCGGCGTCGATGCGCTGCGCGAGGTCGGGCATGTTGGCGATGTGACCACCCACGATAATTTTCGCGTCGGGAAGATGCTCGCGAACCAATTCGCACATCTTCTTGACCTTGAGAAAATTTGGCGCGATGCCGCTAATGCCAACGACCTCGTAGCGGTGGCTGCAAATCTCCTCAACAAAGCGGTCCAGGGAGGGATAGTCCAGCAGAGTACACGGCGCATCGAGATTGGCCTGAATCAGCATCAGACCCCAGGAGCGATGGAACAGACGCAGCGAAAACGGCCCCTGCACCCGGGTCACCTGGTTGTGGTACAACTCCATCGGGTTCCTCAGCCGGCTGCCATATTCGTCGTCCTGAGCGTAAGGTCCAAACACACTGCTCAACAGGATGTTGGGCCGATGTCCCCGAGGAAACCTGGCGTGCGGTGGCGATGCGGGGAGAAGGCTAGACTGATGACTGGTCAATGGATTGTTGATGACAGATGCTTTCAGAAAATCCTGGGAAGTATGTAAATAATCAACAATTATACTTTGAATTGCGGGGCTGCGGAGTACCGGTTGGGTTCAATCTGTGTAATAGATTGGTAATACTTTGTCCTTCGGAGAAGAAAATCAATGGCTTGTTGATTCTTAGCCGCAAGTTGGGGGAAGAACTCGTCATCGGCAACGGCATCCGAGTCACCGTGCTGGAAATGCGCGGGGACCGCGTGAAACTTGGGTTCGTCGCCCCTCCCCAAGTCTCGATCCACCGCAAGGAAGTCCAGCGGGCAATTAAAGCTTCCCTGCTTGGACTGGGGCTCGCCAAGACGGCGCGCTAAAAGGTGGCTGCCCAGCGAATTCCGACTACATTGGTAGAGCCGAGTTCTTGCGGCAAGTTCCAGATTTCGTGATTGATCATCAGCAGGCTGCCGCCAGGCAAGGTCCAATTGATTCCATAGGTCAAGCGATCGACGCCAAAATTGTCCGTGGTCAATTGACTGCCCAGAGGCGTCAGAGGGCTTTCGTGCAACTGCCGGTCGTAGCGGGCAAAAAGGCTGATGTGCCGCTTGCGGAAGATCAGGAGTTCGCTTTCCAGGTAATAACCCGACACTCGCTCGCTGAAAACCGTAGGTGTCTGAAAAGCGTCATACCGTTCGGATTCGCGTTGGGCGTACTCGAACTGCACGCGGAAGATGTCCTTCCAGCGGAATACGGCGTCCGCGCCGAAGATAAAGTAGTTTAAACCTGCTTGCTGCGGCCCGGTTCCGAAATCGTCGTTGAATCGTCCGCCCATGACCGAGGCGCCCAGTCGCAAGTGCGGCCCACCCACGG
>Ga0209697_10005220_pt1 | contig 16324 bp, 15 predicted proteins | sample AliMusrvi5mmetaG_FD_184115 | JGI IMG/M metagenome (GOLD analysis project Ga0209697, IMG submission 184115) | Freshwater lake bacterial and archeal communities from Alinen Mustajarvi, Finland, to study Microbial Dark Matter (Phase II) - Alinen... | ecosystem: Environmental > Aquatic > Freshwater...
GGTTTATATTATTGAATTTACAAATTATCATGGAAGACCAAAATAAATTAATACATGAGGTCACCCAACGCGACTATAGATTTGGATTTGTTTCTGATATCGAAACCGATACAATTGTCAAAGGTTTAAATGAAGAGGTTATCAGAATTATATCTGCAAAAAAGGATGAGCCTGAATTTATGCTCGAATTCCGCCTTAAAGCCTACCGTCGCTGGTTGACAATGAAAATGCCCGAATGGGCTCAGTTAAAAGTTCCGGTAATTGATTACCAGGAGATTATATTTTATGCAGCACCAACACAACAGGCTAAATATGAGAGTCTGAATGAAGTTGATCCCGAGCTGCTCCGTACTTTCGAAAAACTGGGGATTCCTCTTGAGGAGCAGAAAATGCTTTCGGGGGTTGCAGTTGATGCTGTAATCGACAGTGTTTCGGTAAAAACCACCTTCAAGGAGACCCTGGCAGAACGGGGGATTATCTTCTGTTCATTCAGTGAAGCCGTAAAACACCATCCCGATCTGATCCAGAAATATCTGGGAATGGCAGTTCCTTACAACGACAATTATTTCGCGGCATTGAATTCTGCTGTTTTCTCTGATGGTTCATTTGTCTACATACCGAAGGGGACCCGCTGTCCGATGGAACTTTCCACCTATTTCCGTATCAATGCCAAAAACACAGGACAGTTTGAACGGACGTTGGTTATTGCCGATGACGACAGCTATGTCTCTTATCTTGAAGGTTGCACCGCTCCGATGCGCGACGAGAATCAGTTGCATGCCGCAGTGGTTGAAATTATTGCACTCGACCGTGCTGAAGTGAAATACTCCACTGTTCAAAACTGGTACCCCGGAGATAAGAACGGTCTGGGTGGGATCTTTAATTTCGTTACCAAACGGGGGATTTGCAAAGGCGTTGCCTCTAAAATATTCTGGAACCAGGTTGAAACAGGCTCGGCAATTACCTGGAAATATCCAAGTTGCGTATTAATGGGTGATAACTCGGTGGCTGAATTCAATTCTGTCGCATTGACCAACAATTACCAGCAGGCAGATACCGGAACCAAGATGATCCATATCGGGAAGAATACAAAGAGTACGATTGTATCGAAGGGGATCTCTGCCGGTCACAGTTCCAACTCCTACCGCGGCTTGGTCCGGGTGGCTCCGAAAGCTGAGAATGCGCGTAATTATTCGCAGTGCGATTCGCTTTTATTGGGAGATACCTGCGGAGCACATACTTTCCCGTATATCGAAGTTGGAAACAGCAGTTCGATAATCGAACATGAAGCAACAACTTCCAAAATTGGTGAGGACCAGATCTTTTACTGCAATCAGCGGGGAATATCCACAGAGGATGCAATTGGGATGATTGTCAATGGTTATGCCCGTGAAGTGATTAATAAACTTCCAATGGAATTTGCCGTTGAGGCTCAGAAATTATTGCAGATCAGCCTCGAAGGCAGTGTCGGATAATTACTGAAAGAATAAAAAATGAAGGAATGAAAAATGAAATTACAATTTTAGAAAATGCTCGTAATTAAAGATTTATACGCAAAGGTGGAAGGTAAAGATATCCTGAAAGGGATAAATCTAACCGTAAATGCAGGTGAGGTTCACGCAATAATGGGACCAAATGGTTCCGGGAAAAGCACCCTTGCAAATGTACTTGCGGGGAATACCAATTTTGAAGTTACACACGGTTCGATAACCTTTAACGGCAAGGATATCTTTGAGATGTCACCCGATGTAAGGGCAAAGGAGGGTCTGTTCCTTAGTTTTCAGTACCCGGTTGAGATTCCCGGTGTGAGTATGGTTAATTTCCTGAAAACTGCAGTAAACGAACACCGCAAATATCGCAACGAAAAAGAGCTCTCAGCAGGTGATTTTCTAAAACTCATGCGCGAGAAAAAGGCAATGGTCCAGATCGATTCACAGCTGACAAACCGTTCTGTGAACGAGGGTTTTTCAGGTGGTGAGAAGAAGAAAAACGAGATCTTCCAGATGGCAATGCTCGAACCTACCCTGGCTATCCTCGATGAAACCGACAGTGGTCTCGACATAGATGCCCTCCGTATCGTTTCGAATGGGGTTAACCTTCTGAAAAACAAGAATAACGCCACAATTCTGGTCACTCATTATCAACGTTTACTCGATTATATTGTTCCCGATTTTGTGCACGTGCTCTACGAAGGACGGATCGTAAAATCGGCAGGAAAAGAATTAGCTTTTGAGCTTGAAGAGAAGGGTTACGACTGGATCAAAAAAGAGCTGGGAGAATAATTATGGCAGAAGTACTGGATAAAATAACTGCGGTCCGACGGATCAGTGAGCTTTATGCTGCGAATCTGGCCGGAATCACCGAAGGGTTACCATCCTGGGTAAACCAGGCACGTAAGCCCGCGTTTGTAGCATTTCAGCGAATGGGCATTCCCGGATTCAGAACCGAGAATTACAAATATACCGACCTTACACGACTCTTCGATAACGAAAATTTCAGACGGTCATTTACTCCCGATGATTTTGAAGTTGACCTGAGCGAGGTATTTAACTGCGATGTTCCCGAATTCGATACCCACCTGATCCTGGTGGTCAACGGCTGGTACGATGATGCGAGTAATAAAAACACGCAATACCCTGAAGGTGTAATCGTTAAGAGTCTCCGGAAAGCAATGGTCGAAAACACCGACCTGGTTGAAAAATACTACGGTAAACTGGCTAACGTTCAGGAAGATCCGTTAATTGCGATGAACACCCTATTTGCACAGGATGGAGTTTTTATCTATATTCCTGACAACCTTCATATTGAGAAGCCTTTACAGTTGATCAACGTACTTCGGAGCGAAGATGATCTTTATGCCACACAACGCAATCTGATTATTGCCGGGAAGAATAGCCAGGCTAAGCTTATGTTTTGCGATCATACCCTTGTACCTCAGCAATTTATCAATAACAACCTCACCGAATTTGAAATGGGTGAAGATTCGGTTATTGATATTTACAGTATCCAGAATCAGCATAACAAGACGGCCAGCCTGACAGGACTCTATATTCATCAGGAGCGGGGTTCGCAATTAGTTACAAGTGCCATTACACTTCATGGAGGAATTATCCGAAATAACCTTAAAGTATTACTCGATGGGGAACATGCATCGGCAAATATTTGTGGTCTTGCCTTATCAGATAAAAATCAACACGTTGATAATTATACGAATATAGAGCACATCAAACCGAACTGCCAGAGTAATCAGCTCTACAAAAATATCCTGGACGATAGTTCCACCGGTGGTTTCACTGGCCGGATTCACGTTTTGCCACATGCGACCAAGACCGCTGCTTACCAGCGAAATAACAACGTCCTGCTCACAAATGCGGCCAAGATGAACACCAAACCACAATTGGTAATCGACAATGACGATGTAAAATGTTCTCATGGTGCAACTGTGGGACGGATCAATGACGAAGCCCTTTTCTATCTTCAGGCAAGGGGAATCAATGAGAAGGAGGCACGGCTCATGTTAATGTTTGCCTTCGCTCATGAGGTTCTGGCCGAAGTAAAAATTGAGAAACTGCGCGACGTCATCGACAAACTGGTGAATAAACGGTTAAGAGGAGAAGTTTCGAAGTGCCACTCCTGTGCATTAGACTGTATCAGATAAATATTTTATTAACTTGTTGATAAATAACAATGACTCAAGAACAGACTGATTCATATTTGTATTCAACTAAGTTTCTATTAATCAAATAATAATACTTTTGTAAATTGCCAATTAAATATTGTCAATTACCAACATTATGATTCCGGATATCTCCAAAATACGAAAGGATTTTCCTATTCTTGGCCAAAAAGTCAATGGTAAACCTTTGATATATTTCGATAATGCTGCAACTAGTCAACGTCCCATTCAGGTAATTGACAGGGTTAATGAGTTTTCCCTCCGGATTAATGGGAATATTCACCGTGCCACTCATTTCTTTGCCAATAAAACTACGGAGGCGTACGAGAATGCACGGGAGACGCTCCGCAGTTATTTAAATGCTGAAGAGACGGCTGAAATCATCTTCACCCATGGTACAACAGAATCGATTAACCTTGTAGCCCACTCCTTCGGAGATGCATTTGTCACAGTGGGAGACGAAGTGATTGTAACCGCAATGGAGCATCACGCCAATATCGTACCGTGGCAAATGATGTGCCAGCGCCGGGGAGCCACCCTGAAAGTTCTCCCTTTCGGGGATGACGGCCTTTTACAACACGAACTTCTGGATCAGCTTATTACGGAAAAAACCAGGCTTATAGCCGTAACGCAGGTTTCCAATGTATTAGGCACAGTAAATCCGATTGCGGAAATCATCTCGAAAGCCCATTCCAAAAATATACCCGTTTTAATCGACGGGGCTCAGGGTGCTCCCCATTTTAAAATTGATGTACAGGCCCTTGACTGCGATTTTTATGCTTTTTCAGGACACAAAATGTATGGCCCAACCGGTATTGGGGTGCTTTATGGAAAGCGTAAATGGCTTGACAGGATCCCCCCCTTCTTCGGAGGAGGCGAGATGATTGACAAGGTTACATTTACGCAAACAACCTATAATGAGATACCCTACAAATTCGAGGCAGGGACACCTCATTATGTGGGAGCAATCGGTTTGGCAACAGCTATTGATTACCTGAATAACCTGGATAATATCCTGATAAGCAGATATGAGCACGATCTGCTTCTGGAGGCAACCACGCGATTAAAACAAATTGAGGGGTTGAGAATTTACGGAGAAGCCCCCGAAAAGGTTGGAGTGATCAGTTTTAACATCAAAGGAATACATCCCTTTGATTTGGGCACCCTTTTAGACCAGATGGGAATTGCAGTGCGATCCGGAAGGTTGTGTGCAGATCCGGTGATGTATCATTATGGTGTTGAAAATATGGTGCGCGCTTCATTTGCATTTTACAATACAGTGGAAGAGATCGACGCTTTTTATAGGGCTTTAATCCGCTTAAAAGCGATGTTTTAAAAACGCTATATTCACAAAGTTAATAATTGAGAGAATCAGTAAATGACGATAGACGAAATACAACAGCAGATTATCGAAGACTTTTCGGGATTTGAGGATTGGATGGACAAATATGGATTATTAATCGAATTGGGAAATGAACTTCAACCAATCGACCCGAAATACAAAGTCGAAAGCAACCTGATTCGCGGTTGTCAGTCAAGAGTCTGGCTGCACCAGGAATTTAGGGATGGAATAATTACCTTCGAAGCAGAGAGCGATGCCTTGATTGTCAAAGGATTAGTTGCATTACTTCTCAAAATATATTCCGATCGCACACCTCATGAAATCCTCACTTCCGAACCCCGCTTTATTGATGAAATCGGTCTAAGGCAACACCTTTCACCAACTCGGTCTAACGGCCTGCTTGCAATGGTGAAACAGATGAAACTATATGCTCTGGCATACGAGAAAATAGCACAAAAAAACAATTAAGATGGACCCACGTATAGATTTAATTATCGAAAACCTCAAAGAGGTGTTTGACCCTGAAATTCCAGTCAATGTATATGATCTGGGATTAATATACAGTGTTGATATGGAAGGCGATGAAGCTAAAATTCTGATGACGCTTACCGCTCCGGGGTGTCCTGCCGCCGATATGATTCTGGCAGACGTCGAATACATGTCAAAGAAGGTGGAGGGAGTGGAAACGGTAAATGTTGAGATCACCTTTGAACCAGCCTGGGAGAAATCGATGATGTCTGAGGAGGCCAGGTTAGAGCTTGGGTTTATGTAAACTTTTATAACCCATTATCCATGTACGAAAGAATAGGACACTTTACATAAACTTTGTAAGAAGGAAATTCTTTTTAAACCTGTAAACTGTATCTTTGATGGTTAGCTCAACCCAAAATCATGCCCTTCTAATCAAGCAAAAGGCACTGGAGCTTGGTTTTGCGGAGTGTGGAATTTCGGAGGCGAAAGCACTCGAGGAGGAGCGGGAACCGTTGCAAAAATGGCTTGCTGAAGATATGCATGGCAATATGGGATATATGGCCAGAAATTTAGAAATGCGGTTGGACCCTTCAACGCTCGAAGAGGGGGCTAAATCGGTAATTTCGGTGCTTATTAATTACTTTCCTTCCCAAAAACAGATCGATCCAACCGCACCTGTCATTTCAAAATATGCTTATGGCCGTGACTACCATTTTGTTGTAAAGGAAAAACTTAATAATCTTTTAATATACATTCAATCAGAGATTTCACAATGCTCCGGAAGAGCCTTTGTAGACTCAGCCCCCATCATGGAACGGTCGTTGGCTAAGGCAGCAGGACTTGGATGGATTGGAAAACATTCTCTTCTTATCAATAAATATTTTGGATCCTATGTATTTATAGGTGAATTGATTATTGATTTACCGCTTACTTATGATATCCCATTCACAAGCGACCATTGTGGTACATGCACCCGATGTATTGATGCCTGTCCCACCCAGGCGATTGTCGCAGACCGCGTCGTGGATGCCCGTAAATGTATCGCCTATCATACGATCGAAAACAAAGAAGAAATTCCTGATCATATCCGGCCAAAATTAGAAAACCGCATCTTTGGTTGCGATATTTGCCAGGATGTCTGCCCCTGGAATAAAGTGATTACTCCAAACCAAAGCATTGATTTCAAACCAATTGAAGGATTGTTGGAAATGAAACTTGAAGACTGGAACGAGCTTGATCCCCTGGTTTATAAACAACGATTCAGTAATTCTCCCTTTGAGCGGGCAGGCTATAAACGGATCATGCGAAATATTAGCTATCTCAGGAGATGAGATAGATCTTATCTTTGTATTTTCAGTTCCACCCTCTTCATTAACATCGCATGGAATTAAAAGAATATCATTGGAAATCTTTCGATGGGCTCGACCTTTATGCCGTACAATGGAACGTAGTAGGGAAACCGGATGCACTAATTGCATTTGTACATGGACATGGTGATCATTGTCGTAGGTACGATGATTGGTTTTCAAAAATGGGAGCCGCTAATATTTCTGTTATCTCCTTTGATTACAGGGGAAATGGGAGATCTCAGGGGAGACGTGGGATAATCCGGAATTTCAGTAATCTCTTACAGGATGTTGCCCTGTTACACGAAAAGGCAAAGACTTTCTATCCAGGAATCCCGGTTGTACTTTACGGACATAGTCTTGGTGCAACTCTGGTAATCAGTTATTTGCTCAGGTTTCAAACCCGCCCTGAACTCGCTATTGCAACCTCCCCCTGGTTAAAGCTCAAAAAATCTCCAAATAAATGGTTATCTTTAATCCTTAAATTATTAAATAGCGTTACACCCTATATTACCGTTGGAACTGGTCTGCATTCCGCCGATTTTTCGAATGCCGACGGATTTGCTGAAAAAAGGGAAAAAGATGAATTTGTGCACAACCGAATATCTATCAGGATGTTTAGGGAGGTGGAAAAGGAAGCAGCCTGGATCGGGGAACATTTTAGCGAAATTAAGACCCCATTGTTGCTGATGCAGGGGAGAGATGACAAGGTCATGAAATATGATGGGGCCAGAAACTTAAAAGAGAAAGCTCCAGGCCAGGTAAACTACCGGGAATGGAAGTTCGCCGGGCATCAGCTGCATAACTCGGAACGAAGTAACGAGGTGATGGAATATTTATTGGATTGGATTAAGGAGGGGATATGACAAAATTCAGAACAGAGGTAGAAGTACCTGAATTCAAAAAAAAGATGGGATATCGTCGTCAATCTTTGATGATCGGCTCGTGTTTTGCAGAAAATATCGGAGATTACCTTCATGAACGTTGTCTCCCGATTCAGTTAAATCCTTTCGGAATTCTCTATAATCCCCTTTCAATTGCGAATTGCCTCAAATTGGTATTAAACCGGAAAATTTTTCAGGAAGATGACCTTTTCACCTACAAGGGGATTTTTCACAGTTTTTCGCACCATAGCCGGTTCTCAGGTGCCGAACCGGCTCTTATGCTGGCGCAGATGAATGGGGAGGCCGCTTCCGCCTTTCAAAACCTGAAAGATGCGTCGCATCTTTTTATCACGTTTGGAACATCCTGGGTCTTCAAACATAAAGATAGCAAAGAGGTTATTTCCAACTGTCATAAACTTCCGGCGTCTGTCTTTAATCACTCAAGGCTCACCACCGAACAAATCACAACCAGCTGGATTCCGTTAATTGAACAGCTTAAAGTGATTAACCCATTGCTGCATCTTGTATTCACGGTAAGTCCCATCCGCCATTTAAAAGATGGGGCTCATGAGAATCAGCTGAGTAAATCAACCCTTCTGCTGGCTATTGATGAGTTACTTCTAAAATTCGGAGGCGACCTGATCTCCTATTTCCCTTCCTATGAAATTGTTATGGATGAACTGCGTGATTACAGGTTTTACGCTACCGATATGACTCACTTAAGTGAATTGTCGGTCAATTTTATCCAAGAAAAATTTATTTCCTCTATTATGGATCAGGAAGCCCGGACAATTTCCACCCAAACCGGTAAACTGCTTCAGTCTCTAAATCATAAGCCATTCAATCCAAAGGAAGAAGGATATCTTTCATTCCTGAAAACAGCGTTTATTAGGCTCCAGCAACTACAAAACACCTATCCATTTGTTGACTTTCGAAATATTAATGAAAAGTTTCATGAAAAAATAATAAATTAAATTTTCAGTTAACAAAACGTTTGCCTATTTTTAGCAATTACAGCTTCAACCTCTGCGGGAAGCTATTCACGAAAAAGAGTAAAATTAAAATCAAGTTTGTATGAGCTACCTAAAATTCGATAAAGAGGAACTGGTTAATCTGGAATACTCCTTACAACGCGAATTTCTGCGCACTAACCGTTCGGGTGCCTATTCCTCCTCAACGCTTGCAGGGTGCAATACCCGGAAATATCATGGTATGCTGATTGTTCAGTTGGATGAGCTTGATGGAGGGAAGCATGTATTGCTCTCTTCTCTTGATGAGACAATTATTCAGCATGATACCCAATTCAATCTGGGTATTCATAAATATCCTGGTGAATTTTATGAACCAAAGGGACATAAATATATCCGGAATTTTGAGATTGAGACTATTCCAAAACTAACTTACCGGGTAGGAGGGGTAATTCTAACCAAAACCCGAATGCTGGTGGAACATAAAAATCAGGTTATCGTAAAATATACCCTTGAAGAAGCCAACAGCCCCACAACTTTAAGATTCAAACCTTTTCTGGCATTTAGAAATACCCATGCGCTAACCCGCGCAAACATGGTTGCCAATACAAAATATTCTAAAGTAAGGAACGGGATCACTATGAAACTTTATGACGGGTATCCGGAGCTCTTTATGCAATTCTCAAAAGACCCCGATTTCGTTCCCGTTCCTGACTGGTCTCGCAATATTGAATACATCAAAGAAAAGTCCAGAGGGTATGAATATCAGGAAGATCTTTTTGTTCCCGGATATTTTGAAATTTCAATAAAAAAGGGGGAATCGGTATTCTTCTCTGCATCCACAGAAATTTGCGATCCTGCTGAGCTAAAAAAACAGTATAAATTAGAAAAAGAGCGTCGTCTGCCGCGCGACAGTTTCTTCAACTGTCTCATCAATGCCGCTCAGCAATTCAGGTGCGACAGAAAAGATGGTAAAGATCTTATTGCCGGGTACCCCTGGTACGAATCTATTCCACGGCAGACCTTTCTGGCATTGCCGGGAATATTTTTAAGCCAGTCTGATCCTGTCACTTATGAGCAGATTTTAAAGACCAATCTTAGTCGTCTTAAAGATGGACTCCTGCCAAAATATGCCGGAGTGGCATGTGACTATGATGCGGCTGATGCTCCACTTTTCGCATTCCATACTATTCAGGAGTTAAAACCCTATGTTGAGAAAAAAGAGCTCTGGAAAAGTTATGGACCCGCCATGAAAGAGATTCTTTCAAATTATAAAAAAGGGACCCGCTTCAATATTCATATGGAACCTAATGGACTGATCCATGCCAAACAGGATGGGGTGGCCTTAACCTGGATGGATGCCTATATTGACGGGAAACCGGTAACACAACGTGGCGGATTTGCGGTCGAAATAAATGCTGCCTGGTATAATGCCGTTTGCGTGGCACTGGAACTTGCTGAGGCAGCAAAGGATAAATCGTTTATTACGGAATGGTCACTATTCCCTGAAATGATAGCCAAATCCTTCCTTGAAACTTTCTGGAGTGATGACCAGGGTTATCTGGCCGATTATGTTGACGGAACTTATAAGGATTGGGCAGTAAGGCCAAATATGATTTTTGCCGCCGGTTTCAGTTACTCACCATTAACCCGAGACCAGAAAAAAACAATATTAAGCAAAGTCAGGAATGAACTGCTAACTCCGCGGGGACTTCGGTCTCTGGCTCCCAATGACCTCCAATATAAAGGGTCTTGCATTGGAACTCAGGATCAGCGATCTGCTGCCTTTCACATGGGAAGTGTCTATCCATTCCTGATTTATCCGTTTGTTAAAACCTATCTCGAGATTCATAAGGCAGGAGGGTTATCCTTTGTTAAGCAGATCATGGCAGGATTTGAGGAGGAGATGTCTGAACATTGCGTTGGCACACTTTCCGAGCTCTATGAGGGGAATCCTCCCTATTCTGCGCGCGGTGCTATTTCGCAGGCATGGAATGTAGGTGGCGTGCTTAGTGCAATGGCGGCACTCGAAAAATTTGGAGAAACTACTTAGTTATCAATATATTAAAGTGCAAATTGGCAAAATAAAATATTATGCTCACATGAAAGTTTTAATGTTTGGATGGGAGTTCCCCCCGCACATTAGCGGGGGTCTCGGTACAGCAAGTTACGGATTAACCAAAGGACTGGCTCAACTGGATGACGTTGAAGTGCTTTTTGTCGTACCCAAAGCTTATGGTGATGAGGATAATTCAGCCGTCAAAAAAATAATAGGGGCCAGCGATGTATCGATTTCCCAGAAAAAAATCCGGTTCAATAATACAGAACATCAGTTTACCTCGCTGGAGGTGGAATCAAACCTCCTTCCCTATTCAACGCCTGAAGAGTTCTGGAAATTAACCGAACAGCGGGTCACCACACAAACCCGTTTCATCCAGACTGATTCAGAGGGTAAGCTCCCCTTTACGGGAAAGTACGGAGCTAACCTCCTTGAGGAAATTGCCAATTATGCGATCGTAGCAGAATATATTGGAAGAGAGTATGATTTTGATGTAATACACGCACACGACTGGCTCGCCTATCCTGCCGGAATTGCGGCAAAAAGAGTGAGTGGAAAACCACTTGTCATTCATGTCCACGCTACCGATTTTGACCGTAGCGGTGGTAGTGTAAACCCACGGGTCTACTCAATGGAACGGGAGGGAATGGAAATAGCTGATCAGATTATTACAGTAAGTAACCTGACCCGTAATATCGTAATCGAGAAATACGGCATCGATCCGGCCAAAATAACCACTGTATACAATGCTGTCGAACCTGTAGAAAAACCTGAAAACAAACCATTTTCAAAGGGGATTAACGAAAAAATTGTCACCTTCCTGGGACGGATAACCATGCAGAAAGGTCCTGAATATTTCGTTGAGGCAGCCTATCAGGTGCTGCGTCGTACAGATAATGTCCGCTTCGTTATGGCAGGAAGTGGTGATATGATGGAAAAGATGATCCGCAGGGCTGCCCGACTCGGAATTGCTGACAGGTTCCATTTTACCGGATTTCTTCATGGCGACGACGTGTTCGACATGTTCCGCATGAGCGATGTCTATGTGATGCCATCGGTCTCTGAACCTTTCGGAATCTCGCCCCTTGAAGCGATGATGTCAGACGTACCTACAATTATTTCAAAACAATCGGGTGTTGCCGAAATCCTTACCCATGCAATCAAAGTTGACTTCTGGGATATCAATGCGATGGCTGATGCAATTTTTGGCATCCTGAAATATCCTGCGCTCTCAGCGATGTTTAAAAAATATGGAAAAGAAGAGGTGGATAATTTGCAGTGGAAACAGTCTGCAGAACATGTCCATCAAGTCTATTTATCCGCTTTATCCACTTCAAAATCTACCCTTAAAATTTAAGAGATATGAAATCAGTTTGTCTCAACTTTCAGATCCACCAACCTTTCCGTTACAGGAAATACAGATTCTTTGACATTGGCAACGATGCCTATTATTATGACGATTTTGCCAACGAAACGATAATGCGCAAGGTTGCCGATCATTGTTATTTGCCGGCCAATAAAATCATTCTTGATCAAATCATTAAGCTCAAGGGAAAATTTAAGGTAACCTATTCAATTTCAGGCGTTGTTCTTGATCAGTTCAAATTATATGCCCCGGAAGTAATCGAGTCGTTTGCGAAACTGGCCGCTACCGGATGTGTAGAATTTTTGTCGGAAACCTTTGCCAACTCAATGGTTTCCCTGAACGATAAGGACCTGTTTGAATCACAGGTAAAGGCACACGATGACCTGATCGAAGAGCTCTTCGGACAACGCCCCAAAGTATTTCGGAACACCGAATTAATCTACTCCGACGAATTGGGGGATATGGTCCAAAAAATGGGTTTCGAGGCGATGATTACCGAAGGTGCAAAACATGTTTTGGGATGGAAAAGCCCCAACTATTTATATTGCAATGGATTGAACCCAAGACTTAAAGTTTTGATGCGAAATTTCCGCTTCAGTGATGACCTCTCCTTCAGGTTTGGAAATAAGGCATGGAGTGAGTATCCGCTAACGGCCGACAAATATGCCGGTTGGATGGCAAGTCTACCAAAGGAGGAAGAGGTAGTCAATGTATTCATCAACTACGAAACTTTTGGACAGCTTCAGCATAAGAATACAGGAATCTTCGACTTCCTCAAAAATCTTCCTGCTGCAATTTTAAAAACCGGTGTGCTCCAATTTTCAACCCCGTCAGAGGTGGTTGAAAATCTTCAACCCGTTTCGGCAGTCCATGTCCTCTATCCAATTTCCTGGGCAGACGAAGAACGTGATCTCTCAGCCTGGTTAGGAAATGAACTTCAGAAGGAGGCTTTCGATAAACTCTATCAACTTAAGGGGAGGATGAATAACTGCACCGATACCACTCTTCTCAAAGATTGGGATTACCTTCAAACCATTGACCATTTCTATTACATGTGTACCAAATTCTTTTCAGATGGAGAGGTCCACAAATATTTCAATCCATACAGCACACCTTATGAGGCATTTATCAACTATATGAATATCCTGAGCGATTTCAAGATCAGACTAAACGCGCTTGTCCCTGAAAATGCCCAGGATCAGGAAATCACGAATCTTAAAGAACTGGTAACTTCAAAATCGAAAAAACTTGATCTGGCTGAAACGGAACTGAAGAAGATTAAAAAGGAGATGACAGCCGTAAAGCTCTCACAAAGCAAACTGAACACAGCGCCAAAAGTTGAGACAGTCACCAAAACCGTAAAAGCAGAACCTAAAAAAAGGACAATTAAGGAGAAAAAATAAATTGCATCACATGGATCTGAATCATACCGCCGTAATTGGCATCAGTAACAGCAATATAATCATGCAGTTAACCAATTCCAACTATTGCCTCCTACTTTACGAGTATCGTAACCTTCCCGCAGTGGAATGTGCCCCATTCAATTTCAGTTAAGGAGATCCTTCCCAAGGTGCAACTCAATGTTGACTATTTGGAAAAGAATGATTTTGAGGTCATAGACATAAAAGGTAATTTAATTGAAGATTCCCTCATTGTATGGAAGAACTACAATAAAAACAACTTCCCTTATTTGTTCCGACAGGCTACCGGGCCCCGGAATTCTTTAGGCGTTGTGAAATTTAATTTACAAAGCCCCTTCAGCATATACCTCCATTCTACAAACTCGCAATCCTTGTTTGCCAGGGAGAACCGGTTTTTAAGTCATGGTTGCATCAGGCTTGAAAAGGCATTTGAATTAGCCGGATACCTGGCAGGAGACAAGATAGATATCAACGAGTTAAAACGGGATAAGAAAAATACGCAATCGAAAACGATACGACTACCTCAGAAAATCGGAGTTTTTATTGTCTATTTGCCGGTAACGGTGAGTGGTGATAAGGTGATTTTATGGCCGGATATCTATGGATTAATTAATTAAGGAGGTGTCGTGAATATGGTAACCGGTAGGAGAACCTACCTTATGATTAACGAAATAGATGATTCGGTCCTGCTTCACCAGCAACCTGACCCGTTCGGGAAATCCCACATAATTGCACTTCAGGTATTTATTTTAAATTAAAACATTTATATTGAAAATTAATCGTATCTTGCGCCGAATTAATTTTATAATAATGAATAAAGGAACAGTTAAATTTTTTAATGACTCCAAAGGATTTGGTTTCATTAAGGACAGTGGATCAGACAAAGAGTATTTTGTGCATGTATCTATCGGTTCCGGGGAAACCGATTCCATGAGAAGAACTTTTTATGAACTCCGGTAGGAAAGGGGACAAACCGGTTATCGCAGTCAAGTCCCTTGTGGAAATGCTGCCCTGAATGCCCAAACCGGCTATTATGTTTATGAGAACCAAGCTAAACATATTTCAGAAAATGAAACTAATTACCCTGATGCTTTTCCTGGGATTATTTTCCATAGCCGAAAAAACCCAGCCTTCGGTTACAAAGACCCGAACCATTTCTGCTGAAGTACTTAAAGATAAGATCTCTGGAGGCTGGGCCGGCAAGATGCTTGGGGTAACCTACGGAGCTCCTGTAGAATTTAAAGCACTCTGCAAAACCTTTGAGGATCCGATCACATGGGTCCCTTCCGATGTAATTGGCTCAAAGGAGCAGGATGATTTGTATGTCCAGCTTACGTTCCTGATGACTATGGATAAATACGGCATTGATGCTCCGGCAAAGAGATTCCAGGAACAATTTGCAAAGGCAGGCTATATGCTATGGCATGCCAATGTTCAGGCAAGAAAAAACTATTTTGACAGCATTTTCCCTCCAAAATCGGGGCACCCTGATTACAATCTTCATGCGGATGATATCGATTTTCAGATAGAAGCCGACTATATCGGATTTATGTGTCCGGGAATGCCCCAAACCGCCAGGAAGCTTGCAGAAAAAGTGGGGCATATAATGAATTACGGCGACGGTGTGTATGGTGGTATTTTTATAGGAGCCTTATATTCTCAGGCTTATTTCGAAAGCGATATCCTTCAACTAGTGAAAAAAGCGCTCCTTTCCATTCCTGTTGAAAGTGACTACGCCAAAATCGTAAATGATGTAATCCTGCTCCATGAACACTATCCGGCCGACTGGCGTGCCTCATGGAAAGAGCTTGAGGCCAAATGGGGAAGTGTCCATATCTGCGAAGCGGGCGCTCCATTTAATATTGATGCCAAGCTTAATGGTGCCTATGTCGTATTGGGACTACTTTACGGCGAAGGTAATCCTCTGAAAACTATGGAAATAACAGCACGTTGCGGTCAGGATGCCGATTGTAATCCGTCGAATGCGATGGCGGTTCTCGGAGTCGTAAAGGGGTTAAGCGGATTACCCCCAAAATACCGCGAGGCTGTGCAGTCCATGGGAGACACTCTTTTTGTATTTACAAGCTACTCTTTCAATAAGGCAGTAAAACAAACCATCAAATATGCCAAAGAACTGGCGGTTCAAAATGGTGGCTCTGCCTCAGAAACCGAACTGAAAATAAAGGTCCAAAATCCACAGCTTTATAAATCAGAGGTCGCATTCCCCAAACTGGTTGCCGACCACAGGGTAACGGTATTTGAAAAAAATGGCTGGAAATTCAAAGGTAAATGGGCTACATTCAATACAAACAACGAAGACGAAAATAATAAACTCTACGACGAGGCTAAATTTAGCAGCCAGAACGGCGATGAAGCTGTTCTTGATTTCGAAGGAACCGGGATTTCAGTTTGTGGAAACTGGCACCGGGAGTGCGGAAAAGCAGACATCTTTATTGACGGAAAATTCAAACGATCGATCGACGAATATTTCTGGTTTGCCAATCAGTCGCACAACGATATGGACCTCTACCATATCACAAATCTTAATCCAGGGAAACATCAGGTAAAAGTGATTGTTAAAGGGGAAAAACGACCCGAAGCGACAGCCGCCAAGGTCTATCTCTCAAAAGCTATTATCTTTAAAACTGCCGACAAGAAAAATGAGAATTATAAGTTTACATTTCAAAAGTAACAGCCATCATTAAAACAATTTGGCTCAGAAATACACAAATAATATGAATTAACCAATTTTACCTGGAGTGACGGTCATGTTGATCAAAGTATAGAGAAC
>Ga0209697_10005221_pt1 | contig 16324 bp, 11 predicted proteins | sample AliMusrvi5mmetaG_FD_184115 | JGI IMG/M metagenome (GOLD analysis project Ga0209697, IMG submission 184115) | Freshwater lake bacterial and archeal communities from Alinen Mustajarvi, Finland, to study Microbial Dark Matter (Phase II) - Alinen... | ecosystem: Environmental > Aquatic > Freshwater...
GAGTTGAGCTTGGCGGCGAGTGATGCCCATAGACCGACGGATTTGTTGGAATGAAGTGTCTCTAACATTCCGATTTTGGCCGCGCCATTGGCACGTCAAGGAAAAAACCGAAAATATTTTTTCAGAATTCGCTCGTTTTTAGTGCCTTACGCCTTAGGTTGATGCGAAAGACTGGTTGCCAAAAGAGATTGCCGAAATGCCGCGCGTGGAAGCACCGGGTCCAAGGCGTGACGAGGGAGTGGATGAACATCCTCGACCGAGGAATAACGCAGGAACCGGGGTTTCCGCGCCGGAATTGGAATTCTCATGCCCGCGCAGCGGCACGAGTTCCCTTCCCCCCTACTATCCCATTTCCGCAAGAACTTTTGGCAATCAGTATATATCCACTCCCTGATCACGCCTTGGACCCAGCGCACCTTGCCCATCCCTTCGATCTCATAGGCCGGGCTTTCAGCCCTCGAATAACATGTCGGCAAGTGACCTTGGGCGTTGCCCAAGGCTGGTATGGGATGGGCCCTTGGCCCGGAAATCCATGCCTGAAATTCCAGAAAATGATAGGGCATTCTTCAGGGCCAAGGGCCCGGCACCATACCAGCCCATGACAACGCCATGGGTTAACGATCACACCGATGATCTTGAGGGCTGAAAGCCCGCCCCATGGATCCACGGACATGGAACCTTCCACCCTTTAGGCAGGCTCAGAAATTGCTGACGAGCGCGGATTCCTCCGCTTCCCCGGCCAGCGGGGCCTCATCGGTTTCTCCTAGCGAATTGAGGAACTCCTGATAGCGCACCAACTCCATGCGACCGTCGTGGTGCTCGATAATGGCAGTGAGGCTTTCCACCCAGTCCCCTGAATTGAGGTAATGGATCTCACCCACCATCTTGTCATCGGGCGTGTGGATGTGGCCGCAGATAATACCAACGCACTTGCGGTGGCGCGCGAGTTCCTGCAGCAAATCCTCGTAACGGTCCACAGTGCAGACTGCGGACTTTACCTTGGCTTTCACCATCTTGCTGAACGAGAAATACTCCTTGCCGCGCCAGGCTCGATAGGCGTTGTAAATCCGGTTTACGCCCAACAGAAAGTCATAACCCACCGCGCCGAGCGATGCGAGCCACTTGTGGTTGGTGGAAACGCTGTCGAAACCATCACCATGCACGACCAGATAACGTTTGCCATCGGGCGTCTCATGGATGTGTTCTTTGGTTAGGCGGACGCGTCCGAAGGCCATAGGCAGAAAACGTTCCATCACATCATCGTGATTCCCGCGCAGATAGATCACCTCTGTGTTGTCACTTTCCGTCATCTTGAGCACCTTGCGGATCACGCGACTGTGGCGGTCCGTCCAGCGTCCGCCGCGTTTGAGCGCCCATCCATCGATGATATCACCGTTAAGCACCAACTTATTGCAGCGGATGTGCTTGAGGAATTCCACCACCTCATCCGCCTTACTGTCAGTCGTCCCCAGATGGATATCTGACAGAAAAACCGTACGGCAAGAGAGCTTCCGTTTCCGGGTTTTGGGTAGCAGGGTCTTGGCCTTCCCGGCTTTCGTGACCGCTGCCTTGGTATCCACGCCCGCAATTTCCTGAAGGCGATGCTCCAGTTCCGTAATCACCCTGTCCCAGCCGAGAGGCTCAGTGGTTTCGCGGGCAGCAAGGCGGAGCTGATGTCCCGGTCTCATCTCGAGGGCGGCCAATGCGTGGCGGATGAACGTCGCCGCATCGCCTTTGGGTGCCTTGAGGCCGTTGACACCATGCGTGACATGCAGCATGGATGCGGCGTAATCATAACTCACGGTGACCAGCCCGCTGGCCATACCCTCTAGCAAAACATTGCCAAATGTTTCGGTCTCGCTAGGAAACACCAACACATCCGCCGAGGCGAAATGCCGTGCCAACTCCTCGCCGGTGCGCATGCCAGAAAAGCGAATCCAAGGGTGGTTCTCCTCAAGCTTCGCGCGGAGCGGCCCATCACCCACCACCACGCAACACACATCCTGGCGCTCCCTGCGCATTTGTTCGAACGCGGCCACCGCCAGTTCTAAATTCTTTTCTGCCGCCACTCTCCCCACGATCATCACAACCGGCGTTTCCTGCCCTGCTCCCCACTCCTTCCGCAAATCGTCACTGCGTTTAGACGGGGAGAAAAGTTGTGTATCCACCCCCCTTCCTAACAAATGAAGCCGCTCAAAGCCCTCAGCCTTGAGACGTTCCAACATATCCAGCGAAGGGACCAAGGTGCAATCCGCACGGCGGTGAAAATTTTTCAGATAGGCCATGGCTACAGGCTGCAGCACACCCATTCCGTATTGCCCCATGTAGTCCTGAAAATTCGTGTGGAATCCAGTGGCCACGGGGATGCCCAGTGCGGTGGCCGCCTTGACTGCGGATTTCCCGAGCGGGCTTTCAGTGGCCACGTAAACCGCATCTGGCCGATTGTTAAGCCATCGAGTCCTGAGTTCAAACGGTTTCGGCAGGCCCACACGCACCTCCTTGTATCCCGGCAAGGACACGGCCGCCGTGCAGGTCTCATCGGCGTTCGCTGTGACTCCGGTATGGATGACATGCACCCGATGACCACGCCCGCGCAATCCTTCCACAAAGCGTCCCAAGGTCATGGCCACCCCGTTCACATCCGGAACATAGGTATCCGTCACGATGTCGATTTTCATAAAATTCCGGGAATCCTCCAAGTTTTCGGAGTCATACTCCACGGCATCCGAGCAACTTTCAACGTTAAAATTTTGTATCAATTCCGTCACATTGCCACGGGATAGACAGATTTCTGGCACCAATCACTTGTCCAGATGATAGAAGTTCTGGTATTGGCCATGAATTCTGTCGCGCACGGCTGATACCCGCGTGGACCCATATTCCCGCCAGGAGATTCCATGTGTAATCTATTAGATCTCCACACCACGGTCCAGACATTCCACTCACCCTTGCGCCGCAGTGCTGGCTTTGTGGAGATAATCGCAAATCACGGGGATGCGCGCGCCCACGGATTCTATCTCCAAAAGGCGCTGCCGGAGATCCGGCTCGTGGATGAACTGCTGGCAGACGATATCCGTCATTAGCCCGGGATCATCTGCACGATCCAGCAAGGCGAACACACCGGCCTGGACCTCCTCCGGCAAGGGACGAATGGCATCCTCCACCGCACCCCGCAAGGTCTTCATAGCCGCCACCGATTGGTTCTCTGGCGAGAAGACGGAAACCACCGGCTCAATCTCGGCAAACGGATAGTCCTTATCGTCGTGCCACTCTGTGAACCTCACCCGCATCACGCCGTGAAGAAGCAACTGCGACGTCCCGTCTTCATGCTCGCGCGAGGCGCGAACTAAGCCTATGGTCCCCACCGGCACCACACACTCGGAAGGACGCCTTTCCTTTTTTCCTATCATCCGGGCCACCGCGAAAAAACAATCTGCCTCCAGCGCGTCAGAGAGCATTTTCCGATAACGTGGCTCGAATATATGGAGCGGCAGTCCTCCATGGGGGAAGAGGGTGCAATCCGGCAGCAGCATCACACCGCAGCGCTCGGGGACATGGATGGTGGGCATGTTCCAAGATCCCTACACATGCCGATTCCTGTATGCAAGCAGGATGGACAGTATTTCCCCAGTAGTTTGGAATCATTCCCTGCCCGGGAATGCCTGCCACACCGTAAAGAAAATTTTCGCTTGCCACATTTCCACAAACAAGAAACCTCGGCGGTGCCGCTTCACGCGCGAATCGCCCAAAAAAACCGCATCGCATCCAACCATGATTGAAGTCGAAAGCCTCACCAAACAGTTCGGTTCCAAACGTGCCGTCGATAACCTCTCATTCACAGTCAATAAAGGCGAAGTCCTTGGTTTCCTAGGGCCCAACGGCGCTGGAAAATCCACGACCATGCGCATGATCACCGGATTTTTCCCGCCCACCTCCGGCGATGCCAAAGTCTGCGGAGTCTCGATCATCGACAACCCGCAAGAAGCCAAAACCAAAATCGGCTATCTCCCGGAATCCGCCCCCCTCTACCACGACATGACGGTCATCGGCTTCCTGAAGTTTTGTGCCAGCGTCCGGAAACTCAGTGGATCCGCCAAAAAGGAAGCCGTCGAACGCGCCATCGAGACCTGCTTCCTCGGCACTGTCGCGCGCCAGTCGATTCACACCCTCTCAAAAGGCTACCGCCACCGGACCTGCCTCGCCCAAGCCCTGCTCCACGATCCCGAAGTCCTCATTCTGGACGAACCCACCGACGGTCTCGACCCTAACCAAAAGCACGAGGTCCGCCAGCTCATCAAACGGCTGGGCCAGACCAAGGCCATCCTGTTCTCCACCCACATTCTGGAGGAAGTGGACGCCGCCTGTACCCGAGCACTCATCGTGGACAACGGAAAAATCGTCGCGGACGGCACACCCGCCCAGCTCCACGCCCAATCCGAGACCGGATCCCTGACTGATCTGTTCCGCAAGCTCACCACGCGCGACACGGAGGCGGCATAACAGCCACAGGACGGTAAAACGCAAGACTCAGGAAAAGACCTGCCCGGCTATTTCTTCCCACGATCTTCCCTAAACCCCATTTCCATCCACCCATGACATCTCTAACCATATACAAGCGCGAGCTCACCAGCTACTTCGCCCAACCTACGGCCTATGCCATCATAGTCGTGTTCCTGCTCCTCTCGATGGGGCTGACATTCAGTTTCGGTAACTTCATGCGCGTGGGCGATGCCTCGCTGGAATATACCTTCTTCTTCTGGCACCCGTGGATCTTCATGCTACTAGCCCCGGCTGTGGGCATGAGACTCTGGGCTGACGAGCAGCGCACCGGTACTATCGAATTATTAGGAACCTTCCCGCTCTCCACCTGGAGTGCCATTATCGGCAAATATCTGGCCGCGTCCACGGTGTGGCTGGTCGCTCTGCTGTTCACCTTCCCCATCTATCTCACAGTCAACTACCTCGGGAGTCCTGATAACGGTTCCATACTCGCCGGATACATCGGCAGCTTCCTGGTATGCTGCACCTTCCTAGCCATCACCATGCTAGTCTCCGCCTGCACCCGGGACCAAGTGGTCTGCCTGATCGTATCAGTGGTCATTTGTGTGGGCATGGTCCTATGCGGTTATGACGATTTCACCCGCGAACTCGCCAAGGCCGTCTCACCCACCGTGGTGGAGGCCGTAGTTTCCTTCGGCGTCTGGGATCATTTCCGCTCCCTCACCCAAGGCCTGTTCCGCCTTCAGGATCTTGTTTGGTTCGCGTCATTCATCTTCGTCTGCCTGTTGGGGACCAGCGCCATCCTGTCCGCCAAACGTTCTTAACCGATTTCCAATTCCAGCCTTCCAGTCCTCACCTATGAAAATCACCCACCCCGTCACCCGTGCGGCGTTTGGAGTCGCCGCACTCATCGCAATCGCCATCCTCGCGAACTGGCTCGTGTCACTGACCCCGCTGGGCACCCGCGGCGCAGACTTCACTGAAAAACACGTCCACACCCTATCGGACGGCACCCGCGCCATTCTCGGTGAGTTAGATACGCCCGTGGTCATCCGTTATTACGCCTCGCGCAATACCGACTTCATGCCGCAGGAGCTCAAACTTCACATGCGCCGCGTGGACGACCTCCTCAAGGAATACGTCTCCCTCTCAAAGGGCAAGCTGCGCGTGGAAAACCTAGACCCCGCTCCTGACACCGACGCCGAAGACTCCGCCAATCTCGATGGCATCAACGGCCAGCGCATGGATGACCAGAACATGTACTTCGGCATGGCCATCTCCTGCCTCGACAAGAACAATACCATCCCTTTCCTCGACCCACGGGACGAGACGATGCTTGAATACCACCTCTCCAAGGCCATCGCCGAGGTCAGCACTGCTGTAAAACCCAAGATTGGCGTCATGTCCGCCTTTGATCTCAAAGGCGGTCCAGCCACGATGCCCAACCAGCGGCCAAATCCAGGCTGGATCCTCTATCAACAACTCAAACAATCCTTCGATGTGGTGGATATCTCGATGGAATCCGCAACCATCGATCCCAAAGTGATCAAGGCTCTTCTTGTTTTCCATCCCGCCGGCATCACTCCGGAAGCCGAATTCTCTATCGACCAATACGTGCTCAACGGTGGAACAGTGGTCGCCTGCCTAGACTCCTACTCCCTCACTGCGGCTAATTTGTCCTCTGGCAGCCAGTCGATGGGTCAACCGGGCATCCCAACCAGTTCCACGCTTCCCACCCTGCTTCCCGCCTGGGGCGTCACCTTTGAATCCAATAAGACTCTGGCCGACTCAACGCTGGCCACCAAGTTCCCCGTTAGGGACTCCTCGGAACCCCGCACCGCACTGGCAGTGCTTACCTTGACCAAGGCGGCGATGCCCCAGCAGGACAACGTCATCACCAAGGATCTGGAAGCAGTCACATTCTTCCTGCCAGGCGGTTTCACTATCATCGGTGGCGGTGGAGTAACGGCCAACAGCCTGCTGAAATCCTCCATCAACACAGCATTTGTGGATCCCATGCGCGCGTCGCAGTTGGACCCCTCGCTAGCCACCACCTTCCAGTCGTCAGGCACCGCCTACGATCTGGTCACCCACTTGTCAGGCAAGTTCAAGACGGCCTTCCCGAACGGCAAACCCAAGGCCCATGGAGAAACTGCTGATGACAAGAAGGACGGAAAGAAAGACGAAACCAAGCCAGATTCTCTGAAAGAAGCTATCAGCGCCGCCAATGTGTTTCTCATCGCTGACGTCGACGCCTTCTACGACCCTTTCGCTTACAACGCGCAAAATTTCGGCGGCATGCAAATGGTGTCACCCAAGAATGGCAATGCACCGCTGCTCTTCAATATCCTCGATCAGGCGGTCGGCTCCAAGCACCTGATCGGCTCACGGTCACGCTCCGCCACCCGCCGCCCGTTCACGGTGGTCCAGAAGATGGAATCTGAATTCGAATCCCAAGTCGGTGATAAGATCAAGAAGTTCCAGGAACAACAAAAGGACACCCAACAGAAACTCTCCGACCTCCAGTCGAAGAAATCCCGCGGCACCGAACTCAAACTCTCTCCTGAGCAAGAGTCCGAGATCGCTAAACTGCGCAAGCAATACGCTGAATACTCCAAGAACATCCGCGAGCAGCAGAAAGACCTGCGCCGCCAGAAAGACCGGATGGCGGGCAACATCACCCTGCTCAATGTCGCAGCCATGCCGCTGCTGGTCATAGTCTTCGGACTGTTCCTTTTCCTCCAACGCCGCCGCTCCACCCGCGCCCGCTGATCCCCTATTTCTAATCCCAAATATCCAATTCCTTCCGCCATGAACAAACGCCAGGTTATCATTCTTTGGGTCATTGCCATCGCCCTAGGCGCAGCCGTGACCACCATCAAATTCTCCCGCAAGGATTCTAACTCTAGCACAACTCACCGAGCCGCCGGGCAGACTCTCTTCGAATCCTTCCCAGGCACCGAAGTCTCATCCGTGAATCTGCAAGGAGCCACCGGCTCAGTGGATCTGGTCAAAAAAGACGGCAAATGGACCGTCACCCAGCGGGATAGCTACCCGGCCAATATGACGTTCGTTAACGACTTCCTGCGCACCCTCGGTGATCTGAAGGTCACCCGCGGGCTCGAAGCCGGCCCTTCTCTGGCACCACGCTTCGGCATGGATGAAGCATCCACCAAAGCTGACGAACGTGGCCTGACCGCCACCTTCAAGGATGGTTCTGGCAAGGAACTCGCCAAGGTCACCCTGGGCAAACGCATCGAGAGCGGAGCGGACAATTCACCCACGGGCGGAGCCTCTGCTGTGGGACGTTATATCCGCAATCATGCCGATGAGTCTGGGTTCTACGCGGTGAATGAAATGTTCCCCTCGGTCAGCACGGACCCTGTCCGCTGGATATCTGAAGATTTCATCAGCCCTGAGAAAATCAAATCCATCACCCTAAGTCAGAAGGGCAAAGATGAACCGGCTTGGAAAATATCCCGTGAGTCTGAAGATGCCGAGTTTAAGTTAGATAAAGCCGAGGCCAATGAAGTGCTCGACACCACCTCCTCCGCACAGTTCAAGAGCCTGTTCTCCTACGCCCGCTTCAATGACGTCATCCCGGCAGACAAGATCGCCGAACGCACTGCCGACGCTGCGGCCAAACGCATAGCCGTTATCGAAACGTTTGAGGGCTTTGTTTACACCTTGACCATCATTCCAGCAAAAGCCACCGCTCCCCAACCTGTGACGGATCCCAAGAGCCCGCCACCTCAAGCCTCCGCAGATAGCCAACTTGTAAGCGTCACTGTCACAGCAGAACTGCCAAAAGAACGCAAAAAGGCTGCGGACGAAAAGCCTGAGGACGCAAAGGTCAAAGACGATGCCTTTGCAGAACACCTCAAAACTCTAGCCGAAAAGCTCACGAAGGAAAAATCTCTCGCCGGACGCACCTTTGAGCTCAGCAAGAGCACCATGGACGCACTGCTCAAGGAGCGTGATAAAATTGTCACCAAGGTCACTCCCCCAACTCCTGCTGCGGACACCAACCCTGGCGGGGCAGTGCAGCAACTCCCCGGCGGCGTGATAGTTCCCCCACCCTCAGGCAATACCACGGCTCCTCAACCCGCCATCAAGCCCTCTCCCGCACCCGAGAAGAAACTTTCTCCACAACCCAACAGCAAGGGAATTGCCCAGCCCGGTGCCAAGCTCACTCCCAATCCGGCAGCCAAAGTCAAAACTCCACCCGTAGTGGCTGTTACTCCCCCCATCTCAGCTTCTCCAGCGGATGACAAAAAACCGGAGGAAAAGAAAGACGCGGGGAAATAATCCTTCGGTTCCCACAATCTTCTCTCACTAGGAAAGCGACCACCCAGGGGGGTGGCCGCTTTTTTCGTGAAAATGCCATACCATCCGGGTTTTTCGCAGGAATCGCGTTGCAGGCGACGTAGGAAACGAATCATCCTCCCCACAACACATGAATCCCGTTTCCTCCATGACTCTGTCACGTTCATCAGGCAAAAAAACATACGTGCCTGATCAGGCAAACGCTGTGGGAAAAGTGACACGGTCGGGCCGGTGGTTCGCCCTACCCTTCCTATCCATCATCGCAACCTGCGCCACGGCAGAACCCGTCACCCGTTCGATCACTGACGGCAATCTCCGCATCAATGTGGATCCCGCAAAAGGCACCTATGCCGTTGTCAGTGCACTGGATGGCAGGACGTGGATCAACGATGCAGCGTTGGTGATGGAATCATGGTCCTCCACAGATCCTGTCTATCAACGCGAAGTCACCACCACAGAAAAAGACGGGCAGCAAACCTTGACCCTGCTCTGCAGCGGCGGTGATGCCCCATCCCTGCGGCTTGATCTCTCACTGGATCACAATGAACCCGGGGCGCTAGTCCTGCGGGCTGGACTTTCTAACACGATAAAGACCGCCATTCGCGTCAAACACTTCCTTCCCATGTCCAAGGGCATCCTCGGCGGCGGCAAACCCTTGACCGGTGCGCATGTCCTCACATCCGGCTCCGGCGCCAACGTCCCGCAAGTGCTGACATCAGCCGCAGGCAGCAGCGCCAATAACCTGCTGCTCACATGGGGCAGCCCGCCCCAACGCTCGACCATGGTTTTCGGAGCCCTGACCACCAGTGAATTCACCAAATGGGTGAATCTCGAAGCCCCCGGTGCCGCCTTCCTTGAAGCCAAGGATCCATTAGGCCGCTTAGTTGACCCCGGAGAAACCTGGTGGCCTGAGGATTCCTTCGTGGTGCTGGTGCAGCCCGAAGACCCATTCCCCGCCATGGAGCGCTATGCCGCATTGCTGGCCAAAGCCTCCGGCACCCTGCCCAATCTCTATCCATTCCCCACTATCTGCGCCTGGTATGCCGGTGTCTGGAAAACCAAAGGTGCGCAGGATCATCCGTCACTTTCCACCTATCAAATCAATACCACCACGGGCCTAGCCAAGGAGGCGGAAATAGACGATCACCTTGGAATCACCCGCTATGCCCCTGTCGCGCTGCGCCTCGTTCCAGACAACTACACGCCGGACAACCCGCAGGGATGGTGGGACGACGAACACTGGCGCGCCCACGGGCTTTATACTGAGCCTTATGAAACGACGGGGAAATACGGCAAGGCCCTGCACCAGCACGGAGTGCTAGCATTCACCTATATCCAACCGGCCGGCCAGCCGATGTCGCAGGATTTCCGCAATCAACATCCAGACTGGTTGTGCTCCGGCCCGAAGCGGATGTTGGATTATTCCAAACCTGTAGTGCGCGAATATGTCCGCAAGCGCTTCGCCGCTCTGCAAGGTCACATCGACGGTCTGATGGTTGATTACTGCGATGCCCTGTGGTCCGACGAGGCGAGCGTTGGCGGATTCGCTGATCCGAAAATGACCTCCACCGCCTTTTATCGCTCCTTTTTCCGCTCGCTGCGCGAGGGCATTGGCCCCGAGGCCCGCCTCCACGAACGTAATATCAATTCTCCTAACAATGATATATGCCTTGGCATTATGGACTCACAGCGCACTGTGGCCGATACCGACAAGATCACGCCTGGCCTAGTCGCCATCGGGGCAGGACGCTGGTACAAGAACCGCGTCGTGACCAACTATGATCTGGACTCCAAGGATCTAACTGCATCGTGGAAGAACGACGGATGGACAGGCAGCGACGAGGATGGACGGCGCATGATGCTGACCATGTGTTATGTCACATCGGGGCGTCTACTGCTGGCCAATTCATTCCGAGATCTTGATTCCGCCACACTGCACGACCTTTCGCGCATCATGCCGCTCGCATCCGAGCGCAAGACGGCCCGTCCGGTGGATCTGTTTGTCACCAAGGGCTGCCCACGCGTCTATGATTATGAGGTTGCACCCGGTTGGCACCAGGTCACCCTCTACAACACCACACTTCCCACCAAGGAAGAGAAAATCACTGTTCCGATGGCAGGCGACATGACAAATGAAGGCGCGCTAGGCTTGGATTCCAGCGCTTCTTATCACGTCTATGATTTCTGGAATGACAAATACGTCGGCATCGTCCCCGGTAACGGCAAGCTAGAACAAACCTTGCGCCCCGGAGAAGCCCGCATGCTAGCCATGCATCCCGTTGAACACAACCCGCAGTTCATTGCCACTGACCGCCACATCATGCAGGGAATGATAGATATTAAAGGCCGTCCCACGTGGGATGCAGCGTCCTCGACCTTGTCGGGTACCGCTAAAGTCATTGCGGGAGACCCTCTTCGGATCTTCATCGCCCCCAATGAAAATACCCTAACGCCAAAGGCGGATCTAGGTGAAATCTCGCGCGCAACGGATGGCAAGCTCTGGGTACTGACGCTAAAATCGGAAACGAACAAAGATATTCGCTGGTCCGTGAAATTCCAATGACCCAATGAAAGCGCAGAATGTCCCCCGTTGCATCATGCTGCCGCCTCTGGGTCGGCCCTGCTGGATGCCGCAAAACCCCGTGGGGGCGGATCTGCTCTATCTGTCCTGGGGCGTCCGCTGGATGGGAGATCATCCTATTCCCCTCGCGATGCACCAAGGGTGGGTCTACGCAGTCATCCTAAAAGGAACGCCGGTCCTCTGCTTGAAAAACAACCAGCACCCGACCCGGTCAGGTGACGTTTTCATTATTGATCCGGATTGTGCCTTTGGTTGGCAGGATCAACCCAAGCAGTCATCCCGGATCATGACATGGCTTTGGCACAATCCGCCAACCCATTCCATGCTCATTCCGCAAAACGGAGACTGCAAGCGCATGCATGTGGATGAGCCCCAACTGCGCCAACTCGTAGCCATCCACCAACACTGCCAGCGCAATGTGGGTGTGATAGGTGAAACCGCCCAGCTCTTGCTGCAACGGGATAGACTGGATCTGGATATCTGCCTTGCCTGGACACTGTCCGACCCCGAACCCCAAAACCAACAGGTACAAATGGACATGGCTTTGTGCTTCCTACGTGAAAATCTAAGCATCAAACACCCTGTCAAAGAACTCTGCTCGCATCTGAACGTGACTCCCGCCGCCCTGCGGAACCTCTTCCAACAAAGTTGTGGACGGGGTCCACACGCCATAGCTCTGGAGATCCGCATGAACCATGCGCGGGAACGCCTCGCACGATCGAATGCGTCCGTCAAGGAAGTGGCTGGCGAATTGGGATACTGCCATGCCAATGACCTGAGCCGGGCCTACAAGAATTACTTCGGCACCGCTGTCCGCTCTACCCACGTTCCTTCTTGATCTCCTATAAGTAGCATTCCTGCAGGGCTGAAGATCATGCTAGCTCTTTACGGTTTCCTGTATACCTCGCGAATGAGACCCTATTTCTAACATTCAAGCCTCTGATAACCCTCCACCACCATGAGCACCATTCCCAACACGAGTTCAGGTCCTACCCTTATTCCACGGCGGAAATTCCTACTAAGTTCGGGCCTGCTAGCTGCCGGAGCTGTGGCACCGATGATCGTGCCAAGCCGCCTGTTTGGAGCGGGTGCGCCATCCAAACGTATCAATGTGGCCATGATAGGCTGCGGACGCCAGGTAGTCACACCCAACCTCCCACAAATGCTGGAGTCTGAGCACTGCCAGGTGGTGGCCGTGTGCGACGTGGACTCATGGCGCCTGACCAATGCCCAAAACCAAGTAAACGATTTCTACTCAAAACAAAACAACTCTTCCTACAAAGGTTGTGCTGCCGTGGGCGACTTCCGCGAAATCATGGCACGTTCCGACATCGATGCCGTAATGATATCAGTACCCGACCACTGGCACGTGCCCGTGGCGATCTCCGCCATGATGGCGGGAAAACATGTCTCTTTAGAAAAGCCCATCTCCACCTGCATCAACCACGGGCGCAGGCTGGTGGAGGTGCTAAAAAAACATCCCGTGATCACACGCAACGACAGCGAGTTCCGCACACTACCTGAGTTTGGCAGGGTCGCCCAAATCGTGCGCAGCGGACGCATAGGGAAACTGCAGCACATCGAAGTGGGTGTGCCTCTGGAACTCAATGGCCCCGCCATGCCGCCACAGCCCACCCTACCGGTACCGAAGGAACTCAACTACGACCTCTGGATGGGCCCCACCTTCGAAGCCCCCTACGCCGAAAAACGTGTGCATGCCATCAAGGCATACGGTCGCCCCGGCTGGATGCGTGTGGACAGTTATTGCAATGGCGTCATCTGCAACTGGGGTGCGCACCTCATGGGCTTCGCTCAATGGTGCAACAACAGCGAATACACCGGACCTGTTTGGATAGAGGGCGATGGTGATTTCGACAAAGGACTCTGGAACACGCTCAAACGTTTTGAAGTGCGTTATGGCTACGCCAATGGTGTAGAACTGCATTTTAAAATGGAGCGACCTTATGCTAAATTCATCGGCACCGACGGCTGGATCGAGGTGGAATACAAGGACAAGGTCAAGGCCAGCTCTCCCGCCATCCTCGACCTGGAACATGATGTGCCCGACCCCGCATACCGCAATCTGCAATCCGACAAGAACGATTTCCTGTTAGCCATTAAGAATAATCGCCCGTCATTGGAACCTCTGGAAACAGCGCACCGCACTATCTCCATGTGCCAACTCGGCCTGATCTCGATCCAGACAGGAGCCAAGCTGCTCTGGGATCCGGCCACCGAAAGCTTCACTAACAACGACAACGCTGCCACCGCTCTGATGAATCGCCCCATCCGCGAAAAATTCTTTAAGTTCCCGCAATCTGACATTTTCCCCTCATGAAACACCTACTTCTCCTTAGCTCCATCCTGATGACATTGGCAGGAGCGCTTGAAGCGACCCCCCAGACTCCTGAGTTTTTCGCCTTCGACAATGGCGTGGGCCGCGGGAAATGGACGCCTGAACAACAGGCAAAGACCCTCAAGGACCTTGGCTTCGATGGCATCGGTTATAACTACACCAATCCGGAAGACCTCGCCCATTGGCAGAAGGCGTATAAGGAACAGGGGCTGAAAATCTTCAGCCTCTATTTTTACACATCGCTGGATGGCCCGCAGCCATACGACCCGCGCATTCCAGAGGCTATCAAAATGCTCAAGGGCACGGAAACCGTGCTATGGATCACCATACAAAAACCCAAGACCCCCGGCGACCATGACGCGGAAGCTGTCAAAATGGTCCAACAGGTAGCTGACCTCGCCAATGAGAGCGGCGTAAAAGTCGCGCTTTATGGGCATTTCGGATTCTATGTGGAAACCGGGACCGACTCTGCGCGCATCGTGAAACTAGCCGCGCGGCCCAACCTCGGGGCCAGCATCAATCTCTGCCATGAATTCTTTTCGGGCCACGGAGACAATCTGGACGAATCGGTGAAAGCCGCGGCACCAATCGCCATCCTAGGATCCATCAACGGCATGGATGTCGCCAACAAAAAATACATCCTGCGGTTGGATCAGGGAACATACGATGTCGCCGCTTATGTCAGAAAACTGCTCGATGCCGGATACAAGGGACCCATAGGCCTGCAATGTTATAGCGTCGAGGGCGACATCGCGGAAAACCTGCGGGCCGACATTGCAGAATGGAAAAAAATCGCCGGAGTCCTTGGGAAACAGTGACCCTCATATCAAGGATGACAGGAACCACTGATAACACTGATTATGAAGAGATGGATCAAATGTGATCTCATTTATTTGTAATTTTTCATCAAAATATTCTCAGTGAAATCAGTTCAATCAGCGGTTAAGTTCTCCGAAACTCCCTGATTCCCTCTTCACAAAAACAACCGATGCTAACAAAAGTATGACATCTAGGGAACGACTGCTCATCACGCTGCGCGGCGGCATTGCGGACCGGGTGCCGGTTGCGCCATTCGTCCAGGAAGAATATCTGTCATATTACTATCCACTCAAGACATCCGTGGACCGTGTGATCGACGCCACGGAACTGGCAGAGGAACTGGATTTCGACCTCATGGCCAAACACCGCGGGCTGGAGCCGCCGCATTGGTTCCGGCGTAGCCGCCCAGGATGGGAAATTAGCCGCACGTCGGCAGTTGTTGCAGGCTTTGAACAGCGGCGTTTAGAAATCGTCACGCCCAAGCGCATCTTCGTCCGCGAGGATGCACGGCCATACACTGGCGCAGGCTCGGCAGGCGGCGCGTTCACTCCTGTCAAACATTTGTTAGGCACTCAAGAGGAAATCGAGTGCTTCCTCGAATCCTCCCCACCGCTTGATGATGAAGATCGCCGTGAAATCCAAGAAACTGTAGGCGCTTGGAAAAAAATACTTGGCGAGCGCGGCGTGCTGGCCCCGTGGGGATTCGCAGGAGTTTTCAATTTCTGTGCGGACCTCATCGGCATGGACAACCTTTATTGTGCCCCGTATGAGGATGAGGATCTCTATCGATTGTTGATGTCCGGCATCACGGAGAAGTGCTGCGAATACAATCAGTCGCTGGTGGAAGCTGGAGCGGACTGCATCAGCATCCAGGGCCACATGGCTGGTGGACGCACCACCGGCCCGGAATTCTTCCGTGAATTCGTCCAGCCATACGAACAGAAGATGCTGAATGCGATTCACGAGGCAGGCGGGTTCAGTGTCTATCACAACTGCGGATACGCCCGGTCACTCTATGACAACTACCGCGAGATGAAAATGACGGTTTGGGAAACCATTTCCGAACCCCCACGTGGCGACAACAATCTGGCCGAGGCCAAACAACTCCTGGGCGAGAGCATCTGTTTGCTCGGCAATCTCGACCAGGTAGACTTCCTCAAGCGCGCCACGCCCGCCGAAGTGGATGCCCGCACCCGCGAGACTGTCAGGGCGGGCAAACCCGGCGGACGATACATTTTCTCCACGTCCGATTACCTCGAAATCGGAACCCCGCGCGAGAATGTCGTTGCCATGATAGAGGCGGCTAAGGATGAGGGCCGCTATTGAGACCAACGATAAGAGGGCATAGGAATGATTCATTGTGGTTAGGACGCGCTGGGAGTCCCGCGTTCACGCGATCTTCCTCCGTTAGACTGTTTGCCAAAAGTGTGTGCGCTTATTTGGGCGCTTCCTGCCTAGTACGTTTGCAAAAATTTAACTTTTTCCCGCACGAACTTTTGGCAAACGGGCTATAGATAACAGCGCCCACCAAGCGCCGCTCTTCTTTGTCGCGCCCTCTTCCTCTTTCCGCCTCGCCCTCCCAATTCCACCATCCTCCATACTTTGCTCATTCTCTCTGAGGTGGACCCCAAGATCCGGCCACGCAGTGGCCGAAATAAGCTATGATCTCGGGGTGTGGAGGAAGGGGTAAAGTTTCATGGGGATGTTGTCAAGACGGCGGTTTTGGGTGCCACAGTTAGGCG
>Ga0209697_10005222_pt1 | contig 16318 bp, 10 predicted proteins | sample AliMusrvi5mmetaG_FD_184115 | JGI IMG/M metagenome (GOLD analysis project Ga0209697, IMG submission 184115) | Freshwater lake bacterial and archeal communities from Alinen Mustajarvi, Finland, to study Microbial Dark Matter (Phase II) - Alinen... | ecosystem: Environmental > Aquatic > Freshwater...
TGCGCAAACGATCCCAGCGCACCGTGATGAACAAGGTGCGGATCGGTGATTGGCAGGATGACGCGGAAGCCGAGGCCAAACTCCTCCACTAAGAGCGTTTCCAGGTAAATTACGTTGGGCGAACCGTCTGGGTTTTGCTTCGCATTCATGCCGTGGTCGGCGGTAACGCCAACGATGGCGCCCAGCGTAAGGAGTCGTCCGATCTGCTCGTCCAGCGCAGCGTAGAAATCCAGCGCCTCGGAGGTTTCCGGGGCAAACTTGTGCTGCATGAAATCTGTGGTGCTGAGGTAAAGGAAGTCGGCGCGGCCGCCCTCGACAAGCTTCACGCCGGCCTTCAGCACGTAAACCGAGGCGTCGCCGCTATAGATGTTGGGGCCTGGGCCAACCAGGGTTTCGACGTTCCCGATGCCATGCGACGCGGGGGCGGCCTGGCTGGCGCGCTCGGAAGAGAACGCGATGCCGCCTAGTTCGATCAACCCAGCCGCGAAGATATCGCGCAGCTTGTCCTTGGCGGTGACGACCGCGACCTTGCGCCCGGAGCGTTGTGCGGCGGGGAAGATCGTCTCCGCGCGGAGAAACTTGGCCGAATTAGTCATTACCTCCTGGCCTATGGACGTGTCGAAGAAGTAGTTGCCGCCAATGCCGTGGACGCTAGGCGGCACGCCCGTGACGATGGAGGCATTGTTGACGTTGGTAAAGCTCGGCATCTGGCCGCGCGCCAGACCGCGAAAGCCTTCGACCGCCATGCGCCCGATATTCGGCATGCGCCCGCGGGCCAGCGCGGCATCGAGGTATTCATCCGACGAGCCGTCGAGACAGATGCCGACGATTGGGCGGGCAGGTGGGTTATACGTGCGTCCGTTCAGGGTGAATGAACTCATAGTAGAATGGTCAGGCGTTCGAGACGGGTTTCGCAGAGATGCCCATCTCAGCAAGCACCGCGGCGACAGCGGCAACGAGTTGTTCCAGGTCTTGCGGCAGAAGCCGCCCAATATTGCCGATGCGGAAGGTGTCCACCTGCGTCAGCTTGCCGGGGTAGATGATGAAGCCGCGCTCGCTTAGCTTTCCGTAGAAGGTCGCAAAATCGAAGCTCGGGTCCGGGTAACGAAAGGCCGTGATGATGTGGCTCTGCACGGCGGGGGCGAGCAAGGGGCGGAAGCCCAAACGGGCCATGCCGGAGAGCAGCGTCTCATGGTTGCGCCGATATCGCTCGCTGCGCGCGGCGATGCCGCCTTCGGCCTCGAGTTCGTTCAATGCCTGGTCGAAGGCCAGCAGGGCGTGAGTCGGCGGGGTGTATCGGAACTGACCGTTTTTGTCGAAGCCCTTTAACTGCCCCAGCAAGTCGAGGCTCAAGCTGCGCGCCCAGCCCTCGCTGGCCAGCAGGAGCGGGCGTTTGGCGAAGACGAATGAGAAACCAGGCACGCCCTCAACGCACTTGTTCGCAGACGAAATAAGGAAATCAATGCCCGCCGCCGCGAAGTCAATGGGCATGCCGGCGAAGCTGCTCATCGCATCTACAACGAAGACCTTCCCGTAGCGCTTCACCACGCGCCCAATGGCCTCGATGGGATTCAGAATGCCGCTCGTCGTTTCGCAATGCACCACCGCGACGTGGCTGATGGTCGGCTCCGCGGCCAGCAGGACCTCGAGCGCTGCCGGTTCGAGCGCAGCGTCTTCCGCGGCATGTGCGACCACATGGGGGATCCGCGCGCACTGAAGCATTTGCACGATGCGCTCGCCGTAGGCGCCGTTGGTGAAGACGGCCACCTTGCCCTCCGGCGGCACGCAGGTCTGGAAGACTGCCTCGACGCCGAACGTGCCGCTGCCTTGCAGCAGGATGACCTCCCAGCCGTCCTCGCGTGAAAGGCCGGCAAGGTTGAGCAGCCGCTCGCGAATGCGGGCGACAACCGCGTTGAACTCGAAGTGCCACGAACCGGCATCGTGCAGCATCGCCTGCTTCACACTCAGGCTGGTGGTCAGCGGCCCCGGTGTGAAGAGCAGGGCGTCGCGGGCGGGGGGAAGGGCGTTCGGGGTAGACATGAGAGATTAGACCATTTCGATAGCTTCGTGGATGAGGAGTTGGCGTTTACGAAGTTCGGCAAAGACGACCTGCGGTTCAAAGGCTTCCTCGGGAGTCAGCACGCCTGCCTGCTTCACGCGGCCTTCGGCGAGCATTACGGCACCGATGGCCAGCGGGATGCCGACGTTGCGAGTGTAGGCTCGCAGCCCGGCCCAATCGGGCACACTGCCGTCCGAGGTTGGGTGTGTGTGAGTGAGAGTGTGGCGGAACCGCCGACCTTGGCGGGTGCCTTCTACCTCCACGTGCAGCGCATAGCCATAGAGCTCCGTCTCCCTCCCTTCCTGCGATTGCATGAGATATGCGGCGATGGCCTCCATAACGCCGAACGTGACCCCGCGCACCCCGACCTTGTCGTTGCGCAGGAAGCCCCAGTCGTAGAGAGGGCGAATGAGTTGCATGTTGGGCTGGGGCCAGGTACCGCGCACCTCGATAAGACGGACACCTTTGCCGGCGAGGCTTTTTGCCAACGTCTTCGTCTCGGCATGCGGGATGATGTACTGCGGGGCGGTGCCGTAAGGCAGTGGCAACGTGATTTCACGCGGACGGGCGAAAGGCGGCACCTGCTTGAATTCACCATCCTCGAACACGACGCGACCGGGGAGCTTGGGATCGTACTCGTAAGTCGTCGTCTCGGTGATTGAGGCAGAGAACGCGATAGGCCGGTAAGCGCCGTGGCTGACACGGACGATCTCAACCGTGTCGAACTGCGCGGCGGCACTTATAGCCATCATCTGCGTCGTGCCGGGCGTCATGCCGAAGCCCGGCACGCAGGCACGGCTGTTGGCCCGGAAGAGCGGGTCGCTGGCGTCTTCCTCGCCGAAGCCGTTAAGGTTGATGCCGTGACAGCCGGCCTCGGCGATGCACGCGGTGGAGAGCCCGTTCAGCGCGATGGTCGTGCCATCCATCACTACATCGTAGCCGCGCATGGCTGCCACCGTCGCAGCGCGGTCCTGCACATCCGTTTTCATGTAATCCACGCGCGGGTCGTTCAGCCAGGCGACCACTTCGCGACCGGCGGACTCGTTGATATCCGCGACTGTGATCCGCGTCGCAGGAGAGAACTGGACCAGGTCGAGAATGGCTTCGCGACAGATGCGACCCGCGCCGCCGAGGCAGAAGAGTTTCATTCGGTTATGTTTTCAGGTTTGCGCCAATAGCGCTGGCTGGAGCTGAGGCTGAGTTTCTTTGGAATATAAGAAAAGGCTGAGAATCGCCGACGCAGCGGCCAAGGCAGCGAGGCAGTTGAAACCCAACCGGTAGCCGCCCACATCGAGGATGCGGCCGAACTGTTGGCCGGCAAGAATCGCGGCGAGATAGCCGACGCCGTCCACAATGCCCGCCACGGTAGCGACGTATTCCTTGCCGCGAATCTCGACCGACAGCACACCCGCCAGAAGGCTATATGGCCCATAGGACAGGAAGCCGATGCCGCCCACTGCCGCCATGCCGAGCCAGGCGCTGCGCGCGCCCAGCGTGGGGAGCGCGACCACCAGCACCGCCAAACAGGCGAGGATCGTAAAGACGAGCCACGCGCGCGCCGGTTGACTGATCCGCCCAAACACCCAACCCATCAACACGATGCCGACCGCGCCCAACGCGTCGAACGGCGTCGAGAGAAACGCGGCGACCCGGCTCGTCATCTCGGCCCCGCCGGTCGTTTGAAAGAAATCCACCGTCCAAGTATTGAAAGTCTCACGCAGCAGCGTCAACGTGAAACTCAATGCGCACACAATCCAAAAGCGGCGGATGGTGAACAAGTCGGCGACGCGGCGGAATTGAAAGCCCGGCTGAGCCGGCTGAGCGGTTGCAGACTCTGGACTTTGGACTTTACACCCGAACGGCTGCGCGCTGTCGCTTGGCAGCACGATCCAGCACAGCACGAAGATCGCGGCAAGCACGATCGCAGGTCCACCCATGACCCAGCGCCAGTCGTTCCCGCTCCAGTCGGCGATGGCGCCGGACAGGACGGTCGCGCAGACGCCGCCGAACACGAAACCGAGCGACAGTACGCCCATCGCCAATGGCAGCGAACGGACAGGAAACCAGTCCGGCACCTGTTTCACCATACCGCCCCAACCGGCCGATCCGGCGAGACGATTGAGACTGTAAACCAGCGTGAGCATCGGCAGGGAACCGACGAGTCCGCCCGCGGCTCCGAACACCGCGACGGCCAGCAGCGCCAGAAGAAACGCGATACGGCCACCGAGGCGGTCGATCAGCGGTCCAAAGGTAAATTTCCCGAGCATGTAAGCGAGGGTGCTGGCGCTCGCCACTTTGCCTATCTGTTCTTTGCTAAGCCCGAAGGCCTGCCGAATCAGCGGGTTGGCGACGGAGAAATTCTTCCGGCAGAGGTAAATCCCGATGTAACCGACCACGAGTGTGCCCAGCAGTAGCCAAGGACGCCAAGTGAAGCCAGCACGTTTGCGCGGTTCACTGGGGAAGTCCGTAATTGCTGTGCAATCGCTTGTCATTCAGCGGCCTAAGTACACGGGCCAAGGTGCGGCAGGCGTATTACGAACTGGTGGCGGAATGGTTACAAATCGGTGACAACAGGCGCCTCTTTGCCAGACGAAGCGGCGACCGCTGCTGCAACTTCATTCAAAGCCGCCTGGAGGATGCCCCAAGCCTGGTCCAATTCCTCCTCGGTCACGTTCAGTGGCGGTGCGAAGGTCAGCACGTTGCCTTTCGAGACCTTGAAGTTCAGCCCGCGACGCAGCGCCGCATACATTATGCGCTCCGCATCGTCGTGGCCATTGCTGTCCGGGCGCCCCACTTCGACGCCGAGTAACAGACCCAATCCGCGGACCTCGCGGACCAGCGGGTGGCCGGCTAAACGTTGGCGCAGGTCGGCGAGGGTCTTCGCGCCGATCTCCGCCGCGCGCCGGACAAGATCATCCTCGTCAATCACCTCGAGCGTCGCGAGGCCGGCCGCGCAGGCGGCGGGGTTCTTTTCGTGCGTGTAATGGCCAAGTGAGCGCTCAGCGGCAACGTTCAGGCGCTCGCGTGCCAGGATGCCAGCCAGCGGAAACACGCCTCCACCCAACCCCTTGCCCAGCACCACAATGTCCGGCACAATGCCAAAATGTTCGAATGCGAAGAACTTCCCCGTGCGGCCAAGGCCGATGGGAATCTCGTCGAGAATCAGCAGAGCACCGTGCTGGTCGCAGGCGGCGCGGATGCGCTTCCAGTAATCTGGCGGCGGAATCACCGGTACATTGCGCACGGTTTCCGCGATCACAGCGGCGACATCACCCTCCCGTTCGAGCACGTAGTTAATGTAGTCGGCACAAGCGAGATTGCACGTGCCGCCACACCGGAAAGGACAATGGCTCGGGTCTGGAGGCGGGACGTGCTCGCAACCCGGCAGCAGCGGGCCGGCGTTCTCGCGAAACGAGCACTCCCCGCCGATGGAAATGGCGTCAAGCGATGCGCCGTGGAACGAATCCCACATGGAAATCGTCTTGAATCGCCCCGTCGCGGCGCGGGCGAGCTTGAGTGCCATGCCGATGGCCGACGCGCCCCCCGGCGCGAAGAGGACACGGCGCAGGTCGTCGGGGGCATGGCCCGCCAACTTCTCGGCGAGACGGATAGCGGGCTCGTTCGTGTAGCGGCGCGTGCAAAAGGGCAATGTGTCAAGTTGGGCTTTGATGGCCGCGATGACACGCGGATGGCCGAAGCCAACCTGGTGGACATTGTTGCCGTGGAAGTCGAGATAACGCCGGCCTTCGACATCTTCGATCCAAGCCCCGTTAGCGGCGCGCAAGACGTTGAGGCAGGGAGTGGACATAGCCTGGTGGATGAACCAGTGCGCATCCTCTTCGAGAAGTCGTTGGGTCTCCGTGCCGAGATGGGATTCCGACCATGCCTGGCGATAAGGCGAAAGATTGACGTCGCCTTCGACTCGCATTGCGGCCGATAAAGATTCCTTCTTGGTATGCATTGATTTTGTCGGGCTGAATGTTAGGAACGGTGCTGGTTAGTCTTTCTCTTTTACGAAGGCTTCGCGTACCGGACGCGCAATCCAAGCGTCTGGTGCGGTCAGGCCAAAGACGAAGGCGAGGGTAGCCGCAGTGTCGCAGGTGTTCACGGGCGTTTGAATTTCGTGTCCGGCACGGATACCAGGCCCCGCGATAATCCATGGGATCTCGATTTCCTCCATCGTTGCGCCGCCGTGCCCCTTGCCGCGCCCGCCATGATCGGAGGTGACCAGCAAAAGGGTGTCGTTCCTCAGACCTGCTTCCTCAATCGCTGTAATCACCTCGCCAATGAGTTCGTCCGCAACCGCCACGGCGGCGTAATACTGCGGCGTGCCGTGGCCGTACTCATGGCCGGCGTGGTCCACGTGGTCGAGTTGGAGGAACGTCAGCGTCGGACGGTGCGTCTTGATACAGTCCGCTGCGCGATGAACCGTGTTCGTTGGTCCCTGGAGGTGCTCGACGACGTCCACCAGCTTCCGCTCCAACAAGCGCCCAAAATCGTCCCAATCATGGAAGACCGCCAGATACGAGCCCGGACGCTGCTCTCGCAAGGCGCAGAAGATAGTCGGGAAGATGCCGCCGGGGCCGCGTACGGTGGGAGCGATTTCGAACTTCTCCGGCTGCCATTCATTCGAGGTGATTCCGTGTTGCTCAGGGCCGGCACCCATCAGCATCGAAGCCCAGTTTGGACTGCTGGAGGTCGGCATCACCCCTCGGGCGTGAAACGTCCACGCCCCCTGCTCCCGCAATCGCTTCAGATTCGGAGCGTCGGCACGGCGCACGCCATCGGGGCTCAGGCCATCCACGCCGACAACGACCACATGGTGGATGCCAGCCAGACCGTCCGCCGCCGTTGAAGGCATGGTCGCGCAGAGCAACAAGGCGGCCGAAACCACCAGCGCACCGGATCGGATTAGCCCTGTAAAAGTAAAAGTGGTTACAATTTTCATTTGCGTGACTTTGAATCCGAGCCATGCGGTTCGCCGCCGGTACCGGATTTGGGTAATCTACCACAATTAGGTCGGAACGGGTCTTGGTGTGAAACACCTCTGGCACCCCAAAACCCGCCCGATCCTTCGCCCACGAAGGAAAACTAGCCGGAATCCCAGGCTGGGGCGCGTCCTGAACCCTCCGCGCCCCGGCCGTGTCATCGCAACTACTGCACAAGTCGGAAAAAGGCCGCCGAGTTGGTGGCAGCCACAGACGCCGAACTGGCGCCGAGCGTACCCGGGACATCCGTCCATGAAGTCGGAATCACGCCCCGCGACTCCTGGAGTTTCACAGTTGGACTGCCTGGCCAGGTGATATTCAATTTGTTGCCCGAGGCCGTGACGGAGAGAGCCACTTTCGTCGATACCATGGCTTGCGACAAGTCTTTACCGTTCTGGCCGGCCGTGTAGATGGCCAAGGCTTCCTGCGCGCTGATCGCGCGGCGCCAGATGCCTAAGTCGTCAATGAGGGCGTTGGTGATGCCCGCACTGCCGCCGTCCGTGTAGTTCCCTTGACCGTCCTGGCCAATATTGACGCCGAAACCGAGGTCGTCTGTATCAATGTTGCCAGTGGTGAGGTCTGGCTTTGTGATGGTCAGGACGCCATCGGTGTAAAGGCTGACAATCGCACCGCGCGCATGACTCAGCACAATGTTGTGCCAGGTCCCATCGCGCACGATTGGTGTCGTGCTGGTGTCATACTTGGTCCCGCCCGTTCCGGTTGTGTTGGCGCGGTAATTGCCACCGGCCTGCGTAAAAATGCCCCAACCCCGGTTGCCGCTCGAAGCCCAGTTCTTGTTAGAAATGAAGGGCGGGTCATCTACCGATTGGGCGTAGTTGGCCCAAAAGGAGATCGAGAAATCCACCGTGTCAGCGAATCTCAGGTCGTCTGGATAGCCCAGCGTTGCGTACTGAATGGTCGAACCATCCTGAGTGGTAGTGAATTTCATGGCCTGCCCCAACTTGCCGGCGACCAGGCTCGGACCACCCGTAGCCGTGGCGTTATTACCACGGCCCGAAGAATCGTTGTAATTGCCGTCAAACGTGATGTGCGTGACCAGGTTGCTGGTGATCGAGCCGGGGGTGACGATCAAGCGCACTACGGTACTCGGAGCCACGCCTTCGCTATTGGTCACTATCACTTGATACTTACCGGCGTCGGAGGATTGCACAGCCGCAAGACTCAAGGTGGCGCTGTTCGATCCCACAGGCGATCCGTCGCGGAGCCACAGGTAACTCAAGGGCGGCCGGCCCAGCGCAGCTACCGTAAGAGCGACGGGGTAGCCGGGACTGGAAACTACCGGGGTCGGTTGCACCGAGATCTGCGGCGCCGTGACGACGGTCAACTTAGCGCCCAGGCTCGACACATTGCCATACAGGTTGCCCACGACACAGACGTACTGACCGGCGTCGTTAGTTTCGCAACTGGATACCGTGAGGGTGGCGTTGGTCACACCTGAGAAATGTCCCGCATTGAGAAGATTCGTCCCAGCGTGTTGCCACCGATAGGTCAGGGCGGTGGTGCTTTGCGCCACCACCGTAAACGTGGCCGTGCTCCCCGCGCTCACCGTCTGAGCCGCCGGCTGCGAGGTGATGACCGGGGTATTGATTTCGTAGAGACCCAAGTCATCGATCCCCCAGAACCAACTGGACGTGCCGGTATCGAGGAAACGGAAGCGCACTTTCGATTGGCCGTCGGCCTTTGCCAGGCGCACGACGACAATCTCTTTTCCGTTGCGCGTGTCGTCATTGATGTAGCCTTTGATGTAGGGAATGAGATTCGTTGTGATCGGGGCCTTGATGTACCATCCGTAGTTCGTGGTCGCAGGCGGCGTGGTCGTGGAGAAATTCCGATCCGGAGCCAGCTTGGAGAACGTCTGGCCAACATCAATGACGCCATTGGTAACGATGATATTGGGACCGGTGCTGTCGAACATGTAGAGCACGGGCAGCCAATTGGCTCCCTGGTCAATCGAGTATTCGCAGCAGTTCAGGTTATCCTGGTTCTGCTCGTAAATGCTCTTCCAGGCGACGAAGACATTTGTCTTCCCGGTGCAGCTAATATCCGCGGTATACATTTCCTGGAATTGGCCGTTGCAACCGTTGCAACGTTGATCTGATTCAGCCCACATAAGGTTGCCGTCCGTCAAGGTGGTCAACAGCGTTCCGTTGAAGACGATGGTTGGCATATCGGTGCGCTCATGGCTCCAAGTAGAGAAGCGGCTGCTGGAAGTGAGGACCCAGTTCATGTAACTGTCTGAATTGCGGTCGTCCATATTGTAACCGGCATTCCCTGGGGTGGTGAGATTGCTGACAGTCCAACCGGGCGGCAAGGGCCCGGGGCCACTCGAATCCTCGGTCAGGCCGTTGAAATCCTCGAAATAGAACGGAGTGGGAAGATTCACGTTTTGGTAAGTCTGCACGGTGAACGACCAGGTATTGGTCTTGGAGCCCGCCAAACTGTCTGACCAAACGAGCGACAACGTATGCACTGAGTTCGGCGCCTGGAGCGTCGCAATTGAGGCTGAGACGTCAAAGGTAGGCGGGGTCGGGTTCATCGTGGACGGAAGCAAGGTGCCGTCGAAGAAGAGTTTGATGGAGGATTGATTGACCGTCGTGTCTCCCTGATTCAACACCACATCAATGGCTGGCGTTGGACTCACGCCGGTGGCGCTCACCGCCGGGGTGCGGGACTCGATGAACGACGGCACCGGCGGAATGGTCTGCGGTATGCCAGTGGCTGAAGGTCCACCTAACGCGAGCATCTGGCCAGGGTTCAGGGCAACATCACGAATTTGAATGCTGTTGACGTATCCAAGAGCGGCGCTGTTGGCGGTACTGCCCAGAATCAGGGAAGTAGCACCAGCGCTAAGCCCCAATCGGCCGTCGACACCCGCACCTGCCCCGGTGCCAACTTGTTGGCCGTCGATGTACCCGCTCACGGTGTCGGCGGTCACGGAAATCCCGATTCGATGCCAGGCATCGGGAGTGATGGAGCCGTAGTAGGGCCCGCTGGGGGGCACCCCCAAGCCATCGCTGGCACTGACGATGAAGTCGGGACCCGCCGCGTAAACCGAGCCATCCGTATCGATGATAGGACGGTCCACTGCGTCAGAAGCAGCCGGGTAGAACACGTCGATGATCAAAGTCCACTCGTTTACCGTCGAGCCGCCGCCGTTGGCTGTGGCGGGATCGGGCATAAAATAGCCCATGCCATTAGTGGCGGCCGGGAATCGCATGACGTTGGCTACGGTGCCGTTGATGTTGGGGATGCCAAAGGACGTCGTCGTCCCGAACGAGGTTCCCAATTGGGTGGCCCCGCCAGAACCTTCGGCATACGTGAGGGCGGTCCCGAGCGTGGCATTGAGGTTGCCGCTGTCAAAATCCCACTGGCCCGTGGGTTGAGCGGAGGTCTTCGCGGCGAGGAGGAGGGTTGCGAGCACGACTGCGCTCAAGGCGCACGAGTTTCTTTTGGCTTCTGGTATCGGTTTCATGATCAGTTTTACGGTTGTGTTGTTTGGCACGACTGCGCTGAGGGCGCAGCCACATTTGTTTGCTATAGTTATGGGTCGCATGCTGAGTTTCGGGCTTGATTTGCTGTTGGTTACAACTCGGGAGAAAGAGTGTGATCGCAGGCAGTGTTATCGTGAGCGCTGGAAGCCGCGATTACTTATTCTTTTGGTAGATCTGGATGGTCTGGGCGGCTTTCTGATCACCCTGGCTTTGAGCCGCGGCCAGGAGGTCGTTCACCGTAAGCAACGCACGCGCCAGGACACTTCGTTGGTCTTTGGTAAGGCCGGAAGATGAGGTCAGAGCTTGCAGTTGGGCAAAGGTCCTTGAATAATCCTGGGCCTCGACTGCCGTCACAATCTGGGCGGCAAGGTCTTTGACCTCGGCTTTGGCTCCGGCGAAAGCTTTGTTGAATGTGGCGGCAAATTGATCCACCGGCAGCACGGTTGGCGAGGGAACATCCTTCTTGCAGCCCAAACCGGAAATCAAGAGCAGCAGAAGAGCGATAGTAATATTTGTGGCGCAGAGCGGTTTCATCCTAATAACATTCGGACAGTGCTGTTCTAATCAACGGGTTTCAGGGGGATCACCCCAGTGTAATGGCGATAGTCGATGCCAACCTTCAGGCTGGTGAATTTGATTTTCGACACGTGCCCATCCACCCAGGTGGTCTGGCAGCTCTTGTTATGGCGATACCATTCCCAAGTGAAGTCGTAACCTTCGTACAGACTCGAAAGGCCCCCGAGCGGCGGCGGGGTTCCAATCCACTGGGTCAGGATCGAACCACTGCCCGGGAACAGGCCGATGCTGTCATCCGCCCCCTCCATCTTCGACTCGGCCGCATCCTGGGCGAAAATCATCCGCGACGGTTGTTTATAGCTGGAGACTTTCTTCAAGGCGGGTTCGACAGTGGGGTCGAAGGCCGTAAGCAGAAACTGACAGATCCCATAATGCGAATTCGCCCAGAACTCTTTTGGGTAATACCGGCCGCCGTCGTGCCATTCGTCAGGGTGAACGCACTTTGGGCAGTGGAAGATGCGCCGGTTTTTCGCGAAATAATCCATGTAGCCAAGGGCCCAGTAGGCCAGCGGATCCGTCGGGGCCAGAACGATATCGGAGCGCGGGTTTGCGGTCCACTGCCCGTCGTTGGGAAGGTAGGGCCCGCTCGAATCCCTCAGGTAATGGTAGCTGTCATTGTTGTCGTGCGCATACATGGTTCCCGCCAAGCCAATTTGCTTCAGATTGGCCTGGCATTGGGCGGCCAGCGCCTGGTCCTTTGCCTTGGTAAGAGCTGGCAGCAAGAGCGCCGCCAGAATGGCGATAATGGCGATTACGACCAAGAGTTCGATCAACGTGAATGCCGCCCGACCGGGCCGCGCTGTTAGAACCTGCGGAGCCGGACGACTGACGACACTCAGCCTGGATATGCAATGTGCGCTATTCAATTTCGTGATTTCTAAGTGTGGCCTACAATAGAACAGGAAAGCTCCGCCACAACCGACGATTGGGTTACACCTTCGTGACGAATGTTACGGTTCGTTGACGATCGTGTGAACACTTACTGGCGCACCATCTTTCTCTGGATCGTCCGCCGGTTCCTGGACCACAGTCTTCGTAGATTTGAAAACCATGAAATCAAATTCAGCCCTTCGCCTCAGCATTGCCGTTTCGACAGGCTTCCTGCTCTTAGCGTCCGCTAGCGCAGGCGTATTGCCCAGTTGGACCACTGAGCCAGTCGGACGGTCCCCACACCGGTTCCCTCTCCCCCCGCGAAGAGGGAGAGGGTGCCCTTTAGGGCGGGTGAGAGGTTAGCGACGCGCTACCGATCAGGCAGCCGGCACTCGGGCCTGGAACTGGCGAGGCAGGCTCTCGAACCCATCCACCATCGTGCTGGCTCGCACGAACAGACGCTTGCCAACCGGCACGGCCCCGAACTCGGCCACATACAGCGACGTAATGTCCGCCGAACCGGCGGCCGGCGCCGGGCAGGTGCCGATGATGCGGAAGTTCCGACAGGCGCGAACCGCCGAGTTCTGCGGCGGGCTGGCCCGCAGCACCGTGTACTCGCCCGGGTTGCCCGGGCAGGTCAGCTTCACCGCCACCACGCCACTGGTGTTGGTGATGACCAGGCCCTGGGGCGCCAGCGCCGGGAATTGCGGCGCCGCCGGCGGCACGTCCACTGCGTCCTGGCCCAGCAGGCCCAGCTTGCAGTTGATCCGGACGAACAGTTGCAGCCCCGTCAGCGGTCCGCTTTGGCCGAGGCTGGGTCTGGACTTGAAGCCATCGGCGGCCACGTTCCAGGCGTCCTGCTGGAGGTCGGTCAGCGCGTCGAATCGTCGCGCTTCCTGCAAGAGCAGATCACGGACCTCGAGTTGCCGGTCCGTTCGCGGGTTCTTCGGGATTGCGAGGATGCGGCGGACCTGGCCATTACGGCCACGCCACGTCACTGTCAGACCGAGTTTACCGACCTGTGGGATATCTTGAATCTTCATACGTTAATATCTTTCTTTGTTATGTGTGTGTTCTTGAAACGGCGCGCGTGGCCGGCAACGCCGGCCGGGTTGCACACGCCGGAAGTGGTCCAATTCGTCACTTCACCCTCTATAGGTCCACAAACCTTGTCACTTGAAACACAAGCCCCTTTCGCCCTTCATTGGATGTTGGATGTTCGATGTTGGATGTTCGATGTTGGATGTTCGATGTTGGATGTTCGATGTTGGGTGTTCGATGTTGGGTGTTGGATGTTTCGGTCCAAACGACCCCCGTCGGCGGCTCGTAGGTAAAGCACCCCGCTCCCGACCAGCTTGCCCTTGCTCCTCCGTGGCCCCCTCCTCGGCCCGAAGGAATCAGCAGGTGTTCGCGCAGATGCCGCGCAAAGCCTTGCAGGACCCGATGCGGCCTGCCTTCCGCGTCCACCGCCTTGGCCAGGCGCGCTTGGAAGCGCTTGATCGCAACGGCGACAGCCCGCACACACCGCCCCGCGTTGTCGCGGGTTCGCAACGAGTTCTTGCGCAGGAACTCCAGGATCTCCTCCCGCTCCCGCCGCGCCTCCACCTTCACGGGCTCAATGGCCAGTTCATCATCCAGCACCCCTTCAAGCGCGCGCTGCTTCCGGCGCAAGTTCCGCACGGCCTCGGCATCGTCCAGCCCCAGGTTCCGCTCCTGGATGAGTTCCGCTTTCTCGGGGGATTGCCCGTTTATCTTTCGGGCCTTGAGCGCCAGCGCCACCGCGTGAATCGGCTCCGGCGGTGGGTCCAGCAGCAGACACGCCACGTAAAGCGCCCCCTGGTCGTGTTTAAAGACGGCCCGCTGGCCTTCAAATGTCAGTTCCCAGAATCCCAGGCCCCGGCGCAGGGCATACCGGTGATCGCCTGGTTGGCTGTAGTCAGTGGTCAGGTGTTTTGTTCTCATACCCTGAGTGGGTGCCAAGCCTTGGCCCAATTGCGCCAAAGCTTGGCCCCCATCAGGCGCCCAAGCCCAAGCCCAAGCTGGGAGATGATGCGAGGCTGGCTTAAATCCCAAACCAGGCGAGGCGAGCGTCCCCGCGAGCGCAAACTCCTCGGGAAACCGCAGAATTCAGAACTCACGAAGACCCGCGTGGTCCTGGAAAGCGCTCACGCAACCACGGACCAGCGACGCCCCGGCGGGAATTCGAAGATGAGATGGTCTGCGAGTTCGCCCCGGGCGACGCGGACAATCCACGCATTACGGAAGCCCAGTCCCTGAAGTCTTGGATGTCGCCGGTGCGATTCCCCCGGGCAGTAATAGTATTTGATCCACTTTGGCTATTGACAGCTATATTTGTTATAACAAATATGGCACCCATGCTAGCATCAACCGACCTCGCTGCCATCCTCCGCCAAATTCGCTCCAAGCTTCACCTCAGCCAGGAAGAGCTCGCCCAGCGCCTCAATGTCTCCTTCGCCACCGTCAACCGCTGGGAGAATGGCAAGGCCCAGCCCCAGGGCTCCGCCCGTGACGCAATCAACAAGCTGCTCGACGAGGCGGGGGGCGATCAACTCGTCCTCCGCACCATCGACGAAGCCGCCGAGAGCGCCGCGCCCCGCCGCCGCAAGCGAGGCACCGCCCGCAGCACTGTCCTCAGCCACAAGTCAATGGAACAGATGCTTTGGGACTCCGCCTGCTCCATCCGGGGCGAGAAGGACGCGCCCAAGTTCAAGGATTACATCCTGCCTCTCATCTTCATCAAGCGCCTCTCCGACGTCTTTGATGACGAGGTCAGGCGCCTGGTCGAAACCTATGGCGATGCCGAGACGGCACTGGAAGTGCTCGAAGCTGACCATTCCCTGGTGCGCTTCTACCTGCCCCCCGAATGCCGCTGGCCCGTCGTCAGCCGCCGCGAGCAATTCAAGTGGCCGAAGGACAAGACCCCCAAGACGTTGGGCGAGCAACTCACCATGTCCGTCCGCGCCATCGCCAAGGCCAATGCCGAGAAGCTCTCCGGCGTCATTGACATCGTGGATTACAACGCGGCCCCCCACGGCGAACGCGAAATCAGCGACCAGGCCCTCTCCGGCGTCATCGAAACCCTCTCCGATCCCCGCTACCGCCTCGGCCTCAAAGACGTCGAACCCGACTTCCTCGGCCGCGCTTACGAGTACCTCCTGAGAAAATTCGCTGAGAGCCAGGGCCAGAGCGCCGGGGAGTTCTTCACACCCCAGGAAGTCGGCTGGCTCATGGCCTACATCATCCGCCCCCGCCAGGGCGAGGAAGTCTGCGACTTCGCCTGCGGTTCGGCCGGCCTCCTCATCAAGTGCGAGCTGGCCCTCGTCCAGTCCGAGCGCAAGGTGTCGCGCCCCCTCAAGCTCTACGGCCAGGAACTCACCGGCTCCAGCTACGCCATCGCCCGCATGAACATGGTCATCCACGACATGGAAGGCGAAATCGTCCGCGGCAACTCCATGACCAATCCCAAATTCCGGGACAGCGACACCAGCCTCAGGAAGTTCGATATCGTCGTCGCCAACCCAATGTGGAACCAACCCTTCGACGAAGCTACCTTCGAAAAAGACCCGTTCAACCGCTTCGAGTCCCAGGGCGGCACCACCGGCGGCCGCGGCGACTGGGCCTGGCTCCAGCACACCGCAGCCCTCCTCAAAGACGGCGGTCGCGCCGCCGTCGTCCTCGACACCGGCGCCGTCACCCGTGGCAGTGGCAGCAAGAACGAGGACAAGGAGCGCAACATCCGCAAATGGTTCGTCGAGCAGGACCTGGTGGACGGCGTCATCCTCCTCCCCGACAACCTCTTCTACAATACCACTGCCGCCGGCATCATCCTCGTCCTCCGCAAACAGAAGCCGAAAGACCGCCGCGGCAAGATCACCCTCGTCAACGCCAGTAAGGAGTTCAAAAAGGGCCAGCCGAAAAACTTCATCCCTCAGGAGGGAATCAAAAAAATCGCCGACGCCTTCGTGGCGGGGCAGGACGTGGACGCGTTCGTGAAGGTCATCACCACTGAAGATGCCGCGAAGAACGATTTCAACCTCTCGCCCTCATCCGATTTTCGCAATTCGCATGCGGGGCTTTGGCGGCCCATTCGCGGTTACAGCCCTGTGTGCTCGCCGGAGACTCGGCTGAGACTCCCCGGACAATCGCCGGACAATCGCCGTAGTACGCCTGATGCGAAAAGAACGACTAACATGTTGTCGTTTTTTGCGTTTTGCGGCGGGCGAGTCTCAGGCCACCAGGCCGAGGGTCTGGCAGGTGCGCTGGAACTCATCCCGCAGAGTCAGGTAGTGCTG
>Ga0209697_10005223_pt1 | contig 16315 bp, 11 predicted proteins | sample AliMusrvi5mmetaG_FD_184115 | JGI IMG/M metagenome (GOLD analysis project Ga0209697, IMG submission 184115) | Freshwater lake bacterial and archeal communities from Alinen Mustajarvi, Finland, to study Microbial Dark Matter (Phase II) - Alinen... | ecosystem: Environmental > Aquatic > Freshwater...
GTAAGGGTCTTAAATTTCACCCCCTAGCCAGGGCGGCGCGGCCTGCTAGGCTCGGGCCATGTGTTTTGCAAAAGCACCCCGGCCTCGGGGACGTAACGGACGGGCCGCCAATGCGCGGTTCGTGGAAGTGGAGATGGCCGCAGTTGTCGCAGGCCCCCTGATCATCGAGTTCGAAGGCGGCGGGCGCATCCTGCTCAGCGATCCGTCGCACGTCACCTGGTTGGCGCAACTGCTCGCCAGCATCGACGGACACCAGGAAGGAGGCCGCCCGTGATCGGTCTCGGCATGTCAGCGCTCAAAGTCTATCTGGCCGTGGAACCCTGCGACATGCGCAAGGGCTTCAACGGACTCACCACCGCTGCCGTCGAGCACCTGGGCCAGCCGCTGGCTCACGACGCGCTCTTCGTCTTCATCAACAAACGACACACACGGGTCAAGCTGTTATGCTTTGACGGAACGGGCCTCTGGGTCGCGACAAAGCGGCTAGAGCGCGGCACGTTCAGTTGGCCCGAGCCTAGCGAAGCGGGACAGCGCAAGATAACACTCCAGCCGGAAGCCCTGCGCCTGCTGCTGGACGGGGTTGACATGCGCGGTGCGAAATTCAGGCCGTGGTACGAGCGATGAGCCCGAAAACATACGTGGAATCACCTATGCCCGTTCCGATGATTTTTCTTGCCAGATATATGTTATCCGACATGTTCCATACATGTCCGCCGCGAACCACCCCGACCTAACCACCCTGCTTGAGCGGGTGGCTAGGCTGGAGGCGCAACTCGCAATGGCCCATGCCGAGATCAAGCGCAAGGACCAGATCATCGCCGGTCTCCAACACCGTCTCTTCGGATCGAGTTCCGAAAAGCTCGATCCCGCCCAGCTCCAACTGAAGTTCGACGAACTGGTTATGGGCAAGCCGGCTCCGGCCGGCGACATCGGGTCCAAGCCTGAAAAACCCAAGGCAGCAAGGACCCGCCGCACCAAGGCCGACCGCTTTCCAAAGAACCTCAAGATCGTCATCGAGGAAGTCATCATTCCCGCTGAGGTCAGCGCCAACCCGGCCGATTTTGACGAGATCGGCGAGGACTATCACGATGAACTTGACGTCATCAAGCCCGAGATAATCTGGCGCAGGAAGATCCGCAAGAAGTTCGTTCAAAAGAGCGACAAGTGCCGCCCTCCGCTCATTGCACCCGCCCCCCTGCCGAGCATCCCCGGCACGCGTTGCGCACCGGCGCTCGCAGCGCAGATCATCGTTGATAAAATCGAGGATCATCAGCCCCACTACCGCCAAACCAACCGTTTCCGACGGCGATTCGACATTCATCTCGGGCGGCAGACGCTAAACTCATGGTTCCACGCCACCGCCGGCCATCTCCAGCCACTCGGCCCCGCGATTAAAGCCGAGGTGCTCGACACCTCCGATCTCCAGGTCGACGAGACGCCCATTGATTATCTCAGTCCCGGCCACGGTTCCACCAAGGAAGGCCGCCTGTGGGTCTATCGCAATCCGCTGACCGCAAGCTGCTATTTCGACTGGCAGAAAGGCCGCGGCACGAACTGTATGTTGGAGTTTCTGGGTTACGACAAGGAAACCGGCACCCTCGGGTTTTCGGGCACGATCCAGTGCGATGGCTTCTCAGCCTATGATTCGCTGATGAAACGATTCGCCGGCATCCTGCTCGCCGGCTGCCTTGCCCACATCCGGCGCAAATTCGTCGAGGTCAAGGACGGAGCGCCCGAGGTGCTGCTCCCGATCCTGTTGTTCATCCAGCAAATCTACTTCATCGAGAAACAAGCCCGCTGGACCGCGGCACCGGCCGCCTGCCGGGAACTCATCCGTCGCAGCCGCAGCCGTCCCATCGCCGACCAACTCCACGAGTTCCTGCTCGCACATCGCAAGGCCCATCTCCCGCAAGGCGATCTGGGCAGCGCCATCACCTATGCTCTCAACCAATGGGACAAGTTCCTCGTGTGCCTCGAGCAAGGTGTTCTGGATATCGACAATAACAGTGTGGAGAATCTGATCCGCGCTTCCAAGCTTGGAATGCGCAACTGGATGTTCTTCGGCAGCCTGGAGGCCGGATCCAACAACGCCTTGTTCTACACGCTGCTGGCCAACTGCCGGGTGCATGACCTGGATCCCGAGATGTATCTGACCGAGGTCATCAAGCGCCTGCCGCACAATGCCACCCCGGAACAAGCCGCCGAGTTGACCCCGGCCCGCTTCGCCGCCGCCCTGGCCGCCGCCGCCCAGGCGGAAGCCGAGGCCGTCGCCTGACCTGAGGTCGATCCAAGCCCCCCAGAGCCGCCCGCACCGAGGGGTGAAATTTAAGACCCTTACGATTCACCAACCTATTCTTCTTCCAGCCTCGCAGCCAGATCCTCAAGGGCGGACATGATTGAACTGCAATGAAATTGCTTTTTCACCCAGTTTGGAGAATACTCTGAGGGGCTGGCCCGTGGAAGGAGAAAAAAGGGGGGGCAATATTGGCTCAATGGCTTTATCGCATGAGTGACATCTAGAAGGATGGCCTTATCCTTCTCGCTCAGCTTTGCAATCCCGCATGCAATATCTTCCAATGCATTGGATTTACACCCTGCATCCTCATTCGTTCTGGCTGTCTCGAGAGCTTGGATAAAATCTCCGGCCTCCGCATACTTGCCTGCAATCATGCACAACAAACGAAAATCCGGCCATGTGTTCGTCTTGGCAATATCGAGGGCCTGAGACAACATCTGCAATGCCTGCTTCTGTTGCCCAGCCTCCGCATACTTGCCTGCAATTCTGGCCATGGCTATGGATCGACCCGATGTACCCTCTATCGTCTTCGCTACCAGCAAAGCGCACGAAAGCGGGCATTGCTCGGCCTGCGCCAGGTTCATAAAAGAAGCTTCCAGATCCCTGAATTGCTTCAGCGTGTATCCGGATATGAGGGTGTTGCCAGATGATAACCCAAGCGCGACTTCACTTGATGGGTATTCTGACAGAATGCGATCGATTTGGCTCTTGACCGATCTGTATGACACCAACACATCGGAATAGCTACCATTCCCTTTCTTGGTCACATCCAAGACCTGGGAGGCCTCTTTGTATAGTTTGAGAGCCCCCTTGTCTGAGTCATCGGAACAGCCCGATACAAGCAACACAGCAAGCATCAAAGGAATGAGCGGTTGGTAGTTGACTTTCATGCGAAGTGTCTTTCCGGTATGTCGAGCAGACCCATTGATGAAACTGGGTGGGGCTGTAGTGGATACGTCACTCATTGCGGCATTCTTACTGCTAGGAATTTGCTTTTTGCGGGAGCCCCCTGAAACAGCCATTGGGCTGGACCGGAGGGCGGGGGAGTTGCGGAGGAGGAGGTGTACCGGCGCGTCGGTGGGCGTTGTTTCGATAACGAAAATCGCCTGTCCACGTAGGTAATCTATGGAGTCGGGAAAATTCGTGGCGGTTTTCATTTGCTGGATGCGTAGCTTTCCAGACCACCTTGCCAAGTTTTTTTGCGCCAGGTGCCACCCAAGTAGCGCCTCGGCGGCCGTGATCGACGCGATGGTTTCCGGCGCGTCCGCCGGATGGGGCGCTTGGAGATCCACCAGTGGCGTGGCGGTCTTTCGGGCGGATGCCAGCATGTCCATGACCGAGTGGTTTCTGCCGGTGCCGACGTTCAGGACGATCGAGCCGGGACCGGGCCACCGGAGCGCCAGTTCGACCGCCCGGGCCACGTCGGTAACGTGAGTCGCCTTCCATCCCGTCACGGGGTGGTACCTTGGCGCGATGCATGGCCACGCAGTGACACACGGCCGGGCCGGCCGTGCCCCACTTGAGCGCCCGCCTCGGGGCCATCTTTGGACCGGACTGGCGGTGATTTGAAATCTGGCGAGGCCATTCAATCCCAAGTCATCCCGCTCGTCGTCTAGCGCCGAGGCGTGTGGAAGTGGGTAAGGTGGCCGTCTTTCCTCAGCAAGCGTCGCCATCGGGTTCGCGCACTTCATGGGTCGGGCGTCGGTGCAGTTCATCCGCCGGCACGAACTCAATGCGCATGCCCCAACCGGCATACGTGGTCAGCATCCGGCCAAACTCTTGCAAACTCAGTTCATTGTTATCGATGCCGACCACCAACCGCCCCTCCTCGTCATCGCCGACCAGGCAGCGCAGCACGCTGCCACGCGGCACCCATTGATCGGCGCGTTCTTTAAAATCCATCTGCCGCGAACCGAGCGGAACCTCGACGGCCACATGCTTGTATTCCGCCGCCAGTCTGGCCTGGGTCCTCAAGGTCTCATTGAAGATCTCCAAAATCGCATCATCCGAAATAAAGGCAATCTCGGGTCCGATCCGCAGGTGGGTGGTAGGGATGTCCGGCTCCCGATACTCGATAATCGCCGTGTCGCCCTCGCGGGTGATGGTTACCTCGTCAAGCCTGGCAATATAGCGTTCCCTGCGATGCTTCATGGTGCCGCTATTAGCGCTGGCACCGCCTCACTCAGTCAAGCTGACTTTGCAGTGCGGCGACTGGGCAGGGGTTTGCCAGTGGACTCGAAATGCCGGAGCACATCCTCCACCACCTCGCACAACTCGGCATAAACCCGCACCGGATCCTCCCCATGGATTCCCGTGATCAAATCCGGGCACCTTCCGATATAGGTTTGATCCTCCTCGCTCCACTCGACCCATTTGTGGTATTGATCCGCTATTTTCATGATTGAACCTCCTCAATGGCCCGCTTGATCTGTTTCTCCTGGTAAACTTTCGCGTCGGCGCCTTCAGCACCACTCAGCGTCACCGCACCGGCAAATCGTTCATGGACAAACTTCCGGTGCCCTCCAAAATCGCCTCATCCGAAACAAAGGCAATCTCGGGTCCAATCCGCAGGTGGGTGGTAGGGATGTCTTGCTCCGGATCCGGTTACTTCTACCGGGCCGTCTGGAGGTCCGCCATGGCGTCGGCAAACGCCTTGCCGATGCGTGCCATGATCTTGGCGGAGCCGAGATAATGGTATGTCGCGTTCGACACGCCGATCTCCATGAGCTTCGATTCCTCGGGAGTATAGACGGTTTTGAGAAACGCGTCGATGATAGCCTTCTGTTCATCTTTTCCGAGTTTGGAGCCCTTGAGTTCGCGCGATTTGCCCTTCACCTTCTGCCAGCGGTACTGCAATTCCTCCAACTTGGGCTCCCAGAACTTCTCTAGCTGAACGGCCGCCACCGTGCCCTTGAATTCCGGCATGGCGGCCGGTGCGGCCATGGCCTTGCGGAACTCGCGCAACCACGGAATGTGCTCGGGCTCGATGTCCCGCACGCGTTCAGTTTCCAGTTCCCCGTTGATGCCTAACACCCCGATGACGGCGCGCATCTCCGGTGCGTTGAGGTCCTTGCGGAGGTCGCGGATCAGGCAGGCCAACAGGCGGCTGTATTCATCGTATCCGCCGGGCTTTCCGGGGTTCGGATAGGTGTCCGTCGCGCCGAAATCGCTGCAGCCCTGCAGCCACACGAAGCCGGCGACTTCATAGCCCTGGGCCGGATCATACTCGGGATCGACCCGCTTGATATCGGCCAGCACCGACTTGACATGCGCCATCATCTGGCGGTAGCAATTTCCGTTCCGCTCGGCATATTCCGCCTCGGCCTTCCGGGTGTCCTCGTTGTTTTTCCGCAGTTCCTCCAGCCGCTGCGCCTGGGCCGGATGCAACCCGGCACTGGGTGGCCGGAAATCGTGGCACAAGCTCGTCCCGCCCCAGGAGGTCTTGATGAGCAGGACCGGCTCGCCGAGATGCTCCTGCATGTAGATGCCGAAGGTTAGTTCGGGACCGATCTTGACGCCTGCCCGCTCCGAACCGAAACCCACGGTCAATTTCCCGAATTTCTCCTCGCTGCCGGTGCCGAGCGAGGAAATCCAGACATTTTCGATGACGCGCGGGGCACCCTTCTCATCGACCATTTTCTTGAGCATCGGAGCGGTTTCCGGATCCATTCCGATATACGGGAAGGTGCGGATGTTGCCCTGCCCCTGCATGTTCGATTGCCCGGCGAGGATATAGACTTTAAGCGGTTTGGCTGTCGCCTGACCGGCGACCACCGACATCAGGCCTGCAACTACTACGAGCATCGTACACTTCATCCTCTTTCCTATGTTTTTCATGGTGTTCCTTTCTGTAGGTTTTTCGACGCGTCGCCATCAGTGGATGCACGTGCGATGAAATCCTTCAACGACACCAACGGCGGAGCATCCTTGCTCGCCTCGATGTCAGCGATAAGCTTGTTGATATCCTTGTTGCCGCCGTCGGCGTCCCGGCTCAATTCCTTCAACTGCGGCAGAACCTCCTTGGCATTCGCGCCATACTTTCGAAGAGCACTCATGCATCCCGGCATTCGCTTGCCACTGCCCCACCGGTCCAACTCCATCACCGACACGCAGAGCGGCATGCCCTCGCGTATGTGCAGGCGCGCGAGAAGCTCGAGGCCGGCCAGGCGGACGCCGTCGCCAAACATCTCGTCACTGGGCGCCAGCTTCTCGATTGCCTTGACGATGTCCGGCAGTAAGATTGCCAGATCCGGGTCGGACAACTTGTCAAAAATACTCTTTCCGATAGCTGAACGGACGACGCTGTCCTCATTCTGCAAGGCCGACTGGACAGCCGGATAGAGCAACTGGCGATCCACGCCCTCAAGCGAATCGGCGAGGATGCTTTGCGGGCCATCATGCACGCCGGGTGAGCGCGCGAAGAGCACGACACTCGCGTCACGCTGAAGCATGCGGCGCGGGTCGGCCGGGTTCGGGCGCACCATCATGGCCAGCAGGTCATTCACGCTGGCATTGCGCGCCGCCGCATCCAAGTTCATCAAAGCTTTGCATGCCAGACCTTGCAGCCACGGGTCGGATTCCTTGATCAGGGCTCGCAATTGCGGTGCCGCTGCGTCGGCCCGTGGCCCCAAAGCGCCCAGCGCCTCGCAGACGCCGTAACGGGTATTCCGATCGGTGCCGGTCAGCATCCTCGTCAGGGTCGGTACAAAATCCCCCTGGCGCCGGCCCAGCGCCAGGGCCGAGCGATGCCGCACCGCCGACGACCAGCTTGACAACCCAGCCAGCAACACTTCGGCCGTGCGCGCATCGTATCCGTCCTTGCCGTTCACAGGCCATAGGTCGCGCCCCGCGGCAATGACCTGGTCAACCTCCCTGGCATTCAAAGCAGGAACCGCGGACGGCTTCTTCCCAGTTAGATATAAGCTTCTCAACGGCAGCGCATAGGCTAGCAGATAGGCGCCGGTGCAGTCCCAGTGCGTGTACTTGCCATGCTCCTGTCCACCGGCGGGTTCGCCCTGATACTCGAAGCTGCCATCCCAGCCACGAGCCAAGTCATAGTACCACGACTGCTCCTTCATATAAGCGCCGGTTGCCAGGGGTCCGCAGCGCGAGACGCCAGGCATGGCCCATAGGACATTGAAGAAATTGCCGGTATGTCCTCTTTCTCGCTCGTCATAGGCCGCCGTGCCCATTCTGGAGAAGAACGACGACGCCTCGCGATCGTCGAGCAGGTCGAACATCACCGCCGCGCTGGAGCATTTGCCGTTGTCCTCATGCGACGGCCACGGCCCGTGATCCCCGTACGGGATGCCCCCCTTGTTGACATACCAACGCAGGAAACCGGCCGCCTTGGTGATGGCCCGGTCCACAGCCGGATCATTTACGCCGGCCTGACGGGCCAGTACCATCCCGATGGTCAGACTGAGTCCCGGTTGGTTCATGCAGCCGTAGCCATTCAAGTTGCCATCCGGCCTGGCAAACTTGTGGCCCCAGGTGCCGACCCCGCTCTGACCGTTGGCCGCTTCCATTGCCAGGCGCTTGACGCCATCCAGCACTGACACGTCATGGGTCGCCAGAACATACTCGGCTAGAAACATAATGGCGTAGCCGTAGTGCCATGTGGCGTATTGCTCAGCACGGAAAGCGGCCACCTTCTTGGCGTAATCGGCCAGCATGGGCCGGTATTCCTCTTTGCCGCTTGCCAACAGTGCCAGCCCGTTGAGATCGTTAGGAATTGAAACGCCACCCAAGCCCTTCCTGGCAATGGCCTGACAACCCAGTTCAAAAATCCTCCCGGACTTTGGGCAGTCATAGGGGGCGGTGTTGCTGTAGCTTCCCAACACCTGAAGTTTGAGTTCCACATTCTCGGTCTCGCCCGCGCGCCAGCGCAGCAATTTGAGCAGGCCGCCGTCTCTTCCTTGCTCGGCTATCGTGATTGTCTTCGCAAGCCCGATGCGGGCATCACTGTCAAAAGGTCGCCCGCCTATCCCGAGAATCACATCGCCACGATTCAGAACCCGGTCAGCGGGTGAATCCTTGGCAACCTGGGTGATAAGGATCTGCCGTGCCTCGGTCGTTTGGCCTTGCCAGCCATAGACCCAGCCGCGCGCCCCGGTGGCACCGAGAGTCCAGTCGTGGGTCACGTCGAGGGTTCCCGCCGGAATTTTCCCGCTCTGGGTGAAATCAGGGATCGGCGTCTTCTCGCGCGATTTGGGCGCCCCGCAGGCCACAGGCACCACGGACAGCGACGCCGCTACAGTTGATACTAACCACAGGACTCTCATGGATGAATGTTTCGGGGATGTTTTCATTACGCTAGCAGATCGTGTTGATAGATTACTGGCGTTTGGCATCCTCCGTGCTCTTACCCGGCTCACTCGGCTGCTTCATTAATTCCACCATGGCCTCGGCGAATGCTTTGCCAATCTGCGCCATTATCTTGGAGGAACCCAGATAGTGATAAGCCTGGTTGGATTTGCCCTTCGCGAGAATTTCCTGCTCCTTGGACGTGAAAAGCTCCGCGCTGTACTTATCCACAGCCGCCTTTTGTTCCTCGGCGCTGAGCTTGCCCTCTTTCGCCAGCTTCTTGGACAATCCCTTGACCTTTTCCGCCCTGGCAACCAACTCACCCAGTTGGGAATCCCAGTATTTCTCAGTCAGCACGGCCACGACATTGCCCTTGAATTCGGGCATCGCGGCGGGAGCGGCCATTGCCTTGCGGAAGTTAGGCAGGATTCCCCGGGTGCGCTCCGGCTTCGCGGCCTCGGATTCTTCCGTGACAGGACCGTCGATTCCCAATACGCCGATGACAAACGGCAGTTTCGGCGCGTTGAGATCCTTGCGCACGTCACGGATGAAGTGGCACAAAAGGTCGCTGTAAAGGTCGTAGCCGCCGGGCTTGTTCCTGTCAGGATAGACCTCGCTGGCAACCAAGTCGTTGAACCCCTGGAACCAGACGAAGCCGGCCAGTTCACATCCCTCCTCTTTGTTATACGCGGGACACACCTTGGCTGGATCCGCGAGCACTTTTCTGACATCCTCAATCATCTCGCGGTAGAACTGGCCGGTGGCAGCCTTCTTCTTCTCCTTTTCCTCCGCGCTTTTCTTGTCGGCGATTTTCTCATCCCACTTGAAGGGGCCGGCGCTCGGAGAGCGGAAATCGGTGTTCAGGCTCTTGCCACCCCAGGCGGTCTTGATAATCAGGATCGGCTCGTTGAGCTGCTTGTGGATGTAGATGCCGAAGGTGAATTCCGGACCGATTTGCGGGCCGTGTCCCTGAGCGCCAAAGTCCGTCGTCAGCTTGCCCTGTTTATATAAAGGAGTCGGACCCTTGTCCCCGCCACCCTTGGAGGTGAAAAATGCAATACGGACGTCGTCGCACACGCGCGGGGTGCCGTCGGCATTGCGCATGTCCTTGAGCAGTGGCGCGGTCTTGGGGTCCATGCCGATATGGTCAAAGGTGCTGACCGCGGCATGTCCCTCCATGTTGGATTGGCCGGCCAGGATGAATACTTTAAGCGGCTTGGCTGCCGCCTGGCTGGCGATTCCAAACATCAAGCCGACAATTGCTGCGTTCATTCTTACACTCTTCATATTTTGTTCTATGGTTCACGTGGATATACTTGTCAACTGCGGCTGATCGCCAGTTGGACGACTGATGCGGATTCCAGTTCCAGCCAGATGACCAGGGTCTGCTGTCCTTCGGTGTCGCGGACGATCCCCTGTCGGAATGCCGTGCCGGGCGGAACGGGCTTGCCGTTGACGGAGACCCGCGCGGCCGAGTCGGTTTGCCAGTGGCCAACGACGAAACACGGGTTGTGCACCGGGGTGTCCGCCGAACCCTCCAGCGTGAATGAGATCGGCCCCTCCGTCGCCGCCAGCACGTAGGCCCGCTGCGACGGGTCATATCCCGCGCTTTCGCATCCGGCTGCTCCGGTGATTGCCGGGGGATGCTGCCATGATTTCGCGAGGGGCACGAGTTTTGTCACCGCTTGGTCGGTGAAGCCATACAGGATGAGATTGCCGGTTTTACTCGCCCCGCCCAGGGCAGCGTGCGTCACGCGGTCATCGGAAACGGCGTAGCGCCCGTCCGACGGGTTGAGCCCCACGGGCCAGTGGTTCCAGGGACCGGCAAATGGATCGGGCGTGTGCTTGGACTGTTCGTCGGCGCCCCAGGTGCCGATTTCCGCCCCTTCCTGATAGATCGCGAAGACTTTCCAGGTGGACTTGAAGTTGATCCGCTTGATGCACGCGTCTTTGATCGGGTTGTCGGGCACATGGTTGGGCGGCGCCCATGTTAGGTCCGCGCTCTCGCCGCCGAGATTCGCCACGCTGAGGGCCGTTAGATCCATGTTGTCCAGGCAGGTCGTGCCCGGCTGGGACAGAAACTGGGTGTCCTGCCACTCGCCGCCGGGTGTGTCAACGAAACGAACTCCAACGCCGTCCGGGTAGATCGTGTAGTACTCATCGGCCCAGACGTCGGTGCGCGGAAACACATACCCGACGTCGATCGCCGGATAGCGCCAGTGCACCACCACCCGGGCGTCGGTGTTTTCTATCAGTTGGCAGTTGTTGTAGCGTCCTCGTTTGTCCGCCATGTGCTCGGCGCAGCCGTGCGGGCCGCTGATCTCCCAGCTTTGGTCCGCCATCCAGCGGTTGTTTTCAGTCACCCAGCCTGAGCCGAGGCCCGTGCCCTGCCAGAACACCACGCGGCCCGGCTGGGTGTCGAAACGCACGACGATGTCGCGATACGTGCTAGGCCGCCACAGGTTGTCCCACAGTTCGTGAAACCTCAGTGTTTGGCAGATCCCACCGAACTTGAGTGCTGGCGAACCGTCCGCCTCACCCGGCAGGATCCTCCTATCCAAGTCGGGGTGAGTTAGCTCCGCCGCCGGCGGGCAGAACGACTGATACGACTTGCCAATCTCCTCGGCCGTCAACGCCCGGTCATAGATGAGCACCTCGTCAATCAGTCCCTCGATGCCGTAAACGAGCGGCATGTTGTCCCTGGCCGCGAATTTACTGTGCGATACGGGGTCCGAAACGCGCTGGGCGTCGCCGTTCAGGCCGATCAGCACGTCCCGGTCCGGCAACGCGATGGGTCCGCTTGCCGCCTTGGAGGCGAGAAGCCGGCCATCGACATACAGGCACATCCGGCCGCGGCCATAGGTGGCCGCGAGGTGCGTCCACCGATATGTCGGCAGGGCATCCTCCTTGCGGACCGTTTCCTTCGCTTCTAACACGCCACCGCCGACCTGCTGGCCGTTGGCTTTGAAAATCGGCCGACCGTACGGGTCCACGCCCAGCATATAACCTTCCATTTTCCATGGCCGGTACACATAGGGGTCGCGATAGCCGTGCTTGTAGTCCTCCGGGCTGATAGGGTCGCCGGCCGACTGGTGAACAATGCCGGCGTCGTTCCACGGATAGGCCCCCAGAACCACCCATGCCTCGAGCGTCAGCTCGTCCTTGACGGCCGGGGCCTTGTCCTTAGGCAACGTGACCTTCGAGAAATAGCCGTCGAACGCCAGGGCGGTGCCGGAGACGCCCTTTTTCCATAGCGTCTTGTTACCGGCGACGGGGCAGGCGGTGCCATGGACCGCCTCGGTTGTTAGGTCGCGGCCTGGTGAAAGCCCATCATCGAACTTCAACCACGCGGCCGGTGAGCCGACGTCGGCCTTGCGCAGCGCTGAGCCGGCAACGGCCGGTGACGGCGCGCCCACACGCCTTGGTGTTGTTAGAGACAACTCGGTGATTCCCTCGGCCGACAGGGCGAGTTCCTGTACCGTGACGTTCGCCGGGTCGTTGAAGTCGTCGAGCCTCTCGGTGCCGATGCGGACCTCGCGGCGCACCTTGCCGTCCGGCGTGACGAAGAAGTACTCGTGAATTTCCTCCGTCATCACCACGCTGGCCGGGTCCGGCACGTGGCGCCAGTGGACAACGATTCGCTCGGGCCGGTCCTCGACCAGGCGGACGTAAGAACAAAGACACATCGGATCTTCGCGGCACTCGGCCAGCGGTTTGAGCGGAAACTTGCCCGTGGCCGTCTTGAAGTATGGCAGGTAGCCCGTGGCCCGGCTGAACACAAGCTGCCTTCCATCGGCGATGTTGACGACCAGGTCGGCGTACTTTCCCCAGCGGATTTGTCCCGGCTTGGGCGGCCGGGGCTTCTCGTCGGCCTTGTCGGGCTTGCTGCCGGCAAACGTCTTGGCGGCGTTGACGGGGATGTTGCCGAGCACCTCGGACGGGGGCGGCTGGGTATAGTCCAGCTTGGTGTAATAGGCATAGAAACCGGCGGCCTGCGTCTGGGCGGCGAGTGCCAGGGCAAGCGCCGCGGCGAGCTTGATTCTAATAGGGAGCGTCATGTATTCTGAATTGGAAAACGCGGGGTCAACTGAATACCCTGGATCGGAAAATGGAAACCACGGATTACACGGATTAAGAAAGAGTTATAGATTTTTGGTCATTCACCACTTGGGGAGGTTGGAAATTTGATAGAACACAGTTATCTTCTCCGTGAAATCCTTTCAAATCCGCGTAATCCGTGGTAAAAGAACGCCACCCTAACCAACACCAATTTCCTATTCAAGATTACTTATGCTCCTCCAGCGGCGGGATTCTCATCTCTTCCAGCCAGACGCTCAGAGGAGCGCCAACCGGAATGAAAGCACCGGCGGTCCGGTTGTTCATCGGGAAATTGCTCACCGCGATGGTCACCTTGCCGCCTTTGAATTCGTCGCGAAAATCGGCCCAGACATGAGCGCCGCGGGGTTTTTTCCCCTCTCTCCGCCAGGCGGCGACACCGGCTTTCGACTCGGCCAGCAGCTTGCCGTTGACGTAGATCGCGAACCCCTCGCCCAAATTGGCATGCACGCTGCCCGCGATCCTGATGCGGTAGCGGTACCCTTCTTTCAACGGTGGCAATTCAAAGCTGTGGCGCAACAGCACCCCATCCCCCTTGAATGCTGATTTGGGCTCATCGCGCTTGGAGCCTTTGAACCATTCCGGGGTGGGGACCGGCGGTTCGTCGCCTTGCACTCCGAATGGCGCCGCGCCGCTCTTCCAACCCGCTTGCTTCGCATCGAAGTCCGGTGCGAACCAGTTCTCCATCCCGGCCGGATAGGTCAGCTTGAGGTCGCTTATTCCCTGCGCTTTATCCTCGGTTGCCGGCAGGTCGAAGCTGTGGTAATCCCACAAAATGCCACTGGGGTCTCCGCCGATGGGTTTCCAATCATAGTCCCGGATACCGGCCACGCGGTAATAGTCGGCCGCTTCATCCAGAGTGTCATCCAGATACTGCAACACTCTTGCGGGCTTCTTCCCTTTGATCGCCTCCAGCAATGACGGTTCATATCGCGGGTTGTTCACGAATGCCACCAACGCGCCGTCCAAAATGATCGGTTTGACCGCCGCCAGCGAGGCGGCTTTCTGTTCGTCAGTCGGCACCGGCTTCGCGGCCTCGGTGGCCACGCTGGCGGCCGTCCGTGCTTCACGATCCGACTTCGGAATCTCCTCTGCCTTGCCGCCCTGCAGACGCACCATCGCCCGTCCCATGGTTTCGCCCACTAACATATAAGTTTCGGCATTGCGGTTGTAATGATAGTCCTGTTCGCGTGGCGACTCTCCGATTTCGCGCCAGAAATCGCGGGTGTCCACCGACGCCACCGTGCCGGCAAACTCCGGATGTTGCTTGGGATCGCCCACCGCCAGTTGCGCTTCCCAGACACCCTTCCATGGCCCTTCACCCAGTTGGTACCCGTGGAATCCCACCGTGGCCACGACCACCGGCATCTTCGGCACCTTGAACTCCTTGCGCAAGTCGTTGATCAGATTGACGAGGTTCTTCTCATACTCTTCCTTCGTCGAGCCGCTATCCTTGTGCCCCTGGAACCATCCGAAACCGGCAATCTCGTAACCCTGCCCCTTGTAGCCCGGCACGACCTTGTCAATCTTGTCGAGGGTCTCACGAACCCCCTTGACCATCAACCGGTACTCCAACCCTTCGTTTTCATCCGCAGCTTCCGCGCGGCCACTCGATGGCGGACGGAAATCAAAACCCAACGAGCGGTTGCCTTGCGCCGTCTTGATCAACAGCACCTGCTCGTCATGAAACGTTCCCATGACATAGCCGAATCCCAGTTCCGGGCCGATTGATTTCCCGTTGTTCGAGGTTGCGGAAAGCGGTGAACCGGCACCTTCCGGATGAAGCCGGGCTTCCTTGTAAGTCACGTCGTTGCGCACGGTCCACTTGCCCGCGTCATCCAGCAGATAGGTGTACTTCTTGTCCTGCTTCGTCACGGTCTCGAGATCGCCCTTGCCTTCGATGTCAACCTGCTCCAACCAGAACGCGGCCGAACCGCCTTTGAAGTAGGTGATCGCGAGCGGATACCTCTTGCCCGGTTCAAGGGCCACCTTGGCGATCTTCGGCTTGCCGCCAACTTCCTTGCGATACACCTCCTTGCCTTCCAGCGTCACAACGGCATGTGAGCTGTCTTCAAAACCCGCGTGAACGGTGTAGGTCCCGGTGACCGGCACGTCAATGGCGGCATTCACCACCACCGTATGCGGACCGTCCATCGTGGGCAGATTCTCGGATGCGGTTCCCAAAGCCACCGTGGCGGTCTTGGTCGGCGCCAATCTGGTGTAATCCGTATTGGGATCATAAGCACCCTTGAGGAGAGAGCCCTTCGCGCCTTTCGCCGCGTTGGCATCGACTGACTGATAGATACCATGCGCGGCGAGCCCGAAGCCGCCGATCGGCAGGCTGCCGGGAATGACACGCGGATCGGCCGACAGGAAAACACTCGGATAGAGCGGCCGGGCGCCGGTGATATCACCCATGCCCACCATGTTGGATTGACCGGCGAGGATATATACCTTGACCGGTTTGGTGACATCACCCGGCTTCCCGTCGGGCCGGGGCAGCTTTGCGGGAATGTCGTTTGCTGCGGTTGCCTGAAGGACGAGTCCCGCCATCGCAAGCGCGGCGAGATTCCATATTGATGGTTTGTTATTCATGTTCATTGTTTCTGCCAAATTGTTTCGACAACTGGTGCTACGAAATAAAATTGCAACCGTGGATGAGTGCAAAGCATGATTATTTCGTCAGCAGGTCCGCCATGGCCTGGCCCATGGCTTCACCGATGTCCATATAGGTTTCAGCATTACCGCCGTAATGGCCGTTGCCGCTGCCGCCGTGAGACAAGGGGTTGGAATAGACCGTGGCCACATTGCCTTTGAACTCCGGGTGCTTGCCGCTGGCGCCGTCAACCGCGAGCTGGGCCTCGAGCACTTTTCCCTCATTTCCTCCGCTTCCCTTCGTGGCTTCGCCCAGGGTGGCAAGGACGAATTTCGCGTTCGGAGCATCGAAGTCCATGCGCAACTGCTTGATGAACCGGACGAGGTTCTGCTCGTATCGACTCGCATGCCCGGCGTTTCCGCAGTCTTTTCGCCTTGCCAGAAGAAGAATCCCGCGACCTCATACTGCTTTGCCCCGGGATAATACTTGTCGAACTCCGCAAGTACCTTCTTGGCGTTGGCAACATCGTCATCATACTGCTTGCCGGCATACCAGCCGATCGGCTTCGGCTCGGTGCCCTTCGCCCAGGAGTCGGGTGAATCCTTGTAGCCAGCATAGATCTTCCCTTCAAACTCGAAGCGCTCACTGCCCGGGGGCAGGAGATCCCAACCCAGACTGCGGTTGCCGATGCAGCTCTTGAGGATCATGACAGGCGCATCGATGGCATTCCCCACAACATGCCCGATGCCGAACTCCGGGCCAATGGTCTTGCTACCCTTGACGGTCATCCATTCGTTGTTGAAAAGCTGCATGCCACCGCCTTTGCCGGTCATGACGCGCACATTGCGAACATCCTTGCGCTCCGACCAGTTGCCCGCATCATCCACCAGATAGGAATACTTGCTCTTGTTCTTCACCGCATTCTCCAGGGAACCCTCGCCGCCGGCGATCTTGCCCATGCCAACCATGTTGGACTGACCCATCAAGATGAAGACCTTGAC
>Ga0209697_10005225_pt1 | contig 16312 bp, 15 predicted proteins | sample AliMusrvi5mmetaG_FD_184115 | JGI IMG/M metagenome (GOLD analysis project Ga0209697, IMG submission 184115) | Freshwater lake bacterial and archeal communities from Alinen Mustajarvi, Finland, to study Microbial Dark Matter (Phase II) - Alinen... | ecosystem: Environmental > Aquatic > Freshwater...
ACATCTTCTTTTCGGATTTTTACCGGAAGGTCTATAGCGTAAATTAAGGAACCGCCGTGTACCGAACGGTACGCACGGTGGTGTGGAAGGACGAAACGGGAAATAATCCCGTTTCTCCTATCCGATCCCACAGGGGAAGACGGGGTAGACGGGGAAGAGACCGGTCCCTGAGCCAAGCCGAAGGGAGAGGGTAAGAAAATCAGAGGGGAAGAAGATGGGAGGGTAGGAAACTCATATCTTAAGTCCTAAATCCTATCTGTAATAGAGTGATTAACGAAAATTCTTCCGGTATTCGGAAGGTGTCATCTCCATGATATTTTTGAAGTACAGATTGAAGTTGGCCAGATTGTTGTAGCCACTTTCGTAACAAATCTGGGCAATGGGCTTGTCTGATTCTGCAAGTTTTTTAGCGGCTATGCTAATCCTGATCTCCTTAACATACTGAATAAAGGTCTTACCCGTTCGCTTTTTGAAATAGCGGCAGAATGAACCAGGTGCCATGTTTAACAGGTCTGAAGCTGCCTTAAGGCTGATACCATCCTGAATGTTGTGAAAAACATATTCATATACATCCTTAATCTGATCGAGATCTTTAAAATAACTTGTAGGATATTCAGGTGTCAGAGACAAACTCTCTTTTTCATCTATTTGAATCAGCTTTTTAAAGATGTGGAGCAACTCAATGTAGCTTTCAAGCCCTTTGAGATTGACTAACCTTTCCATTCGTTCCTTGACAAGTGCGACCCTTGCCCCCTTGAAGAATAGCCCGCTGTTGCCCCTGTTTAGCAACTCCTTCACCGTCTCTAGTTCAGGTAGATTGAAAAAGTCGGAACCGACAATATTTTCATCGAAGTGAATCACTACACACGTAGGCGGTGAATCGTTCTGCCGATCCAAAACTTCCCAGCAATGGGGTAGATCCGGTCCGAGCAAGACCAAATCGCCTGCTTCAAAACCCGAAATGTTGTTTCCAACTATGCGCCGGCCAGAACCCGAAATGATCAGGTTTAATTCATAATTCTTGTGCGAATGTATCTTCGGATTATTTTCGGACAGAACAAGTTTCCGTGTAATAAACGAATGTTCATGCGGGACATTTATTTTGGCAAAAACAAATTCCATGATGTATATAAATTAACCAACGATACAAATATAGTTAAGAAAATTATATAACACGGTTAAAAAACAATATGAATTGGATAAAATAATATTTAAAAAAATTAAAAACATGCCCTACATTTGTCTTCAACTAATTATTGCGATATGCTGTTACCTCTGAAGGGGATTATACCTCCCATGATTACCCCATTGAAAAGTAATGATGAACTCGACAGAAATGGCGTTGAGAAGCTTATTGAGCATATCCTGGGAGGAGGTGTGCATGGTCTTTTTTTGCTGGGAACGAATGGGGAAGGTCCTAGTCTCAGCTATCGTCTCAGAAAGGAATTTCTGAAGTTATCGTGTGAAATCATACGTGGAAGGGTGCCAGTTTTGGTTGGAGTTACGGATTCATCCTTTTCCGGTGCCATGGAAATGGCCAATTATTCCAAATCAGTTGGAGTAGACAGCATCGTAGTGGCCCCGCCCTTTTATTTTCCCGCGACAGAATCCGAAATGATCAATTACGTTGAAAAACTTGCAGCTGCCTCTCCGCTGCCTTTTGTTTTGTACAACATGCCCATGCATACCAAAATTAACCTGACCATCCAGACCATCCAACGTGCGAAGGAACTTGGATGTATCGGAGTAAAAGATAGTTCCGGTGACATGGCAAATCTATACATGATGATTGATGCCTTCAAGGAGGATCAGAATTTTGCCGTATTTGCCGGAACGGAGCTCTATCTGCCGGATGCGGTGATGGGTGGAGCACATGGAGCTGTTGCTGGTGGTGCAAATGTTTTCCCGGAATTGTTCGTTGACCTTTACAACGCTGCCCTGGTGCGGGATCATGAGAAGATTACCCGGCTGAGGGATCAGATCATTTGGCTTTGCAATACCATGTATGTTGTTTCGCCTAGCGCTGCCCGAATAACTATCTCCTTCAAAACAGCACTTTCCCTCCTGGGAATTTGCAGTGATGAGATGGCGCTGCCGTTGCGTAAGCTCGAAGGCGCCGATCGAGAAAAAATTGCCGTTTATCTGGAGGAGATGAAGGTGAAATTTCAATAAGCTACGTTTTTGTTCATAATCCAAAGGCTGTTCATTATTTTGAGCAGCCTTTTCTATGCCTTCCCCCTTTTCCTGGGCATTTTAATGGATCAAAAAAGAAGATAAAAGAAATCCTTTCACAAATTCTTTTATCCTCTTCTTTGATTTTTAATGTTAAAAGGGTCGTATGAATCTTAGATTATCAACCTGGTTTTAATAGTTGAATATCTGGTCAAGGGTCAGCTCCTCGAATTTACCCACTTTCTTCAGACTGTTAACATCAAGTTTGTTCTTGTTCCCAACCAGCAAATAGGTGTAATTCTTTCCCTGAAGATGTTGCTGAAAGAATGACTGAACCTCTTTTAGACTTGCTTGCTGCGCATTTTGGTAATAATCTTTGCGGATATCATAATCAATACCGAGTTTCTTGTTTTTTAGCCAAGTCATAAAGATGTCACTCTTGAGGATTCTTTCGGTTTGAATGCTTTTCAGCACGCTTTCACGGGCGATCCCAAATGATTTTTCATCCACGATCATGGTATTGAGGATTCCGCTCATGGCTTGTATGGCATCCAGCGTTTTGTCAGACTGCGTGAAAACTGCACCCAGGACAAAAAAGGAATCACTTTTTCTGATAGGTGCCCAATACAGCGCAAATGCGGAGTAAGCAAGGGCACGGGCTTCGCGAATTTCCTGAAAGACGACCGAACCCATCGATCCACCATAATATTCGTTAAAAACCCTGGATCCGACCAATGTTTGGATATCGAATGCACTACCCTTCGACAACATAAAGACATCGGTCTGGGATTTGTCATAATTCACCAGGTAAACTTTATTTTGATCAGTGGTCTGTTCGACAAAGGTTTTTTCAGATGGGAGAGTCAACATGACTGTAGGAAGAAGGTGTTTCACCTTAACGCTGGCAACAAATTTTGCCTCGTCCTGTGGCCCGTAGTAGAGAACCCTGTGTGGATAACTGCAGAATTGTTTAATCAGCGAAACCAATTCGTCCGGTTTGATTTTTCTCAGGGAGTCGGTAGGGATGATGTTGGTATACGGGGAGTTTTTGCCAAATTTTCCATAATTTCTGATGGCTGTCTGGATGGCTCGCTGATCCTGTTTCTGATCCATCCTCTCCTTTACGATACCCTCTACCATCTTGTCATAGGCATCCTGGTCAGGTTTGGCGTGTGCCAGAAGGTCTTCCAGCAGCGTAATGCCCATCTCTGCATTCTGATCCAATCCGTTTAGATTGATAACAGACTGATCCGCACCGGCTGTTACATTCAGGCTGATTCCGTATTTGTACAACTCCTTCTTGAAGGCTTCAGCAGTCAGTTTATCAGTTCCCAAGTAGGGGAGATATTTGATGGCCAGTGCCAATTTTGGATTTTGGTTGCTGCCAATTTCGGCGAGGTAATTCAAGTCAAACAGTTCATTGGTCGTGTTGCGGATGTAGTCAATTTCCACCTGATCATTGAGGTTAGATGACTTGATGCCCTTCGCATAATCAACAAAAACCGGCTCGATGGGTTTAACCGGTTCCTTGGCAAAGGCTGCGAGGAAATCCGATTGCAAAGAACGGTTGATTTTTAATGGGGTAATGGCAGGCTTTTCGACTTTTACCAGATCCTTGGCCTCGCCGTTGCGTTTGTAAACAATCACATAATTCTCCTTGTATTTGTCGCGGGCAAAGGCCATGATCTGTTCTTTGGTGATTTTGGATAAGTTGTCGATGTAGACCAGATCCTCCGCAATGGAAACACCATTGATAAAGTCATCCAGTAGTCCATAAGCTCTTTCATTGCTCTCATTGCGCCTGATCTTTTCAAGTTTCAGGTTGTTAATGGTGGCTTGAAGCAACCAATCGTCAAATTCTCCTTTTTTTATCTTTTCAATTTCAGCCAGAAGCAGATCCTTCACTTCTTCGAGAGATTGTCCCTTGCGAGGTGTTCCTGTAAATTCCTCAAAACCATAATCTTTCAGGAAATAGCTTCCGCAATCGGCATGAAGGACCTTCTGTTTCTGGTTAAGATCAAGGTCAATAAGACCAGCCGTGGAATTTGTTAACAAGTAATCGATCATGTTGACGAATTTACGATCTTCCGATTTGTACCCGTCGAAGCGGTAAGCAAACATAACCTGTTCTGCTTCCGGACCTGTCACCTCCCGCACAACAGGTTTGGTAATGGGCTCTTCCTTGATCTCCTTGATTTTCGGTAACTCCTTGGATGGGAAGCGACCAAAGGTATTGTCCACCATTTTGATTGTTTTCTCGAAATCAATGTCTCCACTCAGCACAATGACCATGTTGTTGGGAACGTACCAGGTATGGTAAAAGTTCATGATGTTAACCATCGATGGATTCTTCAGGTGTTCGGGATACCCGATCACGTCTCGCCCGATCGGATTGTTTGGAAAAAGCCCGCTCATCAACTTGTTATTGGCTCGCATCTGATCTTTGTCCTGATACATGTTAAATTCCTCATAAACCGCCTCCAGCTCGGTATGAAACAGGCGCAGAACTGGGTTTTGAAAACGTTCGTACTCCATTTTGATCCATTTTTCCAGTTCATTAACCGGAATATCATTGACAAAGGCGGTAAGCTCATAACTGGTAAATGCGTTGGTGCCTTTGGCGCCAATCAGGGAAGAGAGTTTGTCGTATTCGTTGGGGACAGCATAACCGGCAGCTTTCTGCGATACCCGGTCGATCTCCTTGTAAATTGATTTTTTCTTGGCCGGATCATTGGTTTCCTTGTGCTGTTCAAAGAGGTTGGAGATGCTGTCGAGCAGTGGTTTCTCGGCCGACCAGTTGCTGGTACCAAATTTGTCGGTGCCCTTGAACATCATGTGCTCAAGATAGTGGGCCAGGCCTGTCGTCTCTGCAGGGTCATTCACAGAACCAGCGTGGGTGGCAATGAAACTCATCGCCCTGGGCTCGTCCCTGTTGACGGAAAGATAAACTTTCAGACCATTGTTCAGGGTGTAAATTCTGGTCTGAGTTGGATCGTTGGTGACCTCTTCGTACTTGTAACCTTGTGAATCTGTTTTGGAAAGGGTTTGGTACTGCGGTTGCCTGCAGAAAAACAGGGTTGCCGATACCATCAGCAACAAGCAAATGCGTCCGATCTTTTTCATAAATAAAATCAAGTTAATGTATTGGTATTTAGTATTTTTCTTGAATACGAATGAGAAATTCGATCATTAAACAGCTTCCTCAAACGGGGGTGAACGGGGCGTTTTGGGTGATGAACCATGTTTCATCAACGTTTCAGTAAATGTCGAAAATTTATTTGATAAAAGATTGGTCGGTTAGAAAGTTCTCCGTTAAAAAAATGATTAAAAGCCAATTCCCACTTTGGACAATGAAGTTTATCAGGTTTAATTGCATTTGGCTGCAGTGAAGTTTTTTTGAATCAAAAAATCTTCTACTTTTGTCATTCCTTTTGAAATAGGAAGGAGAGATGCAAGAGTGGTTGAATTGGCACGCCTGGAAAGCGTGTGAACCTCTAAAGGGTTCCGCGGGTTCGAATCCCGCTCTCTCCGCAAACCCGGAATGGCCTCGCGATAGCGGGGCTTTTTTGTTTTCAGATAATTTCGTCTGCACCGCAGGTGCAAGCGAAATTATCTGAAAACAAAAAAGGTTCCTGAGTTTTACGAAGGAACCATTCCGGGTTTAAGCTACCCCATTTTGGGATCACCGTAAGGTAATCCTCGTCTGCACTGCAGGTGCAAGCGAAATTATCTGAAAACAAAAAAGGTTCCTGAGTTTTACGAAGGAACCATTCCGGGTTTAAGCTACCCCATTTTGGGATCACCGTAAGGTAATCCTCGTCTGGACCGCAGGTGCAAGCGAAATTATCTGAAAACAAAAAAGGTTCCTGAGTTTTAAACTGGAACCTTTGTTGTTTCTATATGTTGATGTACAAATATTACCTGTTCAGCCTTCTTTTTTTAAGTTCTTCCGTTACCTTGTTCCGAATTTCAGCCTCCGTCTGGTAAAGCTTGAGGATTTGCTGGGGTGTCAACACCGTTTTAAATTCCTTGTAATATTTTTCCCGGATGGAAATGATTTTTTTTGCACTTTCCATTTGATTGAGGATCATTTGTTCTGCTTGTTCTGCAGAGATGCTGTCACTGTTGATTTTCATCATCCTTCCCAGCTTAAAAATATCTATTTCCGAGATTTCCTGGTTGTATTTCCTGTAAATGGGACGAAATTTCTCAAAAGTACCCGGATCAACATTCAGCTTTAATTTTATTTCCCTCAGCTTTGCCTGCAAAATTCTTTCGCGCAACAGGGGAAATCTGGCTCCATTTTGCGATTTAGCGGGAATGCCTGTCATCAGTAGTATGAACATGAGTAGGATGGATAATTTTTTCATCTGTTTCAGGAGTGTGAGGTTATTGTTCAATTTCCCCGATCATTGGATCGCTTTTGTACAAGGCCGCCATTTGTTGCAATTCTTCATCTGTAAAGTCTGCCAGAACATCGCTGACAGCCTCTTTACCTGCAGGTTTTGCAACAGGAATTTTAGCTATCTCCTGTTTAGAGTGCTCAATTGCATTGATTTGATTTGAAATTTCTATTTCCTTCGCAGCTTTTGAATTTGTTTGCAACTGCGAGTCCTGCGCGATCAGCTTTGATACATTAGCATCGTGACGAAACTCTGTCTGGTATCCGATGAAAAAGAGCGCGGCAAGGGAGGCAGCTGCGGCAATCGTTTGCCAAAGCATCCTGTTTTTCGCCGGAAACGGTTCTTTCTCTTTGGCAAGAAGCAGCGTTTTTTCTGCGATGGTATCAAAAAAGCCATCCGGGACCTCATAGGGAGTCTCTTTCCCGTATCCTAAGAAATCGTCTTTTTCTGTCATATTCTTGCTAATTGTAACTTTCATTTTATCTTTTTTGTTAGGCATGGTCAATCAGGTAACGTTTGATCTTTTCACTTGCATAGTGAAAATTTGTTTTCAGGGAGCTAACTGACGAGTGGAGTATTTGTCCCATCTCTTCGTAACTTAATTCATCATAGTATCTCATATTGAATACTATTCTTTGTTTTTCAGGAAGTTGCAATATGGCATTCTGAAATTTAATCAGAATGGCCTTGCTCTCCTCCGCATCCGTTCCAGCCAATTCTCCCGACACTTCCAGATTTTCTGAGCCAGACTGAGCCTTCCGATGTTTATTTTTTCTGAAATGTTTGGTGCATTCATTGGTCGCTATTCTATAGAGCCAGGTAAACAATTTGCATTCTCCCCTGAACGTTCCAATGTGCCTGTATACCTGAATAAAAGTCTCCTGCAGGATATCCTCCGCGTCTTCATGGGACAGTACGAGCCTGCGGATGTGCCAATAAACAGGTCGCTTAAAATTTTCCATCAACTTTAGAAAGCCTGCATCTTTTCTGGCAGGATCTCTCAACATCTCTAAAATTTCCGAATCAGCCTGTTCGATCATCAATCCCGTCATTTTGCTTCTTGGATACTTAATCGGTACTAAAGTTAAATTCTTACGCTTAAAATATTGGCATTTTTTCCAATAAAATATTCTTATCGGAATTTAACTTTTGGCGGAAGCGAGCTTCTTAGAGATGTGCGTTGATAAATATATAAAAATGAAAAGTATGAAAAGCGTGAAAGTGATCATAGGTATGTGCCTGGTTTTTTTAGCAATCAATTCATGCAGGAAACTGGAGTATCTGGCCACCCTGGATGAGGTTATCCTTAGCCAGCAGGAGACGCAAACGGATGAGGTCCTGTCAGATGTGGATATTATAGCGGATGAAGCCGTTACACTGAACTCCAGTCAGCTCAAATCCGGAACGATAGACAATTCGCTGTACCTTAGCAGTTGTACCTTAGTTACCCTGAACACCCAATCCTCACCACAAACGCTAACCCTTGATTTTGGAACCGGATGTACGGGAAAGGATGGTAAAGTTCGTTCCGGGAAGATCATTGTTACTTCGGTATCTTTCAACACTTTTCCTTCGGTCAGAATGAAAACATTTGATAATTACGCAGTCGATGGAAAGTCAATTTCAGGCAGCATTGCAAAAACGATCCTTAAAGATAATGTGAACAATATCCGCACAGCCACCATTCAGGAAGATATTACCATTACTCTGCCAAACAATGAAGGAACCGCGCACAGGGTGGCCGATTTTACCAGACAATATCAGTTGAATGCGCTGGGTGTTCAGGACGATAACAAGATAGTCAGTTGGGGAACATTTGCATTCACCCGGGTATCGGGAGTAAAGGTGACCAAAACGGTGCCTGTTGCCAATCCGCTTGTATTCAGTGGTGCTTGTCATCATATTGTAAGTGGCATTGTCTCCTTTGTAACAAGTACGAATCACAGCTGGACCATAGATTTTGGAGATGGAACGTGCGACGACAAGGCTACACTCACCATCGGAACGAAATCAAAAGTTATTACCATTCGTTAGGGAACAGTTAATTTTTGCGGTATTACGTTTCATTTCGATTTTTTCAAAATGTCATTCGGATTTATCCGCCTGGCATTTTGTTTTTTAGGAGAGAAGAGAAGGATTATCGTCAACCAAGCGTTTTCGTGTTTTATACTTCACTGCTTGCTGGATTTTTTTAGTGCCTTGTACAGAATAAATCCAAATACCAGCACCCCAACTACAATAAATACAGAGGAGAGGTGTTTGCTGTATTCCTGGACTTTTGCCATCAGCATGTCGCGGGGAACAATTGATTCCAGATAATAGCCGATAGAAGCCAGGATGATGTTCCAAATCCCTGCCCCCAAAGTGGTGTAGAGAATAAATCTGGATAGAGTCATTCTGGAAAGACCTGCAGGAATAGAAATGAGATGACGTACACCGGGTATCAGTCTTCCGGTGAAGATTGAGATGGCTCCGTTTTTATCGAAAAATTGCTCGGTTTTGCGGACGGCTTGTTCATCAAGCATCAACATATGTCCGAATCTGCTGTTGGCAAATTTATATACGATGGGCCTGCCGATAAACATGGCCAGAAAATAGTTGAAAACCGAACCAATAACGGCACCAAAGGTTGAAAAAAATACCACTAGGTAGATGTTCAACTCCCCGGTGGCGGCCTTGTAGGCGGCAGGAGGGACAACCAACTCAGAGGGAAGGGGAACGATGGAACTCTCAATCGCCATAAGTACCGTAATTGTCCAGTAGTTTAAATTGTCGAGACACCATTGAATAAATCCAATCGATTCCATGTTTGTAAGATTGTTTAATTTGTTTGCCGCCAAGTGCAAATGTAGGAAATGCCTGTAAATTTTAACTAAATAATCAAACTTTGGTGTAAAAATCAATCCTCAAAATTATCGAACGTTCGATTTTAATTTAGAAAGATTTTAAGGTTTGGTCATTCATATCATAAAACTTAATTTTTACCTTTAGGGGATTGTATGAATGAATGTAACTATTTATGAACTAAGATGGGAAAAAATCACAATATATCTGATTTACAATTACATACAGGTGTAGAAGCGGTGCGTTGTTACCAGTGTGGAAAGTGCTCTGCGGGTTGTGTTCTTGCTTCTGAAATGAATTTTCCACCTAGTTACCTGATGCGGTTACTTCAAACCGGTACCAAAGAAAATTACGACAAAATACTATTCTCCAACACAATCTGGCTTTGCCTGAATTGTGAAAATTGTCTGGGTCGGTGTCCGATGGAGATCGATATTCCCAAAATGATGGATTATCTGAGGACCCAATCCGTCAAGGAGAACAAGCTTCATCCCGATTCAAAACCCATTCTTGCCTTCCACAGGTCCTTTCTTGATTCGATCAAATATACAGGCCGCCTGTATGAGGTGGGACTGGTAGCAGCCTTCAAGTTTCGCACTTTTCGACTCGCCCAGGATCTTGCAATTGCACCTGTCATGTACCTGAAAGGGAAATTGCATATTTTCCCGGAAAAGTTCAATGACCGGAGGAGGATGAAACGGATTTTTGCCCAAACGATTGAAAACGCTAAGACAGATAATCAATGAAGATAGGATATTACCCAGGTTGTTCGCTGACCGGTTCATCGAGAGAATACAACGAATCCGTTGTGGCGTTGGCCAAAGTGTTGGAAATTGAGTTGGTAGAGATAAAAGACTGGAATTGCTGTGGAGCCACGGCTGCGCATGTGATGAACGAGGAGCTCTCCTTGTCTTTGCCTGCCAGGATCATGGCCATAGCAGAAGAGCAGGGGCTTTCAGAGGTCGTCGTACCCTGTGCTGCCTGTTACAACAGGTTGAAAATGACCCAGCATGATCTGGAGGATGATGCCAAGCGCACCAGAGTGGTAGAAGTTTTGAAAATGCCTTATCAGGGTAGCCTGAAGATCATCAATGTTTTGCAGATGCTGGAGGCCTATGGTTCAGAAAATATCAAGGCCCGTGTCACCCATCCATTTGCCCATAAGGTTGCCTGTTACTATGGTTGCCTGTTGGTTCGTCCGCACTCCATTCTTCAATTCGACCGGGTGGAAGATCCGCAGAGCATGGATTCTCTGATCAGGGTAATTGGTGGAAATTCACTGGATTGGGCGTTTAAAACGGAGTGTTGCGGAGCCGGCTTTTCTGTTTCCCGCACCGACCTGGTAGCCAAATTATCAGGAAATATATTGAAAGATGCTTCTGACCGTGGTGCAGAGGCATTGATCGTTGCCTGTCCGATGTGCCAGTCGAATCTTGACATGCGGCGTGGAGCAATCAACAAAACACTGGCTCAGCCCATTGACATCCCTGTTATCTATATCACCCAGGCAATTGGAATGGCTTTGGGTGTCGGAGCCTTGGAACTAGGGCTGAAACGTCATTTTGTAAACGTAGAATTGTAATCATATGTCAAAGATCGGAGTATTTATTTGTCACTGCGGCGAAAATATCAGCGCCACCGTCGATGTCGAACGTGTTGCACGGGAGATTGGCGGAATGGAAGGGGTAGCTCACGCCATCGACTACAAATACATGTGTTCGGATCCCGGACAAACTTTCATCAAGGAGGCTGTAAAAAAATATGGTCTGGATGGGGTAGTGGTAGGTGCCTGTTCTCCGCGCATGCACGAACCAACCTTCCGCAGGGCTTGTGCAGAGGCCGGGTTGAATCCCTACCTTTGTGAAATGGCGAACCTGCGTGAGCATTGTTCGTGGGTACACGAAAAAAGTGAAGAGACTACCGAAAAGGCCATTGACCTGGTAAAGATGCTGGTTGAAAAGGTGAAAAAGGACAAACCTCTTGAATCCATCAAGGTTCCCGTTACCAAACGGGCGTTGGTGATTGGGGGAGGTATTGCTGGCATTCAGGCCAGCCTTGATATAGCAAATACCGGTCACAAAGTGATCCTGATAGAGAGAGATCCTTCCATCGGCGGACATATGTCGCAGTTGTCGGAGACCTTTCCAACGCTCGACTGTTCCCAGTGTATTCTCACTCCCAGGATGGTGGAGGTGGCGCAACATCCCAACATTAAGCTGTATACCTATGCCGAACTGGAGAGTCTGGAGGGTTTCATCGGAAATTTCAAAGCCAGGATTCGGTTGAAGGCAAAAAGTGTCAATTATTCAACTTGCACCGGATGCGGCGCTTGTATCCAGAAGTGTCCGGTGAAGAAGATCCCGAGTGAGTTCAATGCCGGCTTGGGAACCAGAACCGCCATTTATGTTCCATTTCCACAGGCAGTCCCAAATAAACCGGTGATAGACCGTGTCAATTGCAACTATTACAAAAGGGGTGCCTGCAAAATCTGCGAGAAGACCTGTCAGGTCGGATCCATTGAATGGGACAAAGAGGATGAAATCATCACGGAAGAGGTTGGGGCAGTGGTGCTGGCTACCGGCTTTGATGTAAAGGGTGCCGATTTTTTTCCGGAATATGGCTATGGCAAATTCAAGGATGTTCTGACCGGTTTGCAATTTGAACGTCTTGCTTCGGCCTCCGGGCCTACTTTTGGTGAGATTCGCAGACCATCGGACGGAGCCATCCCCAAAAAAATTGTATTTATCGCCTGTGCAGGCTCCAGGGATCCTGCCAAGGGAATTCCCTATTGTTCGAAAATTTGCTGCATGTATACGGCCAAGCACGCCATGTTGTACCAACACAAGGTTCACGGGGGCGAGTCGACTGTATTTTACATGGATATCCGCGCAGGCGGTAAAAATTATGAGGAATTTGTGCGTAGAGCCATCGAGGAGGATACTGTCAATTATGTTCGTGGTCGGGTCGCAAGGGTCTATGAAAAGAACGGCAAGCTGATTGTAAAGGGGGTAGATACCCTTCTGGGTGGCCAGCAGGTCGAGATTGAGGCTGACATGGTTGTTTTGGCCACCGCGGGTGTTGCCAATTGCGGATCGGAACAGCTGGCGCAGAAGCTTCACGTTTCCTACGACCCTTATCATTTCTTCGCGGAGGCACATCCCAAATTGAAACCGGTAGAAACCAATACCGCCGGAATCTTTTTAGCGGGAGCATGTCAGGCACCAAAGGATATTCCCGAAACTGTCGGGATGGCATCCGGTGCGGCGGTCAAGGTTGCTGCGCTCTTTTCGAATGACGAACTGGTTCGGGAGCCTGTAGTCGCCGTCGTCAACCGTCTGGCACCACCGCTTTACAGTACTTGTGTTGGTTGTTTCATGTGTGAAACTGCCTGTCCCTACAATGCCATTGAGCACGAGGAGATCAAGGGTCGTGATGGCAGCCTGATTCGAACCATCGCGCGGGTAAATGAAGGACTTTGTCAGGGATGCGGTACCTGTGTGGCTTTCTGTCGTTCCAAATCCATTGATATACAAGGCTATACCAACGAACAGGTATATGCCGAGGTAATGTCCTTGTTAAACGATTAACTAACAGATAATGAGTAATTCTAACGAATTTGAACCCAAAATAATTGCCTTTGTCTGCAACTGGTGTACCTACGCGGGTGCCGATTTAACAGGTACGAGCCGTCTGAAGTATGCCACGAATGTGAAGATCGTACGATTTCCATGTACCGGACGAATTGATTTTCTGCTTTTACTCAAATCATTTGCCCAGGGGGCCGATGGAGTCATCGTATCCGGATGCCATCCCAATGATTGCCATTACACCAGTGGAAATTTTCACGCCAGACGCCGTTGGATTGCTTTCCGGACCGTACTCGACCTGATGGGGGTCGACATTCGACGGATTCAATATTCCTGGGTTTCTGCTGCAGAAGGTTCCAAATGGGCCGATCTTGTCAACAATACGGTTGCCGACATCCGTGCATTGGGTCCTTACACCGAGTATCAAAAAGTTGCCGATTATCTAGAGAAGGAGGGATTCGATGAAGAAGCTTAGAGAGAGAGCTGCGGCTTTGCTGGATGAAGGAGCAGTGTCGCTGGTGATTGGATATGAAGAGGGAACGAAGAGACCCAGGCCATTATTTTGCAGAAATAGCGAAAACGCCGGGAAATTGATATTCGACAGCCGTTGTTTTCACAACCTGGCTGTTTATGTCACGAAAAAGGAACTTGTTGGGAAAGAGCGTTTTGCAGTGACTGCTCCCATTTCCACTTTGCGCAGTATTTTGCAACTGTATGTGGAAAATCAGCTTAGTGAGGAGAAATTATTGGTTCTAACGGTTGATTTAAGTGGAGAACTCGTGGAGTTTGTCACCTTCGAGGAGATTTCGGCCTATGTTGCCCAGTTCGAGATGAAGCGTGGGGAACGTGAACAGGAAATGCTCACTAAAATCGAAGGTATGACCCGCGAAGAGCGCTGGAAGTTCTGGATGGGAGAGATGTCACATTGCTTCAAGTGCTACGCCTGCCGTTCTGCTTGTCCGCTCTGCTATTGCACAAAATGCGTGGTAGAAGTGAATCGTCCGCAATGGATCAATCCATGGCCATCTCCTATTTCCAATATGGAGTGGCATGTTAATAGGGCGATGCATATGGTTGGCAGGTGCACTGCGTGTGGCGCCTGCGGGGATGCTTGTCCGGTAGGAATACCTATTGATCTGATAACCAGAAAGATGATGGAAGATCTGGCTCCCGAGTTTGGTTTTGTTCCGGGTCAGCCGGCCAAACAGGGAAATGCACTCTCAAGTTGGAAACTGGATGACAGAGAGCAATTTATACGCTAAAGCATTATGGAAACAAAATATATCAGTCAGGGTGGATTGGCGCAATGGTTTGAAAGCATTATCGCCAGCGGCAAGAGGGTTTATGCTCCGGTAAATTCGCGTGGTCAGGTAGATTTTAAACTCGTTAAAAATCTGAGCGAGGTTGCTGATGATTACATTCAGACCACGCAATCGATCAAGGCAACCGTCTATCCCAAGGCAGAGGTGTTATTCTCCTATGAAAAGGAGCATGGCAAAGTCAATCTTACGGATTTTGATCCGGATACCATCCCGGAAACGGTACTTTGGAGGGTTCATCCGTGCGATGCTGCAGGATTCAGACCCTTGTCGGCCATTTTCAACTGGGACAGTGCAGACAAACTGCACAATGCGCATCTGGCCAAAACCTCAGTCATCTCTTTTAGTTGTGCCAATGCAGATGAGAGTTGTTTTTGTACGAGTGTAAACGGGAGTCCGGGCAATACCTCCGGAAGCGATGTTCAACTGACCGTTTTGCCTGATGGGGGAGCCATTGCCGAGATTTTAACGCCGAAAGGTGAGGCCCTTGTGGCTTTGCTTCCGTCTGTTTTTGAAGCTGACAGGGGCGACAAAAAAGAACATTATCTGGTTGACCTTCCTGCAAGGTTCAGTCTGACAGAGGTGAATGCCAAACTGAACAAGGCTTTTAACAGTACGGTGTGGAAAGAGCAGTCGGAGCGCTGCATCGGATGTGGTGCCTGTGCTTTTGTTTGTCCGACCTGTGCCTGTTTCGATATTCAGGAAGATGTTCATGGCTCCAAGGGCCGCCGCATCCGCTGCTGGGATGCCTGTGGATTTTCCCTTTTTACCCTGCATACTTCCGGCCATAATCCCCGTGAACACCAGAGTCAGCGCTGGAGGCAGCGGATTCTGCATAAATTTTCCTACATGCCCGACCGGCTCAGCGTGGTTGGTTGTACGGGATGTGGTCGTTGTTCGCGAGCCTGCCCTGTAGACATGAACCTTCTGGAACACATTACCTCAATTGCAAAACAATGAGCGAGAAAAATACCTACCTCCCTTATCTGATGACCATAGAAAAGGTCATCAAGGAGGCCCCGGGAGTAAAAACATACCGACTAAAATTTCAGGATGAATCGGAGGCTGCTGTCTTTGATTTCAAGGCAGGACAATTCGGGGAGTACTCTGCCTTCGGAGAAGGAGAATCGACCTTTTGTATTGCCTCTTCACCCACCAGGAGGGGCTACATAGAATGTACTTTTCGGGATACGGGCAGGGTCACTTCCGGTCTGGCTTCGCTGGAGGAGGGAAGTACCATGGGATTCAGGGGTCCTTATGGAAATGTGTTTCCCCTTGACGAATGGAAAGGAAAGAACCTGGTATTTATAGCGGGAGGAATTGCACTTCCTCCGATGCGTTGCGTCATTTGGAATGCGCTCGATCTTCGTGAAAATTTCAAGGATATCACCATTATTTATGGCGCCAAATCCGTGAATGACTTGGTGTATAAGGAAGAATTGAAGGAGTGGGCAGACCGGCCGGATGTAAGGATGGTAACTACCGTGGATCCCGGTGGTCAAACGGCCGACTGGAAGGGTGAGATCGGATTTGTTCCTACCATTGTTGAAAAAGTAGCTCCTTCGGCAGAAAATACAATTGCCATTGTCTGCGGTCCCCCAATCATGATCAAATTTACCTTTCCGGTACTGGAGAAGTTGGGTTTTTCGGATAATCAGGTTTATACGACTCTAGAAAACAGGATGAAATGCGGGGTTGGAAAATGTGGTCGGTGTAATGTGGGAAAATTGTATATCTGCAAGGACGGACCGGTATTCAGCAAAGAGGAACTTAATTTTATTCCTGCGGAAGAATATTGAAGATTGTCGTATAAAATGCAAAAAAATACCCTCAAGGTTTTAAAACACTGAGGGTATTTTTTTGGTGCGCCGTGCATGGCGAATAACTTGACGGTGAGAGTCCGTTATGGGGGACTGTAGTTTCCAACCATTAGCCAATAGCAAGGGTGTCCATCGTGAGGTGGAATCTGAAGGAAGCTGGCGGCAAA
>Ga0209697_10005231_pt1 | contig 16291 bp, 18 predicted proteins | sample AliMusrvi5mmetaG_FD_184115 | JGI IMG/M metagenome (GOLD analysis project Ga0209697, IMG submission 184115) | Freshwater lake bacterial and archeal communities from Alinen Mustajarvi, Finland, to study Microbial Dark Matter (Phase II) - Alinen... | ecosystem: Environmental > Aquatic > Freshwater...
AAGACAAAACTAAAGAAAAGGAAAAAAACTACAATCTTAGATGATGTTCAGGGGATCATTAAAGGAACACAGCTAGATTCTTATTTAGAAATGTTAAGAGATATCCTCAATCCCAATGAGATGGATAGGGATTTAAATCGCAGTGATTTTGAAAGCCAGTCTAAACCTGAGGACATTTATACAAAATTCCTAATACCGGCATTTGAAATCATTAAGGACGCTAGTATGAAGGCAAAAGGGGATCAGGGTTTAAGAAAGCAAAAGGGAAATGATTTCCTATTAGAAAGTAAGCCTGATGCGGCGATGAATATTCGACAATTGTCAAATGAGACAATAAAAATACCACCTTTTATCAACAATTATTTGGATCATATTATCGAAGACAATAGTAATGTGAGATTTAAAAATAAAAAATCGATGGATCAAGCTTTCAAGGATGATCCTGCTTTTATATGGAGAAGCCTAGGAGCTGAGGAGGATCATTTTACGCGCAGGTCTTTAATAAATATGTATATAGCATGGGCTATTCAAAAAAAACTATTTTCGTTATTGTATGTATTTCTTAAAGATTGGGTAGACAAGGATTGGTTCGGTTGGAGGCGGATGGACGATGTTCCACAAATTTCCTATCGCCTGGTAAAATGTTTGGAAGCTTTAATGAATCCCCAGTCTGATGTTGCCTTTGAGAATCTTGTTCTTGATCGAGGGAATGTTCAGGAGGGTTATCCACTTCCATATATCTTGAGTCTTTTGCGGGTTATTAAAGAAACAGGAGGGCTTATTAAAGAAACAGGAGGGGTTGTAACTGATAGTCAGTTTAAAGATTATATTCAGTCCCGTATAAGCAAATTTTCGATGAATGGCGACTGGGAGCCTTTATTTGATAACGATGAGGATGGGGTCATCTTAATGCCGTTATTGAGTTTATTGAAACGTCATGGGTTGAAGACAGAATATTTTGGTTTTTCAGAGAATGGGATTGGGCGTCTATGTGTGCGTGGTCAGAAAATTTATATCCATAAAGACTATGATCCTTACAATGTAAAGGGTGATGGATTTCATAAAGATCGTCAAAACCCTATCCGTGAAGCCTTGGGTTCAAAAATTGGACAATGGATAGGGGCCAATACGGCCAGAGTGGAAATCGATTCTGAAAACGTTTATTCCTTATTATCAATATTCACTCCCTTGGATGAATTGCCACAGAAGACTGTTCGAGACGCGGATTCTGTACAGCTTGCCTTTAATGTGTTTATGCGTAAGGCTGATGATAGCCGCTATATGATTCAACGAGCAAGAGTGGGGGATACATTTGTTTCTTTTGACCAAGATGGTGCATTTGCTAAACAGTTTTTAGGTATTGCTACATTTAGTCACAGAATGGGCAATTTCTTTAAAGGATCCAAAAATGTAGATGAAACTGAAGAAAAATTGCCTGCCGCGTATGCAGGAGAAGATATCAATGTTAATTTTAATGTGCCCAAAATATGGGAAACCATTGATAGGATAAAAAAGCTTGATGTTAGGGGACGTATTCGGCAATTCCACAAGGAGTTCTCCGACGTGCTTTCATATGGAGATTTTGAAGAACAGCTTGATGAGCATCAAGCATTTCTATTAGAAACTCAAAAAACCATTGAGCAAGATGTCAAGATTGCCTTTAAAGAATTAACCGGTCAAGATTTGCCACAACCCCCAACTTTTAAAAGCGTGGTTATAAAAGAATCTCCTGGTTTAGCAGAGGTTGAAAAGAAGAGTGAAGGTACTAATCAAAATGCGCCTTTGTCTGGAAGAAAAGATTATTTTTCTCTTTTTTCAAATGCTAGAAATAGTTTGCTTGGTCTGCTTGAATTGTTCGAAGGTAGAACAATGCTAGAACAAATGGAAATTTTAGCGCAGGTACGAAGAGGCCAGATCGATGATTATAATGGAAATTTCCAGAGACAATTGAATTTCTTGAGGCATAGAGGGTTAAAAATAGAAGAGGAAGAAAGTGCATTTTCTAAAATGGATGATTTAGATCTTTTTATTGAGTATCTAAGAACGATAAAATCAGAAAAAAGATCGACGAATAAACAGCCGAAGGCTAATGGCCCAGCAGATGGAGCGATGACAACAGATAAAGCGGCTTTTTCCGGAAATGAACCTGGCCGCTATGGAAAGAAAAAAGTGACAGGCGCTCCTTCAGCCCAAGGCCTAGGGGATCCTGTGCCAGCCGCGGATGGGGCGATGATTACCGAAGTGCGATACAAGCCGGATCTAAGAATTGATGATCCCCAACTACTAAAAAGTTGGACGGATTCGGTTGGATATCATGTCAAGCTTTATAGCGTTATGGATAATCTTGTACAGTTGACAAACCGATACGGGTATTTCTTAGGATTCCCTCCCAGAAGACTTGAACACATATGGGCCCAGTTAAAAGAAATAGATTGGGGGAAACCAGATGAACCGTTTTCTAAGCAACAAAAATATAATCTCGGATTTATGACGCTTAATTTGAGCTTTTCCGATGACCATAAAAGAGCAGGAACATTAACTGCCAACTTGTTTGAGTTAATATCATTAATAAAAAGTGGCGTCTCTTTGGATCACATAAGGCCTTATCTTGGCACCGTAAGTACTTTAGATATAGAACCAAGGCATGTGTGGAAAAATTTTGAAAATCCTGGTGATCTTATCGTGGGGTATTTGAATATGAAATCACAACAACATAAGGATTTTACCAGAGCGGCTGCTTTTTTGGGACGAATAATTGACGATTTGAGAGTTCCCTATTATGAAGTCGCTGAGGATATTAATAAAACTAAAAAGAGTATAGTTATCTTGTCGCCTGAATTTCAAGGGAAGTTCGATCAAGAATTTATTCAAAATCCGTATCTTTATATTGAAAAGCAGAAAGAAGTTAGAGTTGGATATAATTTTGAAAGTGGGAGAATAAAAGATTTGAATCCTTATTTTTTTACACCTATCTTGCCTGGAGAAAGCGCTGGGAAGGTTAGAAAATGGTCTTTAGCTGACGGTGGGGAGATTTTTTCTAAAAGAGTTGATATTTTGGCAACACGTTCTCCTGATGAGGAAATTACATTGGCTGCTGTCATTAACAGCGAGCTGCAGGCGTTAAACCCAAAGCTTCATGCCCAACATTTTATTGGAATGGTTTATGATAGGGGTAGTTTTTATTTATTATCAGAAGGGGTTAAACAAATCAGTGACGGCAAGATTTCTGAGGCAGATAAAGAATTAATTTCAGGGGTTATGAAGAGACATGGTATTGCTGATCCGCAAGGATCACTGAGAGACAGAGAGAACTTGCCCCAGGAAGGAGGCCATTGTACCGTAGTTGATTTCGAAACATTTCCCTATGGAAATGGTTTCAAGCCAAAAGGAGACTTGGCTGTAAAGATTAAAGGGGATGAGGGAAAAATGGAGGTGGATACACCAGCCAAGGTGACGGCAGGGAATAAAGCGATGATGGCACATCACGAAACGAAGATTCGTGATGAAGATTCCACTGATAGTGCGATGATCTCTCAAAAAGACTATAAGGATTTAATTGAAAAAGCCCCCGTGTTGAGTCAATTAACAAAAAGAGTTTTAGGTAGATTTCTTGCTTCTCAACGATGGATGTTAAGATTAGAAAAAGCATATTGGGATCCAATTATTGCTTATGGGCTGACATTGGAAAGTTTGCATCAAGAATCTTCCACAGAAGAATTCGAACAACCACCTAAAATAACTCAAGGAAGAGAAAGCAAGCGGTGGGGAGTTTATTTCAGCAAAGGGTTATTTCTGCCAGGTTCCGAACATGAACTAGCATTTGAATTTACTTCACCATTCCCAAAACTTTCCAACCTTAATCATCCTAAAGCAGGTGAAGTTTATTCTGCTTTTAACTATGGGGCGGTGGTTGCTTGGCGTTATATTGATTTAAATAGATTCAAGCCAAGTAGGATTTTAGTTCCAAAACAACTGATCGGTTATGTGAGAGAGCAATTAAAGACAAATGGAGTAAATATTCCGGTTGAGTCGAAGGAACTAGCTAAGGTCAACCCAGAGGCAATTTATCATGGCGTGCCTAAAGAAGCTTTGCAAGATATTGTGGTTACGCATGCTTTAAATAGTTATGAAGAACGTGAAACAAATTCACACTTAATAATCGGTATTGGCGAGAAAATAAAAGGTGCTAAAGGAAAAGAGCTTCGGGAAGCTCTTTATGCGCTAAAGGATAAAATTTTTGATGATGGTTCAATGAATGCTTCAGAGACAGGGGGTGACTCTAGAGCTGTTGTCAGAAATGATCATGGAGAGCGCGATGTGGGATCAGAACAGAAAGAAGGTGGTATCAATTTTAATCCAGCCCAGATGAGCATGCAGGTTAAGGGCCAAGCTGAGGATTTTAAATTTGAATACAATGGCCAGACCTTTGACTCGGCTCAAATTACTGGGGCTACTTTTACCATTCGTTCTATGATGCCGGTGTCTGCGACTGATCTTCCAAAAATCTTGAGCGCTGAACTTCCGGGATCATAAATAGCTTGACCCCTCAATAAATTCCTCTAGAATTTTCTAATTGCCTAGGAGTGATCATCTAGCCGACATCCCCTGTCGGATCAAAAGCAGTAAAACTCCCCCACAGGATAAATTTAATTTAAACCATTTAAGAGAGGGATGTTTTATGCAAAAAAATTCATTAAACAACAAAACGTTATGTTTTCTACAGGTGATTCGAAATAAGATTTTCTTGATACGAGGACATAAGGTTATGCTTGATGAGGACTTAGCCAGGATGTACGGAGTTTTGACGCGTAGACTTAATGAGCAAGTAAAAAGGAATATCAAGAGATTTCCAGATGAGGATTTTATGTTCCAGCTAACCTCTGAAGAGTTCGACAACTTGAAGTCGCAATTTGCGACATCAAGTTGGGGTGGACGAAGAAAACTACCAGTCGCATTCACTGAGCAGGGGGTAGCTATGCTTTCTAGCGTATTAAGTAGTGATCGAGCAATTGAGGTGAATATTCAGATTATAAAAGTTTTTATAAGATTAAAAGAGTTCATGCTTTCTCATAAAGACTTAAGCATTAAAATCGAACAGTTAGAAGGCAAGATAGGTAGGCATGATCAAGAAATTCGGGCCATTTTTGAAGCCATACGGCGTCTGATGTCACCTGGCTCCAATGATGATTACAAGCGAACCAAGATCGGATTTATTGTGGATCCCTAGGGGGATTTTGAACAAATAAATTTTATATAAGTAATTTTTCTAACCATGGACAGTTAGAAACTATGTCCAATATGTAATTATGACTATTCCAAGATTAAATCTTGAAATAGTCGCCGAGTCGATGCTGTCCTTGAATAGTTGTTACATAATGCTATACTGAATTCTTAAATGTGGATCCTACGGGCGAATTTTTCTATTGAAAAATTCGGGTTAATGCCTTGCAGCTTGTTGCTGAGAGGTTCGGATGGTTGGTTGCGGCAATTTAAATTATTTGGGTGGTGGGGTTATGGATCAAAACTTAACAGTTTTTGAAAATTACAAAATCCGTCGCGTTTACGATGAAACCACTGAAACGTGGTATTTCTCAGTTATTGATATTATCCAGGTATTGATTCAGCAGTCTGACTTCCAGGCCGCAAGAAATTATTGGAAAGTTTTAAGGAATAGGCTAACCAAGGAGGGAAGTGAAGTGGTTACAAAATGTAACCGGTTGAAATTGGTCGCCGAAGATGGCAAATTACGCTTAACCGATGTTGCTTCAGCTGAAACCCTTTTGCGTTTAGTCCAGTCTGTTCCAAGCCCCAAAGCTGAGCCAATCAAACTATGGCTTGCCAAAGTCGGATATGAACGCATGCAGGAAATGGCTGATCCGGCGCGTTCGCTCGACCGTGCCCGGGAAACATGGAAAGACCATGGGATTGAGAAAGATGATGATTTTGCTATTTTGACTAACATAATTCATCAGGAATGGGCGGATGTTTCAGTGAAAGAACATAAAGAAATTAAAGGGTTAAAGACGCAAAATTTGCGAGACCATATGAGTGAAGCGGAGTTGATTTTTACCGCTCTTGCCGAACTTTCTACTCGTCAGATCGCTGAAACTGTGCAGGCAACTGGGATGCCTGAGAATGTCGAAGCAGGCAAGAAGGGTGGTGGCATCGCTAAGAAGGCTAGATTGGAATTGGAATCAAAAACAGGTAGAAGAGTTGTAACCGGTGGGAACTTTTTGCCACCTAAGAGTTGATGCTTTCCCAGGGTGAGGATAACTTTGTGGTAGACAATTATGACTATTCTAAAATTGAATTTTAAAATAATCAGGGAGGTTTCTGGTTTCGGGAGTGGTTTCGGGAGTTTGGAAAATATTTGATATAAAATAGTTAAACATATATAATAGCCGCCAATTTGAATCAGGCAATCCCCACTGCTGTTTTTCTGACAGCAAAACGTGGGGATTCATTTTGAGGAGAAAAACTATGGGAGCATTACACTTAGACCAAAATAATTTTAAGAACGAAGTGTTAGAGAGTCAAACGCCTGTCTTGGTTGATTTCTGGGCAGAGTGGTGCGGGCCATGTAAAATGATTGCCCCTATTATCGATCAATTGGCTGTTGAATTAGGCGAAAAAGTTAAGGTAGCCAAGCTTAACGTGGATGAGTCGCCGGATTTAGCCGGACAGTATAATGTTATGTCCATTCCAACCTTACTAATTTTCAAGAATGGTGAACCCGTCGATCAAATCGTAGGGGCCATGCCTAAGGACAGGTTGTTAGCGAAGATTAATGCACATTTGTAGTTGGGTTTTCGGGTTTGCGTGTTAGCGAGTTGGCGGGTTAGTGAGTAGTCGACCCGCAAACCCGAAACTCGCAAACACGCCAACTAATCAGGAGTTTCTAATATGTTTATTGAAGTTTTAAAATCTAAAATAGGCCACGCGAAACTCACAGCCGCGGAGCTTCATTATGAAGGCAGTATAACCATTGATTCCAACGTGATTAAAGCCGCGGGCATTATGCCCGGTGAAAAGGTCCACGTCCTTAACGCCAATAATGGCTCTCGTCTTGAAACCTATGTCATTGCCGGAAAGCCGGGTTCAGGAGAAGTATGTTTAAACGGGCCTGCCGCGCGTTTGGGTTACGTAGGGGATGTTTTAGTCATTTTAAGCTATGCCATGTGTACTTTGGATGAGGCAAAACACCTACAGGCCAATGTCGTCTATTTGGATAAAAATAATAAAATCAAGAAAACCTAATGTTAAACTTCTCTACCCCTTTTTTATTATAAGGGACATGGGGAGATAAACTTTTATGCAATTAAAAATCCGATTATTTGGAGATTCTTGTTTGACGGTCAAATCCAAACCGGTCCAAGAAGTTGGCCCGGCGGAGAGGTTGCTTATTGCGTCGATGTTTGAAACCATGCACGCGCAAAAGGGTGTTGGCTTGGCGGCCCCTCAGGTGGGGGTTAACGAACAGATTTTTATTGTGGATACCGGAAAAGACGCGTTTGCGGTCATTAATCCTAAGATCATTCGTACGATGGGTTCTGAAGAGTCCCAGGAAGGCTGCTTGAGCATTCCCCATCTTCAGGTCAATGTCAAAAGGGCCAAGGAATTGGAAGTCGAGTTTATCGACGAAGAGAATCAGCCAATACGGGCCAAGATTTCCGGGCTTTTAGCCAAGGTGTTTCAGCATGAACATGATCATTTACACGGGAAGTTGATTACAGATTATTTGCCAGCACAAGAACGTATCAAGGTCCTTAAAGAAATCAAGGACGGGGTCTACACAGGAGAAGAAAATATTCGTGAACACGCTCGCGGTTGAAAAATTTGATAATGGTTTGGTGAAGTTGCCGGGGTGGTTTAAGCAGCCTTTGCCGGATGTAGATAAGGTGCGTTCCATGAAAGAAATGTTCCGTTCTTCAGGGCTGCACACTGTTTGCGAAAGCGCGCATTGCCCTAACATGGGGGCTTGTTGGAGCGCGGGCGTTGCTACCTTTATGATTTTAGGAGATGTCTGCACCCGTGCTTGTCGTTTCTGCGCGATTGCGGCTGGCCGGCCCGAAAAGGTCGACGCGCATGAACCGGAACATCTTGCTTTGACCATACAAAAAATGAAGCTGCGTTATGTGGTGATCACGTCTGTTGCCCGTGATGATTTAGAAGACGAAGGCGCCGGACATTTTGCCGCGACCATCAAGGCCATTCGGGCCTTGACGCCTCAAGTGAAGATTGAGCTTTTAATCCCTGATTTTTCGGCCAAAGAAGAATCACTGAAGATTGTCAGTGATGCTTCTGCAGAAGTCATCGGGCATAATATCGAGACCGTTAGACGGTTAAGCTCTTACATCCGGCCTCAGGCGCTGCATGAACGCTCTTTAGAAGTTCTGCGTCGATTTCGTCAATTAAACCCATTAAGTTTTGTTAAGTCTTCATTTATGGTGGGATTAGGGGAACGTGAAGAAGAAATTATCGAATTAATGCGGGAACTTTTGGACTCAGGTTGTCAAATTCTGACCATTGGGCAATATTTAGCGCCCACGTTGATGAAAAGACATTTACCTGTACAAAGATTTGTGACTCCCGAAGAATTTGAACGCTTTCGCCAGATAGGAAAGCAGATGGGTTTTAAATACGTTGAAAGTGGCCCCTTAGTACGCAGTTCTTATATTGCTGAAAAAGGTTATCGAGAGGCTTTGGGATAAGTGAAAGAAAAATTTAAAGTGGTTTGGTCGTTTTTTTTGAGGTTTGGTTTAAGCGCGGCTTTGCTGGCCTGGCTTTTTAGCCGGATTGATTATAAGCATACCTTGGCGGCGATTAAGCAGGCGGACAAAGGATACCTGTTGGCCGCTTTCTTAGTGTTCTTTCTGACCTGCGCTTTTATCTTGTGGCGCTGGATCATTCTGATGAAGGCCTTAGGCTTAAAGTTTAAAAGAGTAAGCGCTGCCCGTTGGTTTTTTATCGGACAGTTTTGTAATTTGTTTTTGCCGACGTCGGTGGGTGGGGACGTGATTAAAGCTTTGGGCTTGGCCAAAGAAACCAGTCATAAACCTAAGATTTTTGTTTCCATTGTGTTGGACCGTTTGACGGGCTTTGTGGGCATTGTCTTGGTGGCTTCAATTTCTTTCTTTTTCGGACGCAAGATCCTTGGGGATTCTTCCGTGATTGTTTCTATCGTATCTATGGCCGCTATTTCGCTTGGACTTGGGACGGTGCTTTTTAGCCGTCGTCTGTATTCATGGGCCTGTGAGGTCTTTTCCTTTTGGCCCAAGGCCAAAGAAGGTTTAAAGAATTTGCATCATGATATTCTTTTGATGCGCGGCAAGCATAAAGAATTTCTTTTGACCGTCGGTATTTCGATGGTTTCCCAGGTTATTCTGGCCTATGATTTTTATTTAGTGGCCCAGGGGATGCACCAGAGGATCCCTTTTGTTTATTTTATAATTTTCTCTCCCTTAGTATGCGTTGTGACATCGCTGCCATCCATTGGAGGTTTGGGAGTAAGAGAAATGGGATGGGTCTATTTGCTGGCGAAGGTGGGAGTTCTTCAAGGAGTAGCGTTGGCCTTGAGTCTGCTTAATTTCGCGTTTATGGTGCTTATTGGTTTGGTTGGAGGTGTATGGTATGTCGCTTCATTTTCTCCTGGACGGGTACAACATTATCAAGCAGACGCCCAACTTAAACCGCGGAACGCTTGAACATCAGCGTCAAGCTTTGATCCATTGGATCCAAGCCTCTCAGCCGCAGGGGAGTGTCAGAAACAGCGTAACGGTTGTTTTTGATGGTAAGGATGAGTTCTTTGGCGCGCATGTGTCCCACAGTGTTAAAGTGATTTTTAGTAAAGGCCGGCAGTCGGCCGACGATCTTATCAAGAACATCATTGAACAGTCTGCTGTTAGAAAAAGCTGGGTCGTTGTCAGTAATGATAAGGACATTAAGCTTTATGTGAGGGCCTTGGGGGCCAATGTGTTATCCGTGAGTGAATTTATAAGGACTGGCGGCAAGACCAGGGAAGGATCGAAATCTTCTCGCAGGCCACCTGCAGACCAGGATGAAGCCGGCAAGTATATTTCAATGACAGACCAGGCAAAGATCACTAAAGAATTTGAAAGCATTTGGATTAAACCAAAAGGGAATCCCCGGCAAGTGGAAAGACTATGAATATTAAGATCTTTAAGAATATTTTTAAATGTTTTAACGCCGTGGGAGAAGCGATTTTCTTTTTAGGCGATGTATTGAAGGTGATATTCTCAGGTCGGGTGCGTTTCGCGCAGGTGTTAGACCAAATGTATTACCAGGGCGTTCAGTCGGTGATTATTATTATATTATCGTCGCTGGCAACCGGAATTGTGTTGGGCCTGCAGGGTTCGATTACCTTGCAGCGTTTTGGCGCCAGGGAATTTATAGCGCCTTTGGTGGGTTTGTCGCTCTTAAGAGAATTAAGCCCGGTGTTTACCGCTTTTATTTATTCAGGCAAGTCCGGGGCGGGGATTACGGCGGAATTAGGAACGATGAATACTCATGAACAAATTCAAGCCACTCGGGCCATGGGGGTTGACCCGATTGAATTTTTGGTGGTCCCCCGCTTTTTGGCTTGTGTATTGGTGATGCCGGTCCTTGTTGTCCTATCGGAACTGGTGGGAATGTTCGGAGGCTATATCGTTGGGATTCTCCACGCGCAACTGCCCTCAGCGATTTATATCAGGCAGACAATCCAATCCATTGATTACGTGGATTTTATAAGCGGGATGATTAAGACCTTTTTCTTTTCCATCATCGTGGCTTGGATCTGTTGTTATCAGGGGTTCTTTACCTCCGGCGGGGCGTTAGGGGTTGGAAGATATACTACCCGCGCGGTGGCGTATTCGTATATTACAGTCATTATTTCAAACGCGGTATTAACAATGGTTATTTTAACACTTTGGGGTTAACATGCTGAGTCAAAAATGTTTAGTCTGTCATTTATCATTGATCATGGTTTTAATAGGCTGTTCTCATGTGCCGATTAACAATGAAGGGCAGCTGCAAAGCTATCCCGTGCCTGAAGTTGAGGCGGGTTGGATCCGAGACGGACAGCCAATCGTCTATGACGGTATCAAATGGTACGCGGTCAATGATGTGGAAGTCTTAATGGATTCTGAAGTCTATCAGATTGGGGAATATAAAGGAGTGCAGATGTTTGTGGATAAGGTAGACACCAAACCGTATCACCGTCTGTATACTAAATTCGGGAAGAATAAATTCCGATATTTTGAGCCTAAAAACCATGATTAAAGTAGACCATCTTTCTAAGACCTTAGGGGACCAAAAGGTCCTTGATGATATAAGCTTTGAGGTCGCAACCGGTGAAATTGTGGCGTTTTTAGGGCCAAGCGGGGTGGGCAAGACTGTTCTGCTTAAACATCTCATTGGTCTTTTAAGCCCCGATAGCGGGACTGTAATGATAGACGGTAAAGATATAGCTAAACTTTCTTTGAAGCAGCAACTGAAAATGCGCAGCGGCTTTGGTTATCTATTTCAAGAAGGGGCCCTGTATGATTTTATGAATGTTCTTGATAATGTGGCTTTCCCTTTACGGGAACATACGACATTAAATTATCAACAGATTCGCGATCGTGTGCGGGAAGTGTTAGACATGGTTGATCTTGATGATGTGGAAAATAAAATGCCCTCGGAGCTCTCAGGCGGTATGAAAAAGCGCGTTGGTCTGGCCAGGGCCATAGTCTTGGGGGCTAAAATATTGTTATGTGATGAGCCCACCTCGGGACTAGACCCTATTCGAAGTTATGATATTTCTAATTTGATCCGTCAGGTGGCTAAAAAGATTGGCGCCACCATGGTCATGACCTCGCACGACGTGGAAAATTCTTTTAGAATAGCCGATAGGTTGGCGATACTTCATGAGGGCAAGATTGCACTCATAGGCCGCAAAGAGGATTTGTTATCGAGTCAACACCCTTTTGTAAGGGAATTTTTGAAACCATCAGGAGTTTATACCTCGTAAGCTTAGAGGTGTGAAGGAGGACTATGGAAGACAAAAAAACAGCAAAAAATTTCTTTGCTGGTTTATTTTTTGTGGTGGGTATGGGGTTAATAGGGATGGTAATTTTCGTCATCGGTCTTGATAGAGGATTGACCCAGCCTAAATTTCAAGTCATCGCCCTTTTTAATGAGGTTGGCGGCCTGGTGGAAGGCTCGCCCATCCGCATTTCAGGAGTGAATGTGGGAATTGTCGGCAATATTGATTTTTTAAACCAATCCATCGAGAATAGAAGTCTCAAAGTCACGCTGAATATTTTTAAGAAATACGAACTTCAATTCCGTAAATGTTCTAAAATCAGCATCCGCACCGAGGGTGTTCTTGGCCGGAAATTGATTGAAATTACCGAGGATCCAAGTCTTAAGATGTTCGATGTGACCAAGCCCATTATCGGAGAGGACCCCTTAGATGTGGAAGATATGGCCGCGGTCATCACCCGTACGGCCGTTGCCATTCAGAAAACCAGCGAGGATGCCAACGATGTCTTAGGGGAATGGAAATACATTTCCCGTAAAGCAAAACGCATGCTCAATCGGGTGGAAGATAAATTAGTTGAAGGAAATCTATTTAAAATATTTTAACGGGTATGGGGTATCATTGTGACGGGTAATTCTTTAAGGATGTTGGCTGATTTATTCAATGTGGCATCGAATATTATGATTTTGTTGATTATCCTTAGATGGGTTTTTAGTTGGGGATCGCCTGAGTCTTTGAATCCTATTGTACGGTTTGTCAGTCAAGTAACCGAGCCAATTTTAGAACCGTTCCGTCGTTTTTTGCCAGATTCTTTTTCAAACGTTCCATATGTAGCAATCCGATTGACAGGTGTTATTGCTATTATTATCATTGTTTCATTAAATCATTTCTTGGGTAAAACACTTGTTGATTTATCTACCCATCTGCGGTAACAGGAAATCGTTTGAGTGATAGAAGGAGACAGATATGTTCGTAATGGGAAATCTTTTTAATGCTTTGGCCTACTTGGTCAATATTATTTTAACGGTCATGTATTGGCTGATCCTTATTAGAGCGTTTTTAAGCTGGGTCTCTCCGGACCCGTTTAATCCCATTGTGCAGTTTTTGCATAGGGCCACAGAACCTATTTTGGAGCCTATCCGGCGTTTATTGCCGTCTATGCCCTTGGACATTTCACCGATAATTGCTTTTTTCGCGATTGTGTTCTTGCAAAAGTTTTTAGTCCAAACGCTTTATGATTTAGCGGTGCGTTTTCAGTAAAAGGTATTGATATCGACAATTTCTTGCAAAAATATTCAATTTAATGTATATAATATAAAAAATTAAATTAGAGAAAGGTTAACAATGTTTGATAAAGTCAAAGAATTGATGGAATTAAAGAAGAAAGCGGACCAGCTTAAAAAAGAATTAGAGGCGGTGCTCATTGAAGTTAATGATGTGCGTCCCATTAAGGTGAAGATTAACGGAGCTCAAATTTTTCAATCAATTGAAATTGATGAAAGTCTTTTAAATCCAGCGCAGAAGAATCGCATTCAAATGGATTTGCTGCGCAGTATTAATACCGCGGTCAAGAAATCACAACAGGCAGCGGCCAATAAAATGAAGAATATGCCGGGATTTAATATCCCGGGCCTGTCGTAAAACCCGTTTGAAAGGACAAGAATTATGCCATACGATGCTAGTTTAGATGCTTCAACGTTTAAAGAAGTACTGGATTTCGAAAATACCCGTTTGACCGTGGGGGTGTTCTCTTATAATGGGGCCCCTAAAAAGCTTCAAATTAGCCGGGAAAACCTTATTGACGGCGCGTGGAGCTACACCAAATTGGGTCGTTTAAGCAAGGATGAGGCTATCGCTGTCGCTCCTATTTTAAAGAAAGCCATTGAAACGATGTAAATTCGTTTCGCTTTAAAGTTTATAAGGAAGAACACAATCAAAGAATATATCCCGCCTTAGGGTGGGATATATTTTTATAATTAAGAGGTGATTTTATGGGAAACGAAGTTTATTTAACACGTCAGGGTTTTCACAAATTGCAAGAACAACTGGAATCTTTAAAAACCACCGGGCGTCAGAAAATCGCCAAGGCCATTGGCGAAGCTAGGGCCCAGGGAGATATTTCCGAGAACGCCGAGTATGACGCTGCCAAGGAGGCCCAAGCCCATAATGAATCGAAGATTTCCGAGCTGGAGGCGCAATTGGCCAATGTGCGTATCATTGAAAACGAAAATATTCCCGCGGATAAGATTTATATAGGCGCCATCGTGACGTTAGAAGACCTGGATAATAACGAAGAACTGACCTATATGCTCGTTTCACCTGAAGAAGCCAGTTATGAGGAAAACAAGATTTCTCTGTATTCTCCCATTGGTAAGGCCCTCTTAGGCCATAAAGCGGGAGAGACCTTGGCCATCAAGGTACCGGCAGGCACCCTCAACTATAAGATTAAGAAAATCAAGCGTCCTTCTTAAAGAGACTTAATCCCATCCATAAAAACGCGGTTGGCATCAAGATATAAATGGTGCGGTCAATCGTGCAGCCCATCCACCAGCTTATTTCAAAGAAGGTATTGATCTGATAATAAGCCAGGACGATAGTCATATAACACACCAGGAAAAGAGCTATGACAGCAAGCTCTCCTTTGAAGGTCTTTTTAACGGATACGGCAAGCCCTATGAGGCAAAGTATCCAGAGTCCATTCCATTTGGGGCGCAGAAATTCGAAAAGAGTGTTAAAGAATATATACCCCATGCGGGCCGCGTCCGAAGGTTTTTGGGCAGAAGTCAGGCCATTGATAAAGGCTTGGCTTTTAGGCATCAAGGCCAAGACAAAAATGACCATGGGTAAGGCGCTTAAAAAGACGGTGGAAATAAAGGTCCAGGGTTTCTTTGGTCTTCGTAATAATATAAGTGATGTCAAAATACAGCCGGCTGCCAGGCCTTCATTTTTCGTGAAACACATCAGGCCAATAAAAATGGCCGTTGGCATCAACAGGCGCTCATCGCTTAATTCTATCGATAAAAGATAGCACACAAAAGCGCAAAGTAAATACAGGCTAAAGAGAATGTCGCTGTACTGGCTAATGGACAATGTGATATTTAAAGCCAAGCTAAAGACAGACAGTGTGATAAGGGCAGAATACAAACGAGATACTTTTAATTCTTGCAGGCCTAAGAGCAGGACCCCTGCCGTTAAGAAGGTTAAGACAATGGCCGTAAGCATGGGGATACTTTCAGACAATCCAGTCCACTGCCAGAACCAGACATTTATCGTCGGTAATGCCAAAGGATAACCCGTATTGCTGCGCCAGAGGATGGGAGCGAACATGTCTTTCCAGCGCTCTTGGCCTAGGTATATAAATTTTGCTTTTAAGTTCCAACACGACCAGGCGTCCCAGCCTCCCATAGGGTAGAAATGGGCCTCTATCCAAAATACAAGCGCTAACACAAGCAAAACTAATAAGCTCCAATTCTTTAAAATGAGCTTTGATATCGGCAAAGAGGTTTTATTTTTCCAGAATAAACATCCTAAAAGAACAAGGGATATTAAGGGGGGGAGGAAATGGTTGAAATTGTTTCCTAATATTTGCAGGTAAAAGATGATTTGTCCAACAACCCCTAAGCCTAAGGCCGCTGCTAAGAACAGACTTAAAGAAAAATTCAAACGATCTTTCATTATAAGACGTAGACTAAAGAATCCGATTAAGACAGCTATGCCTAAGGCTAAAAGATATATCATGGATTTTTTGCTTGAGGATTAAAGGCCAAGATGATTCCTAAATTATTAGCTTTCACAGGTTGAAAACCCAACTCTTTAATTTTATTTAACGCCACTTCAGGGGAAGAACAATCAAAAAGGACCAAGGGATAATCGGTGTGGTTTAAGTCTAACACCGTCGGAGCTAATACATATTGGGCCTGTTCAAACTGGGCGATTACCATGGGCCGTTCAATAGGTTTGTCGGTGTAATAACCGGCCATGGGCATATGGTTAAAAATAGGCTCCAGGCCTTTAAATTGGTCCCCTAGATTATGCAGATGCACCCCCCCTTGAAGCCTTTGATTTTCCAGGATCTGTAAGGATATCTGCCCGAAGTTAACGGCCGTTAAAAGGATAAATAAAATTAAGATGACACGACGCATAAAGAAATTTTAATGGCTTCAATAAAACAATGCAATAAAAATGATGAGTACTTTTTTCATATTGTTTCGATTAAAATTTAAGCTTTACCGGATTTGTTAAACATCCGGTAAAGCTGAAGAACGTTCG
>Ga0209697_10005233_pt1 | contig 16290 bp, 16 predicted proteins | sample AliMusrvi5mmetaG_FD_184115 | JGI IMG/M metagenome (GOLD analysis project Ga0209697, IMG submission 184115) | Freshwater lake bacterial and archeal communities from Alinen Mustajarvi, Finland, to study Microbial Dark Matter (Phase II) - Alinen... | ecosystem: Environmental > Aquatic > Freshwater...
GGGGAATTTGTTGAAAATACGGGTGGAAATGTTTTTGGGTTCGCGGTGAACGACTTGCAGAACCCACTTGAAAGGCTCTTTACCTTTCAGTTATCGTCGGGGGTGCGACGCGAGCCCTGCCATAGATGCTGCCTGGCGCTTGGGAAGCCACTTGCTACGGGTGAAATGGCCGCTGATTCGTACGGATGAACGCGGATTCTGAATAGGTTGGCGATCAGGCTTACTTCCATGGCTTAGGCTTGCTTCTGGAAGGTAGAGCGCGGTGCTTGTTCCGGGTTGAGTGCGGATGATTTCGGATTAACGCGGATCGTTTTCGGTGTGGGGAGAAATGTTCCTACAGAGGCGGAAAGACGCCAAGAAAACCAACGGCTATTGCGCAGGGGAGTTTTGCAAGAGGCTCCGGTGATTGTTTAGGGTTGCCTGAAGCAAGTCAAGCCCCGACGAGTTCCACATCGGCACGTTTGTGCTGCCAGATGGCCCGGTCGAACGTCGCCAGTACGCCGCCCTTGGATGCGGCTAGACCGACCAAGTAGGCATCTGTGATCTGGCTGTGACCGGTGATTGGCCCGAATTGCCGAAGGGCTTGCCGTAGATCCAAATCGTCATGCCAAAAACCATGCCCATGAAAGTCCGTAATCCGGGTCAGCATGGCTAGCACGTCTTGCTCGGCCGCTGGTGGCTGTTTGAATTTTGGGTTCAGGCTTATCCTGACAAAACCGGCTTGCGTGATCGGACATGTCCGGAACTCCCTCGCGGGGGCGCCGGCGAACCACGTTTGCGCGATGCGATGATGAACATGGTGCGGCCATGCCAGAGCCAACAGGACGTTCACGTCAAGCAAACACGGTTTCAAAGTTCGTCCTCAAGCTCCCGAATTCGCGTTGAGGTGATCAGCGGTACCCCAGCCTCTTCTTTAAAGCATGGAAAGGCTTTCGCGTCCTCAATTTCCATGGCGGGCCGCATTCCGCGCCGAACCAACTCCGCTAGAGCATTCCCAATGGAAATGTCCTGGTAGTGGGCAAGCGCTTTTGCCGCTTCATAGACGTCATCGGGCAACGAAATGGTTGTACGCATCATTGTAATGATAGTAGCATCATGATGCTGATGACATCAAACACGTCCCGCCCAAAGACAGAGTGGCTTAACATTCGTGATCAGTAGCGGAAAGGAGGCCCCCGACTCACTCTAGTCAGATCGCCAAGCGCTCTCACCCGAAAGCAGCTTGGGCCGGGAAAAGTGTCATTCCGGCTAGCACTTTACGGTTCCTGTCCGCACGCTAACTATATAGGTCCCAAGTCAACTTGAACCCGCAGGTTCAAACCCAGCCGCAATCAAAGCTGCCTCGCCAAACACTTTCCGAGCCAACGTGAAAACGCCTTCAGCATTCTCGTCCAAACTCTTCCGCACTGCTGCAGCCTGCCCCTCCGCCAAGTGAAGAGCCTTCAATGTCCGAGCAAACGCCTGTCCCTTCAAGGCTTTCGTTGCGAGTGCTCCCGCACCCTCCAACGGCTGAGCTTCCAGTCGATACGTTCCGTCGCCACAACCCCGCGCCCTCACAACATACGACTGGTCGTCATACTCGCCCAAACCATTTAACGTAACGGCGCCGCCATCTGGAAAAACCGCCTGAATCTGCAGAACCCCGCCAACAGCATGAACATAATCGCGAAGCGTGCTCAAATACATATCCGCCCGCTGCTCGATGCGCGAAATCGAACTCTGCGGCACCTCCAGCATCTCGGCCATATCCATCTGAGTCAACCGCCGAGCATTCCTCAGCTCATCGATCGCCATCCGCCGTAACTCATCCCGCACCCGAACGGCATTCTCTGCCCGGTGGACTGGATCCATTTTGTCTTGAAGTTCTCTGAAATTCCGAGCCATGGATTAACTCTCCTCTTCCAAATCCCGCAAATGCCGGTCATAAACGGAATCCGCCATGGGCACGAATTCCTCATACCAGCGGCTGTTTCCGGTCTTATCCCCGCCGATGAGGAGTATTGCCGCCCGACGCGGATCAAACGCATAAAGCACCCGATAAGGCCGCCCCGAATGCTGAATCCTCAATTCCCGCATGTGCGCATGCCGGGAAGTTTCAATACCAGATGAATGCGGCATCTTCAAAGTAGGCCCAAGCTCCTGCAAAAGCCGCACGGCGAAATCAACGGACTGCTGCTCATGAGCACTCAGGCCCTCCCACCAATCGCCGAATTCATTGCTGAACTCTACTTCCCACAGCACGATTCATTATGCCGCTCAAGACATTATGTCGTCAACGGCATCGGCACCCGTTGGGATGAGGGATGGTTATGGAGGGTGCCTGTTCCGGTAGGGCGAAGTTTTGTTGCTTTGGCGAACAGTTGCGTTGCCTAATGGCTGCCCAATCCGGCGGAAATCTGGAAGCGCCTCCACAATGGAGGGAAGAAATGCAGCGTCGTCTGATGGACCTGCCATGATCTTTCGCACATCTCCGTGATGGACAATTCTTACCACCAGGGCGCAAGTGCGCACCTCGCTGCAGGCGCCGGCTACCCCTATAAGGATTTTCTTCTCTTCGGAAACCTTAGACTTCCTGTCCTCCTTTCGGTAGACCTTCGCTGATGTGACCAGGACCACCACCACCCGTAGACCTCGGCGCGATCCGGACTACATAAACGCTGGCTGCCAGGAGCCGAAACTTGGGCGGAAGTATGCTGGAAATTCGTCGGCCGTCCCCGATTCGGCCCGGCGACACACCCCAGAATGCCAACTCATGAATTGGGTCTGGCGGATTGGAGCATTATTCGCAGTTGCGCTGCTTCGGTTGGGTGGTGCTGTTTGAGGTAGGCGACCTGGCCGGATGCTCGTCGGTAACCCTTTTCGAATTGGATAGTGTCTCTCGCGCTTGCGGGGGTTCTGGCGAGGACTTTGACTGCTGCGCGAATTTCCGATCGTTGCCCTTGCGGAAGGGATGTTTTGACGTTTACTAAAAGCTTTGTCGTGATCATTTGTGTTTCGGAGCGGGCAATCGTTTGTTTTTGCCGCTTCAAGTGAAGTCCCTTGCGTTCGCACAGCGTGCGAATTCTCCCGATGCAGGAAGTTAGCACGGCTGGTGAGAGTTCGACGTGACTCGAACACGTAATGTCATCAGTGAGCCTGCTGTAAGCAATACCGTGTTCGTGAAGGTCCGCAGCTAACCGCCATTCGTCCTCCCAGAACACCAAATTAGCCAGAAGCGAGCTTGTCTTTGCACCTTGTGGCAGCGTTCCGTCCTTAGTTGTGAGTTTAGTGAGACATTCGGCGACTTCCGGCGGGAAGCGGAAAAACCGCTGCCAGATGTCGAAAATAACAGCCCGACGGACGCTGGGGAAGAATTGCCTGATGTCCTCCGTAATCAAGATTTTCTTGCCCACGTGGATTCGCGCATTGGCCGCTTGACCTCTGGGGTTTTTCTTGTCCTTTATGCTTCCTTGCAGGTAAGGCGGATAGATCACTTTGTTCAGGATTAGGGGCTCTGCGCAGGAATCCGACGAGCCCCGCCAAAGACAGCCATCTTGAAGCTGCGACCTCTGGTAGTCTGAAAGTATTTTGAAAGACTCAGACTGGACGCGAATCCTTGGGTGGCCCGGCTACCGGGTCTACCAACAAGAAATCAATGAAAAAGCCAAGACCTTGAAGCTATGGGTGCGCCGGAAATCAGGAACAAAGAAGCTGATATGTTCCGGGTGCGGGAAACATGTGGCGCAAATCCACGAAATTGTAGAGCGCGAGATCCGCGATCTGCCCTGGAGTGAGTACCACGCCACAGTGGTTGTGGAGCTATGCCGAGTGCGCTGTCCGGACTGCGGTCCGCGTATGGAAAAGGTGGAACAGTTACCCAGCAAAGCGCCCTTTAGCAAACGCTTCGAAGATGCCGTAGGACAGGCCTGCGAGAGTGCCGCGGCATCCCAAGTAGCGCGGCGCTTTGGGCTTGCCGCCAGCACCGTGCGGGCGATTGATCTGAGGTACCTGACCAGGTGGGAGGCTTCGCGCCGGAAGCCTGCATTGCGGCACCTGGGAGTAGACGAAATCTATCTTGGAAAATCCAAGAAATTCATTACAGTGGTGAGTAATCTGGAGACCAGTGAGCCCGTTTGGTTCGGGCCTGAACGCAAGAAGGAGACCCTCGACGAGTTCTTTAGAAGCTATTTGAGCGCACCTCAGCGCAAACGGATCGAGGCCGCTTGTGTCGACATGTGGGCGGCGTTCAAGAGCAGCATTCAACAGTGGGCTCCGCAGTGCGCCATCGTCTACGACAAGTTTCATGTGATGCAGCACGCCAACAAGGCTGTGGATGAAGTTCGGCGAGCGGAGTTCTTCCGACAGGGCGGCTGGCACCGGGACGTTGTGAAAGGAAAGCGGTGGCTGCTGCTAACAAGGTGGGTAAATCTGAGTGGCAGTAAGCAGCAGGAACTGAACCGGCTATTCAAGCTCAATCGCAGACTCATGAAAGCCTATCTGATGAAAGAAAGCCTGGAGAAACTGTGGCAACAGCCCAATGAAATCGCGGCTTCCAGATATTTGACCAACTGGGTACTGCAACTGCGCTGGCAACGCCTGAAGCCCATGAACAAGCTGGCGACCCTGTTAATGGACCACGAAGATGGGCTGCTTGGATACTACCGGGTGCCAGTTCGCTTTGGCGTGGTCGAAGCGATCAATGGCAATATAAGGCTCCTCATCAATCGTGGGCGAGGCTATCAGAACATCCGCTATCTGCTGCTCAAAGTCCAGCGCATGGCTGCCGCAAAGACAGAATTTGTCGCTTTGAAGAAAGCCGCGTGAAATAAGGAGTTTGTCGGATTCTCGCGCAGAGCCGGATTAGGCATTGAATTCGCGCTTGAATGGTCTTGAGCGGAAATAGCGCGTCGAAGCAAATGCGGATGGTGCCATCCTTCTTCAGTTCTTGTTTGCCTATGCGATACAACTGATCTGCCTCTGCTGAAATGCGGACGAGATCGGCAACTGAAGTTTTCAACATTCTTGCAAGCGTCGCAATGCTTCCGATGGGGCGCGAGCTAAAAGAGGTTGCCGGTGGTTGGCAAACGGAGCAATTCGAGTGCGGCATGCGAAAGCTTCTCCTTAAGTTCGTCGTTAATTCCAGTCAAGTCGTTCGGTTCTGCGGCGAGAAATACTAGCACGTTGAGGGGCATGCCGAACGCAACTGCAAGGGTGTGCATGACCTTAAGTGACGGATCGCGATCATTACGCTCAATCATGCTGAGGTGTGAAGCCGCGATGCCGGTGCGCTTGCGCAATTCGGCCAATGTCCATCCGCGTTGCGACCGACACAGCTTTACCGCTCGTCCCACATTCAAAATGGTACCTCCTTGGATTGGGTTGTAGAAGTAGTTTGTTGCATTATGAACGAAAGTGGTTGAGCAACTCCGCAATTCCGTTGAGACAAGCTACAATCTCGCCGATTACCGCGAATGCCTTCAACGCCGCGTCAGCCCTGTCGGGCTGATTCGGCCTTTCATCAACAGCACAGCTCTCAAGTTCGACTAACGCCGCACTGAGCGCTGCCATAATACGAGGATCAGCATCATCCTGCATGCTACGCCGGACATCATTCAATGCCGCGACGCATTTTGACAAGTCATTGTTCATAGACGGCGCCTCCTTTGGCGCGGGTCATTCGCCATTTGGGCCGTCTGTGGAAATGTGCTGATACCGACAAACTACTTACACTGCGACGCGACGGGTCAACGCACTGGTCTAATGATGGACGACACACCATCGCTATCCCCGGTGGACGCTGACGCCCCCTGTCTTCGAAAGGCCTGACTGTCAGGCCGTCCTGAAAAACACAAAGGCATACTACTCCGGCCCAAGTATGAACAATCTGTCAAAGAGCAACTAACCGAATCGATTAGCCAACACCAGAATACGTGAAACAATCGCGATTGTCCAGACAAAAAGTCACCACGAGTGAATAATTCGGGACAGTCTACGCTGTGGGTGGTACAGTTTGACATTTCGACAACTGCATCTTGTTATTAGATACCATCCAGTGAAACGGAGATCCTGCACAGCGCGAGTGGCCGTTGATAGCGAAGAATACCCAAGAGAGCGCTTGCTTGCATTAGCTCCGCACCGCTGAAGGATGCAGTGTTTGTGTACCTTCGTTCGCAATTCCGGCAAAAACTGTTACGCTCTTTCAAACCCAGGTCCGTATAGAATGAGGTTGGGTGCCGCCCCTCACAGGCCAGACATCCAACCTCGTCTTTGGTTGTAGCCATACCTCGTTACACAAAAAGGAAAGGCAGGCTAAAGATAGCCGTCACGATAGCCAGCACTCGCGCCATGGTGAACGGCTCTTGAAGGTCGATGTTGTTGGTTGTGAAGTAAGTCATGGCCCATGGTAATAGCACCTTTGGGCTAACTTGAGTAACCGTTTTTCAGTGGATTTTGTCACGGTTCGAAGGCGCGGAAAGGCGCACACTGGTAATCGAGATGAATGTCAGCGACAACAATTTGAGAAGAACTATCGACGACGCCTACCGCCTGGCCTATTTCCTGCTGACTGACAAGCTTTCGTCGATTCAGGTCGTCATTGAGGCCCTGTCGTCGCTGGAAGTAGCCGGCCAAAAACAGGTCAAGCGGCTGAAGCATCCATCCAATCAAAGGACCAAGGCCGTCCTGAGTGACAGACAGATCCTCCAGCGGTTGACCCTGATCTACGCGGATCACTTTCAGCGTGTCCAGGAACTGTCCGATCGGCCTCACCCGCCCACGCGTGAAGACTGGATCGTTCGCTGGGTTCAGAACCTCGTTGTTTTTGGCGGAACCAGCCTCTTCCACCAAACTGTCGGAAAATGCCGGGTCCTCCACGGTTATTCAACCGCCGAATCGCTCAAGATCTACGAGTTCCTCACCCAAGGTGATGATTTCGATAAGGAACAACAGTTCCGCCGGGCAAAAGCGCTACTGATCGAGAAACTGCTCCACCGCTTCGTTAGATGCGTGCAACTGGAAGAAGGCAAAAGGGGCGAGATCTCTTTCCGTTCTTCGGCGCCAAACAGTAAGGAAATTGCACTCGCGGAGCAATGCCAGAAACGTTTCTCCCCATGGGATATTCAACCTGCGGCCATCCCGCCAACAATCGATCCGCTTGACGACGCCGTTCCAGACCTCAAGTCCGCGTCCCAGGACGAGGAGGATCTCCAACTGGCCGGCCTGCGCCGCCTGGCCACGCTACTCACCCCTGACGCCTTTTCACCTATTCCTGGACTTTTCCAGCTTCCTCCTTCCCGGCAGAAGCTGACGATACCGGAGTTTATTATGAACGATGATCACACTGCGAACCCAATACCTGACCGTGGCGACGCCCCCCAGTTAATGCCTGGGGAAGTCGACTCGATTATTAAAATCACCAGCAAACGTAGCTACAATCGCACTCGCGTCTTCGCCCCGCAAGAACTGTGGATCAAGGTGGATCGGCGCCAGGCTGCGGAATTGAACCTGGAAATAAGCAAGGAGATATCCGTTCCACTTCCCGATCTCAGCTACCTCCTCGAAATCTTCGTAAGGCAGGATGCCCTTTCCACCCAAGTCGGCACGATTCTCCTCGACCGGACCGACGACGGAAAAATCGCCGATTGTTCGTATGAGCTCTTGTTGGCTGCCAACAACAAAGTGCTCTTGACAATCGATAGCGGCGAATTGCGGCTCCACTACGCGGCAGCGCCAACGATGAAGTCGGAGGTGAGCACTTGGTATGCAAAACTCCTCGCGACATACGACGTTCCGCTAGTGCGTAATCCTATGTTTGAAGTCACTTGTATTCAAGCCGCGGAGACCGAAAAGGCTCCTTCAGATCTCCTGTCCTGCCCAAACTGCGGCCAGAACTTAAGGCCAGGCGAGGAAGGGACGGCACAGCGGGAAGCTTTGCCATACTACGGCTGCCAATCTTGTGGATTCATTTTCGCTGATAACGATCAAGGAGGTCCCCATCATGGGTAGCGCACCTTGTTTGGCCCCATTATTGACTGGTGTCAATTGCCTTGAGTTGTTGGATTTGCTGCCTTTTCGGGTTGTGATGAAAGGGCTTGATGGAAGATACATTTACATGAACCGCGCCGCCGCCATAGCCCACGGGCATGATGACCCAAAGGACGCCTATGGAAAAACTGACGCCGATTACTTTGAATCAAGTCAAGTCAGTCAGTGGCGAAAAGTAGAAGAGAAGGTGCTCGCCTGTGGCGACTACCCTCCGGAGTGCGAAGAATTTGAAACTTGGCTCGACGGCAGGAAATCGTGGGTCCAGACCTTTCGCGCCCCGGCTAGAAATGAGTTTGGCGATATCATCGCCATTTTTTATGTCGTTAAAGACATCACCAATATCAAATCCGAGTTGAACCACTATAGGCATGCGCTGAAGAGCGCCCGCTTCGGAATCTGGCACAGTGATGCAGTCACCAAAGAGACATATTTTTCTGAAGGTTGGAAGAGGATCTTGGGGTTTGAAGCTAATGAACTGGCGAACTCCCGCGAGGCGTGGGCTTCCCGCGTGCATCCGGATGATTTGGGGCGGGTGAAAGCGGAGGTTAGACTTCACGAGCAGAAGCGAGTTCCCTTTTACGAATGCGAATATCGCATGAAGAATAAGAATGGCGATTACGGTTGGATACGATCTCGTGGCGCGATTACCTACGACGATACTGGAAATTGCATCTCATTTGCCGGAGTACATGAGGATGTCGACGAATTCAACGCGATGAAATCGCTAGCGCACACTGCCCTTGACGCGTTCCCAGGCCTTGTCTTCGTGAAATGCGAGGATGGCCGGTTTCAATATGGTAATGAGGGTTTGGCCCAGCTTTTCGGCACAGACAAGGCCTCGCTTGTCGGCAAGAGAGATGCGGACTTCTTCCAGGACGAGGACCTCGTGCGCCGCTTCGAGGCAAACGACAGGATCGTCTTTGAGACTGGTAAACAACTACATATCTCAAAGGAATCGATTACTGATTGTGTGGGGAATGTAAAGATCTTCGCCACCACAAAACGGCCACTTCCTACTCTCACACAATTTGGAGCATCCAGAACACTCATCGGATTTGCAGTTGACATTACTGAGATGCAGTCCTCGCGCAATGAACTCGCCAATGAACGCCGTTTGATGGACCAGGTGCTAGATCATCTCCCGGACGCTATCTTCATTAAAGATCGCAACGGCAGATACTCTCTCGCGAACAGCACTTTTGCCAAGATGGTCGGATTCGATTCTCCCAAGGAGCTGAAGGAGCACTCGAATTCCGGCAGCGTCAACCTGCCGATTGGCGTATTCTCTGGGAAATCGGAAGACACCTTCTTCGACAAAAAGGGACAGGCTGTTAGTAAGACGATCAAAATCGACACGCCCCGTGGTCCGCGCCATTGGAAGTTCAACATTGTTCCCATTCCAGATCATCAGGGGAGAGTTGGGCAGATTTGCGGAATTGCGCAAGACATCACTGAACTAGTTCGCCAAAAGGACGAGGCTCAGTCCAAATGGCGACTGCTGGATACAATCCTGAAACATCTCCCGCAGAGGATTTTCTTGAAGGATTCCGATGGACGTTACTTACTGTACAATCGCGCCTGGGCCCGTGCCCACAGATTAAAAAAACCGAGGTCTTTCCTCGGAAAGCAGGATTCTGATTATTGGCCGCCAGAAATCGCCCAACGCTTGAAAAAGGCGGATGACCTTGCGCTTACCGAGAAGATTGCTCATACATTCACCGAGCACCTGCCGGAAAACGGACGTTTAACAACTCTTCGCACAACGAAGATCGGCGTCCCTGATGTTGATGGCAAGATCACTGTCTTGGGTATCAGCGAGGACATTACGCAAGAATTGGAAAAGGACAAGGTCCGCTTCATGCAAGACATGTCTTTCAATTTCGCTCATAGTATAAAAGGCTGGCTAACTCTTCTACCCGGCAGCCTTCGTCATTTGAGCAATCTATATCCAATTCTCAACGACCAACCGGCATTTCAACGGATTCACACGGCCGTCAACTACTTGACAAGATCTTCTGCCAACGCCCTCCAGATCTATAGCCTCAGGACTACGCGGCCATCTACCACATTTTCTCCTGATGAGGCCATCCGGGGAGTGCTTGCAACAGTGCACGATGAGCGGATCAAGTACAAATGCTCCGACAATGGCCTGTTGCTGCAGGGCTGTGAGATTGATTTTCAAAATGCCATACTCCACCTCGCAGAAAATGCAATTCGCCATGCTCCGAAGTTGGAGGATGGCGGAAAGATCAGGGTTCGCTTTGAAAAATCAAATTCGCATTGCATGATCCGCTTCACAAACAACGGGCCGTCAGTGCCGGATGACATCCGTGAGAACATATTTCGCGCCGGGACATCGGGCGATCCTAGCCGGACTGGCATCGGCCTGAGCTTTGTGAAAATGGTCATGGAATCATTAGGTGGCACGATAATCCTGGATGATTCCCAGTCGGGCGTTGCGTTCGTAGCCACGCTTCAGCCGTATAAGGAGCCGGTATGCGAACCGATCGTGTAATTCCAAAGAAAATCCTCTGCGTCGAGGATGACCAACTACAATCCGACATGATTTCAGAGGCCTTGCGGCTCTTGCCTGCGCGGGTAGACACGGCCTTAACAGCCGGAGCAGCTTTGCATCTTCTCCGAGCAGAAGAGAACCTCGATCACCCATACGACCTATTAACGGTGGACATGAGAATTCCCAGAGTATATGGGGAACCTGCAATGGACCGGATGGGACGGCACATTCTCCAATCGTTCAAATGGATGGCCCCAAAGACAGAGGTGATCGTCTACACAGCCTATCCTCGCAACCGGGATTGTGTGGAATGTTTGAGAATGGGAGCTTATGACTATATCCCCAAGCTTGATGAAGCAGGCAATGATGGCCTCACGGTCCTAGTTGACGCTGCAAGGCATATTCTATATCCGAGTCCAGACGACAATGAAGCCTGGTTGAGCGAAAACATCTCCGAACTTTCCCGCCATTTCGGAGGAAAGGTAATAGGTGTTTTCAAACTCAAAGATGTCAAAGGAGACCACGCAACACTGAGGATAATCGGTGGTCGCTTCGTTTGCGGTGCCCCTTCCATGCGGGAACTAAGAAGCTTTATCGTCATGGACCCTATGCTCCAGTGGCTCGATTATTACGTCGCGGTAATACCGCTCCAACCCTAAAGAATAGAGGATTATCAATGATGCCTAGCCTGGTCGACGAATTCATAAACAAATCGACTACGCCAGAGGACAATTTCTACTTCATTCCGCGGCTTGCGAAGTCCTTGCCGAAAGGAATGGTAGGCAGAATAGTCCCTTCCGCATTCTCCGGCCCTGATCCTAGATTCCTTTTGGACACCGGTGCGAGCAGATCCCTCCTCTCCCATCAACTAGCCTCGGACTTGGATCTGGACCTCAGGGCTAAGCCTAAACCTTTTTCGACTGCGGGAGGACAATTCGAGTTCATAGAAAGCAGTTTCTTAATGTTTCTTGGAGGTGACCTTGTTGAATTACCCTGTCTGGTTCCGCCTCCATCCAATATCAACACCCAAAGGAAAGCCATCAACGCTCTAGGGTGGAAGGGGTTCATCGGCCCATATTCCATGGAACTATTTCAGCATAAAGCGTTGATCTACAAAGTTGACGACTATAGACCCGCGCAACCGGCGACCTGGATGAAAGTAAAAATGCAACTCGAATCTGCTTAGTTTCCGAATCCGTGCATATCCGTGTGCCTCCGTGGCCATATTGTTCTTTCGTTCCCCCCCAGACGCAGAAACGCCCCGGACCATTGCTGGCCGGGGCGTATTGCTTCTTTTAATCGGGCGACGTCCTACTCTCCCACACACTCGCGCGTGCAGTACCATCGGGGCTGAGAGGCTTAACTTCCGTGTTCGGGATGGGAACGGGTGGGACCCTCTCGCTAGGATCACCCAGAAGTCTTTGGTCAGCTTCCCATTAGGAAGCCAATCCGAAATCTGTTTGGTAGTGCTACGTCTGGTGGACAGACAGCTATGTCCGCGCGCTACGCTTGGGACACAGTAGTCTGTCCCCAGACTACTCTTCTTTCATTGAATATTGACGGGCAAGCCACATGTTTTATATACCGCTGTTACGCGGTGTTGCGGAAGCGCTAACTTTTAATAACTTAGAACATACTTCGTATTCACAGTTAATTTTATGGTCAAGCCGAACGGGCTATTAGTAACGGTAAGCTCAACGTATTGCTACGCTTACACATCCGTCCTATCAACGTGGTAGTCTTCCACGGCCCTACAAAGCTCTTCAGCTTGGGAGATCTCATCTTGGGGAAGGTTTCGCGCTTATATGCATTCAGCGCTTATCCTAACCGAACTTCGCTACCCAGCGATGCCACTGGCGTGACAACTGGATCACAAGAGGTTCGTTCATCCCGGTCCTCTCGTACTAAGGACAAGCCCCCTCAAATCTCCTGCGCCCACCACAGATAGGGACCGAACTGTCTCGCGACGTTCTGAACCCAGTTCACGTACCGCTTTAATAGGCGAACAGCCTAACCCTTGGGAGCTTCTACACCCCCAGGATGCGATGAACCGACATCGAGGTGCCAAACCGCTGCGTCGATATGAACTCTTGACAGCGATCAGCCTGTTATCCCCGGCGTACCTTTTATCCGTTGAGCGATGGCCCTTCCATACAGAACCACCGGATCACTAAGTCCTGGTTTCCCACCTGCTTGACTTGTAGGTCTCGCAGTCAACCTGGTTTATGCCTTTACACTCATCGGCGGATTTCCAAACCGCCTGAACCAAGCTTCGAGCGCCTCCGTTACAATTTAGGAGGCGACCGCCCCAGTCAAACTACCCGTCTACCAATGTCCTCGTCCCGGATTACGGGAGGGAGTTAGAATCACAGAACCATCAGGGTGGTATCTCAACGTTGGCTCCACTGAACCCAAGAGTCCAGTCTCAAAGCCTCCCACCTATTCTGCGCAGATGGCCCCATAATTCATTGATAGAGTATAGTAAAGGTGCACGGGGTCTTTCCGTCTTGTGGCGGGCATCCGGCGTCTTCACCGGAACCACAAGTTCGCCGAGCAAATTGTCAAGACAGTCGTCAGATCGTTACGCCATTCGTGCAGGTCGGAACTTACCCGACAAGGAATTTCGCTACCTTAGGACCGTTATAGTTACGGCCGCCGTTCACCGGGGCTTCAATTCACAGCTTCGACTTGCGTCTAACCGCTCCTTTTAACCTTCCGGCACCGGGCAGGCGTCAGCCCCTATACGTCGTTTTCGACTTTGCAGAGACCTGTGTTTTTGTTAAACAGTCGCCTGACGCGTTTCACTGCGGCCCACATTGCTGTGGGCACTCCTTCTCCCGAAGTTACGGAGTTAATTTGCCTAGTTCCTGAACAATTCATCACTCGAGCGCCTGAGAATATTCATCTCGTCCACATGTGTCTGTTTGTGGTACGGGTACCTAACACTCCTTAGAGGATTTTCCTGGCAGACGACCCGGCGGATTTGCCTATCCGGATCTCCCTTCACTCTGGATTGAAACCATTGCGCACCAGAATTTACGGTCTGCGTCCCCCCTTCGGTCTTGATCGTGTTTCGGTAGTCACGGAATGTTAACCGTGTGTCCATCAGCTACGCCTTTCGGCCTCACCTTAGGCCCCGACTAACCCTGAGCGGATTAACCTTTCTCAGGAAACCTTAGACTTACGGCGGCCAGGGTTCTCACCTGGCTTCTCGCTACTTATGCTGGCAGAGTCTCTTCCCAAATCTCCAGTCCTCCTCTCGGTAGACCTTCACTGATGTGAGAATGCTCTCCTACCACCCAGATGCCTAAGCATCGGATCCACAACTTCGGTAACATGCTTGAGCCCCGTTGGATTATCGGCGCCGGACCGCTCGACCAGTGAGCTATTACGCTTTCTTTAAAGGATGGCTGCTTCTAAGCCAACCTCCTGGCTGTCTGAGCGTCCCGACTTCCTTTCCCACTTAGCATGTATTTAGGGACCTTAGTTGGTGGTCTGGGCTCTTCCCCTTTCGACTATGAAGCTTAGCCCCCACAGTCTGACTCCTGCGTTACTCGTTCGCGGCATTCGAAGTTTGGTTGAATTCGGTAACCTGGGAAGGCCCCTAGTTCATTCAGATCTCTACCACCGCGACGGACCACGCAAGGCTAGCCCTAAAGCTATTTCGGAGAGAACGAGCTATCACGGAATTTGATTAGCCTTTCACCCCTACCCTCAGCTCATCCAAGCTGTTTTCAACCAACACTGGTTCGGACCTCCATCCGCTGTTACACGGACTTCATCCTGGCCAAGGGTAGATCATCCCGCTTCGCGTCTAATCCCAGCGACTGAATCGCCCTATTCAGACTCGCTTTCGCTTCGGCTCGCTTTCGCTTAACCTTGCCACTGAGATTAACTAGCCAGCTCATTATTCAATAGGCACGAGGTCAGACATTCCGCTTGCGCGGCATAGTCCTCCCACTGCTTGTAAGCATGCGGTTTCAGGTACTATTTCACTCCCCTCACAGGGGTTCTTTTCACCTTTCCCTCACGGTACTAGTTCACTATCGGTCGCAAGTGAGTATTTAGGCTTACCGGATGGTCCCGGTAGATTCTCGCAGGGTTCCACGTGTCCCGCGATACTTAGGAGCCACTGAAAGGAAGATTGCATTTTCAAATACGGGGCTGTCACCCTCTTTGGCCGGCTTTCCCAAGCCGTTCTCTTAACACTCCCTTATCCCTCTTTTAATTAGGTTACAGTGCGGAATCTCTCCCGCCCCACAACCTAATTATTGTGGTCCTACAACCCCAAGCTCTCCTTTCGAATCGCCTGGTTTAGCCTGTTCCGGGTTCGCTCGCCACTACTGCCGGAATCACTGTTGTTTTCTTTTCCTTCAGGTACTGAGATGGTTCACTTCCCTGAGTTAGCTCCATGCAGCTATGTATTCACTACATGGTAGACCGTGTTCGCACGGCCTGGGTTCCCCCATTCGGAAATCCCCGGATCGCTGATTGCTTGCATCTCCCCGAGGCTTATCGCAGCTAGCTACGTCCTTCTTCGCCTACTTGCGCCAAGGCATCCACACGCATGCTCTTAGTAGCTTGACCATAAAATTGACTCTAAACACAGAGTACGTTCTAAATATTAGTCTTCTCATTTTTTGGAACAGAGGTCATTGCGACTTGTCCCGACGCTTCACGATACGTTTTCGTATCGTTTGCAACTTGTAGTTGCCCGTCAATATTCAATTGTCAAAGAACTGCTTGATTACTTCTCTTACGATCAGCAATCAATACATAACAAAGCCTGCTTTGCTATCTACTGATTTCTGATTTAGTGTGGATGGTGGGCCTGGATAGACTCGAACTATCGACCTCACCCTTATCAGGGGTGCGCTCTAGCCACCTGAGCTACAGGCCCGAACTTAATTACTGCCTGATAGTCTGGTGGAGCTGAACGGGATCGAACCGATGACCTCCTGAGTGCAAATCAGGCGCTCTCCCAGCTGAGCTACAGCCCCGCTTTTGTTCCATACATCCCCATCCGATCAACCGAGCTCACTCCATATACAGAGTGCAGCCCAGTTTCACAGAAGTATAATCGAGGCCAGTTGGAAGCGCCGCAACTCTACAAGAGAGTCACGATGCAAGAACAGAATCAGATATCGAGCGGAGAACGGAAGGTATGGATTGGAACGACTGCCACCTACTTTTTTGCTCTTTCGAACATTTCAGTGACTCCAACCACGTTCTCTCTTAGAAAGGAGGTGATCCAGCCGCAGGTTCTCCTACGGCTACCTTGTTACGACTTCACCCCAATCATGAATCACACCTTGGGCCGCTGCTTCCTTGCGGTTAGCGCGCAGACTTCTAGTACAATCCACTTTCGTGATGTGACGGGCGGTGTGTACAAGGCCCGGGAACGTATTCACGGCGTCATTCTGATACGCCATTACTAGCGATTCCAGCTTCATGCAGGCGAGTTGCAGCCTGCAATCCGAACTGAGGACGGTTTTTTCCGATTAGCTCCCCCTCGCGGGTTTGCAGCGGTTTGTACCGCCCATTGTAGCACGTGTGTAGCCCTGGACATAAAGGCCATGATGACTTGACGTCATCCCCACCTTCCTCCAACTTATCGCTGGCGGTCTCCTGATAGTTGCGCCTTGCGGCATGCCAAAACAGGACAAGGGTTGCGCTCGTTGCGGGACTTAACCCAACATCTCACGACACGAGCTGACGACAGCCATGCAGCACCTCGACTCACGTCCCTTGCG
>Ga0209697_10005235_pt1 | contig 16288 bp, 15 predicted proteins | sample AliMusrvi5mmetaG_FD_184115 | JGI IMG/M metagenome (GOLD analysis project Ga0209697, IMG submission 184115) | Freshwater lake bacterial and archeal communities from Alinen Mustajarvi, Finland, to study Microbial Dark Matter (Phase II) - Alinen... | ecosystem: Environmental > Aquatic > Freshwater...
ATAACAAAATGCCAATGGCCAGCAGAAGTTGCACTACATTTTCGACTCGGACGCCGCCGCCCGCCCGCAAACCCGCATCAATAAAGGATCCTTACTTTTTGTGACCCTCCAAACTGTAGAAGACGGGTTAGCGCGAAGGGTTCCAGTCCTTGCCCATTGGCATTTTGCGTGACTCACCGACGACCGGGCGAAGCACCCGGTCACAAGTTGGCAAAACACTTCCCTTCCGCAAGCCGGGTCCAGGGGGCGGTGCGGGCGATGCCGCAGGGAAGGGAATTGCCGCCGCCGTGGAGGATTTCGGCATGGGCGAGCGCGGTGCCGGTGTCGGTGCGTGTAGAAATGCATTCCGTCTGCATATTCGCAAGCTCAAACATCCTGCCCTCGCTCGGAGAAAATGATGAGGCGAGGAAGAGGGATGCCCCCCTCTGCGAGGCGGAAACCTGAGCCCACACGGTCGAGACGACCATGCTCTCTTGGCTTGCGCAGGCTCGCGCGGTTTCCTTGCAGGTCAGAATGTCTGAAGCTGGTCTCTATCCGGGATGATCAGGCGTTGATGCGGTAGGCCCGCGGGGAGGCTCCGGTGTAGCGTTTGAAGACGCGGGAGAAATAGCTCTGGTCCTCGAACCCGCACTCCAGCGCGATCTGGATGATGCTCTTGTCGGTCCTCCGCAGCATCGTTTTCGCGCGGTCCACCCGGTATTGGGCCATGAGGTCGGTGAATGTCCTCCCGGTTCTCTCGCGGATGAGCCGCGAGAAATGGCTGCCCGAGAGCCCGGCGGCGCGGGCCACGGAATCCCGGTCGAGCGGCTCGCCGAGGTTTTCCTCCATGAACGCCACCGCGCGCCCGAGCAGCACGGCATTGGGGAATTGCTTGTGGTCGCGGATCGCGTCCATCACGCGCTCGAGCATCCCGCAAAGCCAGGACGAGACTTCTTCCTCGTCCGACAAGCCCGCCAGAGCCGTGGCGCTCTCGAAATTGCAGCCGAGCACCTCCGAGGGATCCGCGCCGGATTCCACCGCCGCGCGCGACATGACGACGACGAGCTCGAGCGCGAGGCTTTTCAGCAGTTCCGGGCGGGAGCGCGCGGCGTAGTAGATCCCGACAAGGACCCTGTTGATGATTTCGCGCGCCGCCTGCCGTTCGCCGCGCTTGATGGCGGCGAGCAGGCCCGGCTCCTCGCGCAGGTAGAGGTCGCGGATGCTGTCGTAGAGCCGGTTCTTGAGCGCGTGGATCGCTTCCGCCCGCTCGCGTTCTCGGCGCGATTCGTTGCGGCGCGCGCGGAGAAAATCCGCGTTCACCAGGTTCGCCTTCTCCATGAGGTCGAGAAGCCTCGCGGCGGCCGCGCGGATTTTGCGGGAGATTTCCCCGGGCTCGCCGCCCTCGAGCGACACTCCCTCCACGACCAGGCCTCCCGTCACGAGAGAATTCGTCATCAGGGGAAGCCCCCAGCCCACCAGCCCGTCCTCGTCCGGCATCACGCACGCCTCCCCCCAGCGCAGCGCCTCGCGGATCACTTGGGTCCGCCAATGGTCTCTCTGCCTGGCTCCCCGCCTGCCGATCAAGCGGCCATCCGCATCGGTTTCAACAGCCGCGAAGCCCGTCTCGCGGCGGAACGCCCGCTGAACATCCCGCAGGGAGGAACCACGGATGGACGCGGATGGACACGGATGGGGAGCGTAAAGATCCGCGCTTTGGTTATCTGCGATCATCCGCGGTTCAGCGTCTTGGGTTTTACGGCATCGAGAGGTGGTCGAGGTAGCGGTCCTCGAAACCGGGGTCGAGGTTGAGTTCGATCGTCTCGGCGTCGAGGTCGGCCATTTCCGCCGCGAGCGACCGGTCGAGCATGGCGAGGTAGGCCCCGCCGAGCGACGTGTTGCCGACGGCGGCAATCTGGTCATCGCTGAATCCCGGGAGAAGCCCGCAGGCGATGGCGTTCGGGACCGAAAGGTGCAGCCCGAATCCCCCGGCCAAAAACAGCCGTCCGATCCCGGAGGCCGGGAGGTCGTGAAGGGCGAGAAGCGTTTCAATCCCGGCGGCGATCGCGCCCTTGGCCTGCAGGAGCAAAGCGACATCGACCTCTCCGATGCGCAGGTCCGGAAGTCCGGGCGAGAGGAGGAAGCTCACGCCGTGGTCCTCCTGCCGGAAATGCGCGGGGTGCGCCGCGGCGAGGCGCCGGTCGAAGCGCCCGTTTTCCTGCAGCAGTCCGACCCGGCGGCCTTCCGCGAGAAAATCCACATAGGCCGAGCCGGTGATCCCGTGCGGGGAGGGGCAGTCGCCGCCGATCGTCTCGAATCCGACGCCGAAGGGATTTGCCTCCAAAGAGATTTTTCCGACGACTCCATGGGCGGCGCGCATCCCGCAGAGGAGCCCGCATCCTTCAAACGCCGGCCCCGCCGCCGTCGCGCAGGAAAGATTTCCTTTCGGCCCGCAGAGCAGGATTTCGCCGTTTGTCCCGACGTCGACGAGCAACTGGGGGCTGCTCCCATAGCGGACCCCGCAGCACGCGGCCCCGGCGGAAATATCCGCGCCGACATAGGCGGAGATGCCGGGGAGAAAAATCACGCGCACCGCGCGCGGCAGGCCGAAGTGGTCGCCCGTGAACTCCCGCTGGTCGAGGAACGCGGGCGTGAACGGCACCACCCCCAGCGGGGTGGGATCCGCGCCGCAGGCGATGTGCAGCATCGTGGTGTTCCCCGCCACGACCACGCCGGCCAAATCGGCGATCGCAGCACCGGATTCCTTGAACAGTTTCTTGAGGAGCGGGCGGAAGTTCTTCTCCCAAAAATCGTCTTTCAGGAGCCCGATGTTCGCCTTGTCCGTCTGGCAGAGATGGATTCTTGTGAGGACATTGTCGCCGCGCGCCACCTGGGCGTTCAAGGCGGAGGCTTTGGCAAGGACCTTCCCGGTCGCAAGCTCGGCGAGCAGCATGGCCACGGTCGTTGTCCCGATGTCCACCGCCACGCCCAGCGTCCCCGGCCCGGTGAATATCGGGTCGCTGCCGACGGGAACCCCCGTCTGAAAATCGCTGACCACCGACGGCGGATGCGAGAGCAGCGAACGCCCCGGAATCGCGATGCGGATCGAATCCCCTGCCGCCAGATGATGCTGGCACGCGAGCAGGTCCTGCGGCGGCTCCCCTTGTAAAATCACGTGGCACCCCCGGCACACGCCGCGCTGGCCGCAGCGGGTGTTGAGCGGAAATCCCGCCGAAGCCAAGATCTCGGCGAGCGTCCGCTCCAGCTTGTCCGCCTCTAGGCGGTGGAGACGCCCACCCGATTCGATTTCGATGTTGGCCGTGGTTTTCATATCAGGAAAGGGCCCTCGCCATGGCGGCGAGATGGGCGGGGGTCGTGCCGCAGCAGCCGCCGATGATGGAAATCCCCGCGCCGCGCAGGCGGAGCGCGGCGGAGGCCATCTCCTCCGGCGTGGCGTCGTAGCGGATGCCGTCGGGCGTGGTCTTGGGGGCGCCGGCATTCGGCTGCAGGATCGCCGGGGCAGTCCCCGCCGCAGCATTGAGCTCCTTTGCCAGGGCCGCGTAATCGTCCAGGCTCAGGTCGGTCCCGCAGTTGGCGCCGACGATGTCCGCCCCGGCCTCGAGGGCGGCCGCGATGGCCTGGCCGGTCGGCAGGCCCATCATCGTGCGGAACTCGCCCGCGGATTTCTGAAACGCGTAGGTCACGATCACCGGAAGCGAACAGACAAATTTTGCGGCCCGCACGGCGGCAGCCGCCTCGGCGGGATCGCTCATCGTCTCGACCAGGATGGCATCGGCTCCGCCTTCGACCAGCGCGCCGATCTGCTCGCGGAAAATTCCGAGGAGTTGCTCCTCCGTGGTGTCCCCCAAAGGTTCGAGAAAATCCCCGAACGGCCCGACATCGCCGAGGACCCAGCCCTCCGCGCCGGCGGCGGCCCGCGCGAGGGCGGCAGCCCGGCGGTTCCAATTCAGGACTTGGTCGCCGAAGCCGTGGCGTTCGAGCATCGGCCGTGTGCCGCCGAAAGAATTCGTGGTGATCAGGCGGCAGCCGGCCTGCGCGTAGGCGGAATGCACGGCCTCGACATCCGCCGGCCGCTCCTCGTTCCATCGCATCCCGCATTCGCCCGGCGTGAGCCCCCGGCTGAACAACTGGGTTCCCATCGCCCCGTCACAAACCAAAGTTCCGGCACGGCAGGAGGAGAGGAGATCGGATTTCATGCGGCGCGATCCTTGCCGGTGCGCGCGGCCTGATCAATCGCAAATTTAAAATGCCCCCGATTCTGGTAAAACCGGAACGCGGAAAGAAGCGCCTCGTCGAGCGTGGTGGCGGGGCTCCACCCGCTCAGGCATCGGAAGGCGGAGGAATCGACGACCCAACGGTCGGGCCAGATTTCGCGGGCGCGGTCGCGGGTGAGGCTCGGCGTTGACGCGCGCAGCGACGGGATGGCATCGACAAGTGCGGCCAGCAGGCGCACCAGCGGCAGCGGCACCGGGAGGGTGATCCCTTTTCCGCCGGCCGCACGCGCCGCCGAGGAGAGGAGTTCGAAATCCGAAACCGGCCGGTCGGACCCGATGTAGAAGGGCCCGCGCTCGTCGAGCCCGAACGCCGCGTGGATCGCCGCGACCACATCTTCGACGGCCAGAAAACTGAACTCCTTGCGTCTCAGCCCCGGCTTGGTGCGCACCGCGCCGCGCGCCATTTTGAAGAGCGGCAGGGTGGCCGTATCGCGGGCGCCGAGGATCATCGGAGGTCGGAGGATCGCGATCGGGCGGCCCGGGAACTCCCGGGCGATCGCCCGTTCGAGTTCCAATTTGGACTCGCCATACCATGTGACCGGCGAATCGGGATCCTGCTCGCAGCGTGCCGTCCGGCCGTCGGGCGTCGGGCCTCCTGCGGACTGGGACGAGAGGACGACGGTCCGGCATTCCGGCGGGAGCGCCCGCAGGACGCGCAGCGTCCAGTCCACGTTTGTCTCAAAATACTCGGCGCGGGTGCGGGCGAAAAGCACGCCGGCCCCGAGCACCGCGTGGGACGGGCGGAGCGGGCCCCATTCCGCGGGCTCCGCCGGGAGCGGGGCGACCGCCTCGCGCGGGATCCCGTCCTCGTCCATGCAGCGGAAAAGTTTTTCGCGGTTGCGGGCCGGGGCGACGACCGGCACGCGTTCGCTGGCGGCGCGGACGAGCAGGTTTCGCCCGACAAATCCGGTGGCTCCGGTGACAAGCAGCTCGTGCATGGGCAAGGCGTAATCCGGCGGCGATCAGGCCACGAGGCTTTTCTCGTAGATGTTCCAGGTGCGGCGCTGGGTGGCTCCGAGCATGCGGCAGTTTTCCAGGATTTCGGTGTTGCTCTCCTCGACCCATCCGAGCTGGGCGTCGTGGTAGCGGGCCTTCGCGCAGACAAATTGCTCGTAAAGAAGCCAGGCGTGGAGCCCGCCGCGGTCGCGGAATCTCGGGGAGATGCCGTAAACGACCTGCCGCGCCGTGCCGATTTTCCGCGTCTTCATCAGCCAGAAGATATGCGGGAGCCGCAGCCAACGGGGAGTTTTTTTTGTGAGGGAGAGGAGCTCGTTGAAGTTCGGCAGGGAGAGGGCGATCCCGGCATTTTCGCCGTTCATTTCGGCGATCAGGATCATGTCCGGATCCGCGAACGCGCGCATGTCGTCCGCCGCGGAAAGAAGGTCGTCCATCGAGATGGGGACCGCCCCCCAGTTGCGCTCGAGCGTGCAGTTGTAAACCTCGTGCACGATCTCGAGCTCCTCCTCGAGCCGGTCGAGGTGGATCGGGCGAAGGATCAGGCGAGATCGCTTTGCCGTGCGCTCGACGATTTTTCCCAGGCGGGCCGGGGCCTCGAGCCGGCTGAGCGGAAGGTCGAATCCATACTTCGAACACACCCGGCGGAACCCGCACCCCTCGATGAGCGTCCGGTAAAACTCCGGATTCCAAACCAGCCCGATGGAGGCGGGTTCACCGCACCCCTCGACCAGCAGCCCGCACTCGTCGTTGATGCTCGGGTTGTAAGGCCCGCGGATCGCCTCCATCCCCTTGTCTCGCAAAACCCGGGCGGCGGCATCGAAAAGCGCACGCGCGGTGGCGGGATCATCCTCGCATTCCCAAAATCCGAAAAACCCGGTTCTGTCGCGGTAGAGCTTGTTGTGCGAGCGGTTGATGATCGCCGCGATGCGTCCGACCGGCTTCCCCCCCCCGGCTTGCGACCATCGCGCAAATTTCCCCGTGGCGCTGGTGAAACGCGGAATCCGGTCTCAGGAATTTGGCGATGCTGCCGGGAAAGGGAGGAGTGAAGGCTCCCAGCGAACCGTGGAGATCCTCCGCCACTTCCTCAAACTTTTTCCAATTGCGCGGGGTCGTGCAGAAAGCGATGTTCACGGTATTTCCACCCTAACTGCCCGAGAGAACAGCGGGAGTCAAAAAAATTCCAGAGCCGGCCGCGCTTGCGTTCCGGGCCGGGCTGTGATACCGGAATGGCATGGTTGATTTCGCAGGCCATTTTGTATTGGGCGCGCGACTCGGGCTTCTCCTCCCGGGCGGGCTTGTTGCGCCCGCCCTTCTGTAACCCTGCGGCAAAGCTGACCCGGCGAAGGCGGCTCCCGCCGCCAAGACCGTTTTCCTCCGCCAACCAGCATCACCATTATGTCAGACCAAATCATCATTTTCGACACCACCCTGCGCGACGGGGAACAATGCCCGGGCGCCAGCATGAACCTGCGGGAAAAAATGGAGGTCGCCCGCCAGCTCGCCCGCGTGAACGTGGACGTGATCGAGGCCGGGTTCCCGGTCATCAGCGACGGCGATTTTGAGGCCGTCCAGACGATCGCGGCCGAGATCAAAGGCCCGGTGATCTGCGGGCTCGCGCGATGTGTGCCCAAGGACATCGAGGCCGCCGCCGCCGCCGTCAAGCCCGCCGGCGAACGCGGCCGCGTTCACGTCTTCCTGGCCACGTCGGCGATCCACCGCGAATTCAAGCTGAAGAAGGCGATGGATGAAATCATCCGCCTGGCGCGCGAGGGGGTGGCGCTGGCGAAATCCCACACGCGCGACGTCGAGTTTTCGCCCGAGGACGGCTCGCGCACCGAGCCGGAATTTCTCGCCCGCGTGGTCGCGGCGGCGATCGAGTCCGGCGCCACGACGATCAACATCCCCGACACGGTCGGCTTCGCCGTCCCCGAGCAATACGCCGCGCTGATCTCCTTCCTGCGGTCGAACGTGAAAAACATCGGCGACGCGGTCCTGAGCGTGCATTGCCACGACGACCTGGGGCTCGCGGTCGCGAACTCGCTGGCGGCGGTCAAAGCCGGTGCCCGCCAGGTCGAGGGGACGTTCAACGGCATCGGTGAGCGCGCGGGGAACTGCGCCCTCGAAGAGGTCGTCATGGCGGTCAAGACGCGCCCGGATTTTTTCGGGAAACTGCACACGAAGGTCGTGACGCGGGAAATTTTGAAGACGTCCCGGATCGTGAGCCGGATGAGCGGGCTCCACGTCGCGCGCAGCAAGGCGATCGTCGGCGAGAACGCGTTCGCGCACAGCTCGGGCATCCACCAGGACGGGATCCTGAAAAAGCGCGAGACCTATGAGATCATGGATCCCGAGGAAGTCGGCTGGGGCGGCACCGAGCTGCCGCTGACCAAGCACAGCGGCCGCCACGCCATGCTCGCCCGGCTGGACCACCTGGGCTTCAAGCTGACCGAGCACGAAACCGGCGCGGTCTTCGAGCGGTTCAAGGAAATCGGCGACAAAAAGAAATTCGTCTATGACGACGATCTGGCGGCGCTGGTCGAGGATTCGATGTCGGTGGCCAAGGAGACGTTCGCGCTGGATTACATCCACGTCACGAGCGGATCGACCACGATCCCGACCGCGACCGTGCGCCTGAAAACCGCCGGGGGAACCCTCCAAGATTCGAGCCCCGGCAACGGGGCCGTGGACGCGGCCATGCAGGCGATCGACCGGATCGTCAACCGCAAGGGCCACCTCGCGGAATACCGCGTCGAGGCGGTCACCCAAGGCCGCGATTCGCTGGGCGAGGTGACGCTCAAAGTCGATTTCGGCGACGGCGAACTGATCACCGGAAAAGGCGCCAGCACCGATGTCATCGAAGCCAGCGCCCGCGCTTACGTCAACGCCGTGAACCGGAAAGAACTCGCCGCCGAACGCGGCAAGTGCCCGGCCGATCCGCCGCCCTGACTGCCCGCTGCCGGCCGCCCCCTCGTCCGCGGGCATGGCAAGAACGAAATTCTTTCAGAATTCCTCTACAAGAAACGCGGTTTTCGGGTTTAATCACACCCTCGCGGATTTGGGTGTCGCGTTCCTCCTTGCCAACCGGTTCCATCCCATTATCCTACTCGCCCTCTATCTATGAACATCCACGACTTTTTGATCCTGGCCCAAGCGGTGCCAGCTGGCGCGACGCCAACCCAATCGCCGCTGGCACAATTTTCGGGCCTGCCTTTTTTAATCTTTATCTTCGTCATTTTCTACTTCCTGCTCATCCGCCCGCAGCAGAAGAAGCAGAAAGAGCACGAGGCGCTCGTCAAGGCGGTCAAGACCGGGGACCAGGTGGTCACGAGTTCCGGCATCCACGGCACGATCTCCAACGTGAAGGACAAAACGGTCATCGTCAAAATCGCGGACAACGTGAAAGTGGAATTCGACCGCGCGGCGATTGTCGCCGTGGAAAAACCCGCCACCTGATTTTCCCTCCTGCGGCCCCGGGCGGCCGCCTCACCATCCTCCTGCCATGTCACCTGTCTTCACATTTCTGTTCGGCCTCGCGCTTCTCGCGCTCTTCGGCTGGTATTTCGCAACCGAGCTGGCGGCGCGCAAGCGCTGGATCGGCCTCATCCTGACCGTCTGCCTGACGGCCTACTGCCTGGGGCAGATCTGGCCGCCGAAGGAAAAAATCCGCCTCGGCCTCGACCTTCAGGGCGGGACGTCGTTCCTCATCAAGCTGATCCCGCAGACCGAAACCGGGATCACGAAAGATTTGCTGGACCAGGCGGTCGAAGTCATCCGCAAGCGCGTGGACCAATACGGCGTGAGCGAGCCGGTCATCAGCCCGCAGGGCAAGGACAGGATCCTCGTCCAGATCGCCGGCTTGGACGCCAAGCAGACCGAGGAGGCCAAGAAACAGCTCCAGAAAGTCGCCAAGCTCGAATTCGCGATGGTCGATCCCGGCGGCGAGGCCCATGTGGCGCGGATCCGGGCGGGAGAGGAAGTCATGCCTCCCGCCTACATTCTCAAGGACTACAAGCTGAAGAAGGACTCCAAAGACCCCAAGGATGTCACCCAGATCCTGATCACGCGACGGCCGGCGCTCACGGGCGAACACGTCGCCCGGGCGTTCCCGTTTTTTGACCAGCAGGGCTACGGGGTTTCTCTCGAGCTCGACGCCGAGGGGGCGAAGATATTTGACGAGGTGGCCGCGCAGCACAAAGGCCACCAGATGGCGATCATTTTGGACGGCGAAGTCCTCTCCGCGCCGGTCCTGCAGAGCGACCATTATTTCGGTCACGCCCAGATCACCGGCCACTTCACGGACAAAGAAGCCCGCGAGCTCGCCAGCGCGCTCGAAAACCCGCTGCGCGTGCCGGTCCAGATCGAGGAAACCCGGAGCGTCTCCCCGACACTCGGAGCGGACTCGGTGCGGAGCGGCATCGTGGCAGGCCTCCTCGGGCTCGTTTTCGTGGTGACGTTCGTGCTGATCTACTACCGGTTCGCCGGGATCGTGGCGATCTTCGGGCTCCTGATCAACATCGTGATCCTGTTCGGCCTGATGGCGATGTTCCACTTCACGCTCACCCTCCCCGGCATCGCGGGCGTGATCCTGACCATCGGCATGGCGGTGGACGCGAACGTCCTCATCTACGAGCGGCTCCGCGAGGAAATGGCGGCGGGCAAGTCCCTGCCGGCCGCGCTCAACGGCGCCTACGAAAAGGCGTTCAGCGCGATTTTTGATGCGAACGTCTCGACCCTCATCACCGCCGTCATCCTCTTCTGGCAGGCGACCGGCTCGGTGAAGGGCTTCGCCGTCACCCTCACGCTCGGCATCATCGCCTCGATGTTTTCCGCCCTGCTCATCACGCGCACGGTCTTCCGCTGGCTCGTGGACAAGGACCTCCTGAAAAACATTTACATGATGGACATCGCCCCGAAGCGGAAGTTCGACTTCCTCGGGAAGCGCTGGGCGGCGGCCGTCTTTTCGCTGGTCCTGATCGGCGGTTCGATCGGGGTTTTCGCGATGCGCGGGCAAAACGCTTTCGGCATCGATTTCCGCGGCGGCGACCTGCTGACCGTGGACTCGGCCAAGCCGGTGACCGTCGCCGAGGCGCGCAAAGCGATCAACAACCCGGAGGTCGTGATCCAGTCCGAACACACGGGCCTGAAAGAACTCCTGACCTTCCGCAGCGCCCAAGGGACGTCGGGTTCGGTGGTTCGGAAGCTCAACGAGGCGTTCCCGGCCCGTGGGGTCGTGGTGGTCGGGCAGGATACCGTCGGCGCGCAGATCGGGATGGAATTCGCCAAGCGGGCGGTCTATGCCCTGGGTCTCGGGATTCTCGGCATCCTGCTTTACGTGACGTTGCGGTTCGAGTTTTCCTTCGCGCTCGGCGCGGTGGTGGCGCTGCTGCACGACGTGATCATCACGGTCGGGGTATTTGCGCTCACCGGACGGGAGCTCTCGCTCGTGATGGTGGGTGCGGTGCTCACGATCGCCGGTTACTCGATCAACGACACCATCGTCGTCTATGACCGCATCCGCGAGGGCCTGAAACACGGGGCCAGCGGCTCGATCCAGACCCTGATGAACAACAGCATCAACGAGACGCTCGGGCGAACGATCCTCACCGGGGGCACCGTGCTCCTCTCTGTCGGCGCGCTCTTTTTCTTTGGCGGGGCGGTCCTGCGGGACTTCTCATTCGCGATCCTCATCGGCATCGCCATCGGCACCTACTCGTCCGTCTTTGTCGCGGCCCCGATCGTGCTGTGGTCGTCCAAGCTCCGCGGCAAGAGCGTCCGCCGCGAGGTCCTCGAAAGCGGCTCGCTCAAGCAGGGCTGACCGGAAACCGGGACTCTCCTTGTGTGACGAAATTGTAACAATTCCGCTTTGGAACCACCCGGCAACCGGGTGCAGTCTGCCCGTTTACCATCATAATAATGAACCTCCGCAAACTCGTCCTCGTCGTGGGATCGGCCGTTCTCGGCATCGCTTCCCAGTCCTTCGCCCAGCAATTGTCCGGTGCCGGAGCCACGTTCCCCGCGCCTCTCTACCAGCGATGGGGGGTTGAATACAACAAGGTGCATCCGGGTGTTCAGGTGAATTACCAGTCGGTCGGGTCCGGGGCCGGCGTAAAAAATTTCACGGCAGGAGTGGTGGATTTTGGCGCCAGCGACGCGGCCATGAGCGACGCGGAAATCGCCAAAGTCCCCAACGGCGTGGTGATGATCCCCGCCACCGCCGGGGAAATCGTGTTCGCCTACAACCTTCCGGGTGTTGATAACCTCAACCTTTCGCGCGAAGCGATGGCCGGCATTTATCTCGGCACGGTCACGAAGTGGAACGACCCGGCGATCGCGAAGGCCAACCCCGGGGCCAAGCTTCCGGATCTGCCGATTCAGGTGGCTTACCGTTCGGACGGCAGCGGCACGACCTACGTCTTCACCCAGCATCTTTCCGCGATCAGCAAGGATTTCCATGACAAGGTCGGCACCGACAAGTCGGTCACGTTCCCGGTCGGAGTCGGCGGAAAAGGCAACGAAGGGGTCACCGCGCTCGTCAAGCAATCGCCCGGCGCGATCGGCTACGTCGAATACGGCTACGCCAAAGGAAACGGACTCGCGATGGCGAACCTCGAAAACAAATCCGGAAAATTCGTCTCCCCGGGCGGCGAGGCCGGCGCGGCAACCCTGGCCAGCGTCAAGCTGCCCGAGAACCTCCGCATCTGGCCGGTCGATCCTGAAGGCGCGGGCGATTACCCGATCGTCAGCTTCACCTGGCTCCTGCTCTACAAAAAATACGACGACGCGGCGAAGCTCAAAGCGCTCAAGGATTTCGTGGCCTACGGGCTGACCACCGGCCAGTCGTTCTCCGAGGCGCTCGGCTATATCCCGCTTCCCGCGCCGGTCGTCGAGAAGGCGCAGGCCGCCCTCGCCACCGTCCAATAACCGATTCGTGCCAGAGGATGCTCCAGAATCCCGCGCCATCGCGGAAATGCGTGTGGGGCCGGACTTTTTTCATCTCCTTTGCTGGGCCGCCTCGGCGGCGGCTGTGGCCACTCTCGGGCTTATCGTCTATGAGATCGTCTCGGGTGCCTGGCCGGCGATCCAGAAATTCGGGCTCGGGTTTCTCACCAGCTCGTCGTGGGTGCCGAACCGCGAGAGTTTCGGCGTGTTTCCCTTTATCGTCGGGACGGCGGCCAGCTCGCTGATCGCGATCCTCTTCGCCTTCCCGCTCGGCCTCGCGATCGCGATTTTCCTCAGCGAAAATTTCCTGCCGCTGCCGGTGAGGCAGGCGGTGCGGTTCGTGGTCGAGATGCTCGCGGCGATCCCGAGTGTCGTCTATGGCCTGTGGGGGATCTTCGTCGTGATCCCGCTGGTCAAAATCTTCGGGGCATGGGCGGTTTCCGTTTTCCACGGGGTTCCTGTCATGGAGACGCTCTTCGCTCCGCCTGCCTACGGCAACTCGATGCTGACGGCCAGCATAGTTCTCGCCCTGATGATCCTTCCCACGCTGACCGCGATTTCTCGCAATTCGCTGACCGCCGTTCCCAAGACTCTGCGCGAAGGAGCCTACGCGCTGGGAGCCACCCGGTGGGAGGCCATTCTGGGCGTCATCCTCCCGACCGCCGCACCGGGGGTCGTGGCGGCGACGATCCTCGCGCTCGGCCGCGCCATGGGCGAGACGATGGCTGTCGCCATGCTCATTGGAAACAGCTCGCGCCTGTCCTGGTCGCTGCTCTCGCCCGGCGGCACGCTGGCCGGGCTGCTGGCCAACCAGTTCGGGGAGGCCGAGGGGATGCAGGTCAACTCGCTCATGTTCGCGGCGCTCATCCTCGTGGTGATCACCCTCTTCGTGAACCTGCTCGGGGAAGCGATCCTGCGCTATACCCAGAAACAAACTGCGGGGATCAGCTAGACCATGGACCACATCGTCACCCACGCGCCGGATTTTTTCCACGACAGCCAGGCCGAGTCCACGAAGGCGGTCGCCCGGTCGGTCTGGAACCGCGTCCTCAGTTCCCTGTGCGTCGGCCTGTCGCTCCTGACCCTGATCCCGCTCGTCTCGATCGTTTACCTGGTCCTGAAAAACGGCCTGCCGTTGCTGAAGTGGTCGGTTTTCACGCAGCTTCCTCCCGCCGCCGGAATGGTCGGTGGCGGCTTCGGCAACGCCGTGCTCGGCACGCTCGTGATGGTCGGCCTCGGACTCGCGATGTCCGCCCCCATCGGGATCCTCTCTGCGATTTACATCAACGAATACGCGCCCTCGGGCCGCCTGGCGCAGGCGGTGCGGATCGTCGCCAAGCTTCTCACCGGAATCCCCTCGATCATCTGCGGTGTTTTCGCCTTCGCCATGGTTGTCGCGGCCAGCGGCACGTTCTCGGCGTATGCCGGCGGTGTGGCGCTCGCGGTGCTCATGCTCCCCACGATCCTCCTCACGTCCGAGCAGGCGCTCCTGGGCGTGCAGAGCGCTTTCCGCGAAGCCTCCTACGGTTTGGGGGCCACAAAATTTCAGACGATTGTCCGGATTGTGTTCCCGGACGCCCTGCCCGCCATCATGACGGGGCTCATGCTGGCCGTCGCCCGTGCCGCCGGGGAAACCGCCCCGCTGATCTTCACCGCCCTCTTCAGCCAGTTCTGGGCGAAATCCCTCTCCGAGCCGACCGCTTCTCTGTCCGTCCTGATCTACAATTTCTCGACCGTCCCGTTCCCCCACCAAATCCAGATGGCCTGGACGGCCTCGCTCGTTCTCGTCGCGTTTGTCACGCTGGCCAACATCACCGCCCAGCTCGCATTTTCAAAAAAGCAATAGCCCCCGGCCCGCGCCATGGAATATCCCTTGATCTTATGACTGAATCCACCGCCAACCCAGTTGACGCGCCGAACGCGGCCCCGGGACGCCCGGATTTCTTGGCCGTGCGCGACTTCGATTTTTTCTACGGGAAGAAGCAGGCGCTTTTCGACATCAACATGGACATTCCGGAGAAGCGGGTGACCGCGTTCATCGGGCCGTCGGGCTGCGGAAAAACCACGCTGCTGAGAAATTTCAACCGCATGAACGAGCTGATCGACGGGATCAGCCACACCGGGGAGATCCGGCTTCTCGGGCAGAACATTTTTGAAAAAGGCATCGAGGTCATCGCGCTCCGCCGCAGCATCGGGATGGTCTTCCAAAAATCCAACCCGTTCCCGAAATCCATCTACGAGAACGTGGTTTACGGGCTGCGGATCGGCGGGGTGAGCAACAAGAGCGTGCTGGACGAGGCGGTCGAGCGCAGCCTGCGCGGGGCGGCGCTCTGGGACGAGGCGAAGGACCGCCTGCACGAGAGCGCGCTCGGGCTTTCCGGCGGCCAGATGCAGCGGCTCTGCATCGCGCGCGCCATCGCCAACCGGCCGAAAGTCCTGCTCATGGACGAGCCCTGCTCGGCGCTCGACCCGATCGCCACCGTCAAAGTCGAGGAGCTCATCCACGAGCTCAAACAGGAATTCACCATCGTCATCGTCACCCACAACATGCAGCAGGCCACCCGCTGCTCGGACAAAACCGCGTTCTTCTACCTCGGCAAACTCATCGAGTTCGCCGAAACCCAGAAAATCTTCTCGACCCCCGTCCAGAAGCAGACCGAGGACTACATCACCGGACGCTTCGGCTGAGCGCGGGTTCTCGTCAGACTGAAGCTGAGGAGGACCGGGGGGGGCGAGGAAACTGCTCGTGCGGGGCTGCCGAATATGCCAGATTGGGTCGGTCGCAACACGATTCACAACAAAGCATGGCTGGCATGAAATTATTGCTTCTCCCCCCGGTGGTTGCCCTGGCTTTCCTTCTGTCGGTTCTCACGGGAAACGCGATGGAACTTGGAACCAACTTCTGGAACCTGAAGTGGCACAAGCCCTCGGATTGCTTTCAAGACGTGAAGAACGTGACCGGAGAAAATCCCTGGAACCCGCAGTTTCTGAGAGAGACATCCATTTATTCCTGCCTGCGGTTCATGGATTGGGATGGCACCAATGGATCCGAGAGGACCAAGTGGACCGGGCGCCCGCAGAAATCCTCGCCGGACCAGAGCACGGCGGCCTACGAGTGGATGATTGACCTCTGCAACCGGCAGAATGCGGACATGTGGGTTTGCATCCCCCATCTTACGGCCAACCGAAACTCTGGAAACAAGCCCTCCGATTACGCCCTCCGGCTCTGTCTTCTGACCAAGACGGGAGTGGACATGAAGGACGTGGACTTGGAACCGCTGCTCGACCGCTTGTCAAGCCTGACGGCGGATGAACTCATCAAAGCAGGCGGAGTCAAGACCTGCAATCCTCTCAAGCCAAATCTCAAGCTTTACATCGAGTATTCCAACGAGACGTGGAACGGTTCGTTCAAGCAGTCCCATTATTGCGTCGAGGAAGGCACGGCACTGAATCTTGATCCCAAGGGAGCGCGCGGGGGTGACGGGAAGATCTGGGTGAACGGCTTCAAATTCCATGCTTGGGCTGCTGCGCGCATCTTCCGGGCGGCCGACCTGGTTTACGGGGTGGGTTCCCCGCGCGTCGTGCGCGTTCTGGCCCTGCAGGTCGGAAGCTCTTGGCAAGCCGAAAGGCACATGGAGGTCATGAAGAGTGAAGTCTTTAATCCTTGGGGCACCAAGGCGGATGCCGTGGCTGTTGCGCCCTACTTCGGGGCCAAGGTGATGGGAGATGACCCGGAGGTTGTTCCGAAATTGCGTGAGGCCATCCAAGAGTCTTTTCATGAGGCTGCGAAGGTGGAGAAAGTTGTCAAGGACGCGGGCCTCCGGTATATCGCCTACGAGGGCGGCCAGCATGTCTTCAAGCAGAGTGCCCAGACGATCAATCGCGACCAGGTCATGCATGATCTTTACACCGAGTATCTGACCGGGATGGCGAAGTATTTTGATTTTTTCTGCCATTATGCCCACGTTGGAAGGGCAAGTAACGGGGGTGCTTGGTGTTGAGCGCCGGAATAAAAGCGGGAAATCGGGGGAGTGTGATTTCGAGATCATCGCGGGGAGAGCGCGATCGGGACCCGCGCGGAAAGTGGATAGGGACCGTGCAGAGGGGCGTGGTCGCGGAAG
>Ga0209697_10005238_pt1 | contig 16284 bp, 15 predicted proteins | sample AliMusrvi5mmetaG_FD_184115 | JGI IMG/M metagenome (GOLD analysis project Ga0209697, IMG submission 184115) | Freshwater lake bacterial and archeal communities from Alinen Mustajarvi, Finland, to study Microbial Dark Matter (Phase II) - Alinen... | ecosystem: Environmental > Aquatic > Freshwater...
GGAGGGCTCCTATGCTACAGCCTAACAGCAATCATTTGCGAAATTGTGGGATTTTTAAAAAACGGCGCACACGGAGTGGGGAAGATATAACTGCGGTATTATGGGGAGAATTAAACTGCGGTTATCAAGGGCTTGCTGATGAACTTTGCAACTACTTCTTTACACCCCGTGCTTCAAAACCTACTACCTAAAACTGGGTCCTTGGCTGCACTGGTTCCAATCCCAGATAACCGGGGCCGGAATTGCCGGGTGTAATCCCAGCAATCAGAGGCCGGTTAACCCGGGCCTAATCCCACCAAACCGAATCCGAAAATAGGGGTCCTGTTCCCATATAACCGGACCCGTGTATGAAAGCGTTAAACTATCTTCTTGAACGAGCCAAGGAGAATAGGATGACGTGTACAACCAGGAGGCGGTTAATGGATCGAAAAATTGTAGAACTGCTGAGGCAAGGCGCATCTGTAACCACCATAACAACAGGTCTTAAAGTCGGGAAAGGCCGTATAAAAAGGCTGCGTGAAAAAGCGAAAGCCTGGCGGTTATCTGCCGCCAGAAGGCCGTGGCGCGGGAGCCACGCCTCTGCCCGCTTACCCTGAAGCCGTCTTTCCCTGACACCGCGGATAAACGTGTAGGCCGTCAAATTTGTAGGCAACATAATGCAAGATGATCGCAAGTTCCTTAGATGGCTGAGACTTTCTGACACCTCTAAATTTGCGGAAAGTATGCCCTTACAGCTATAATACAAAAAGTCGGGGTGGTTTTATAAAATTTTGAAAAGCCCCCCGCACCCGGGGTGTGTCCGGGCGGTGGGATGAGCAGAGAGATGTTAGTTTCAGTCGTCAGCCGGGCCGGGGTCTATTGCTTCGCATAAGTCCGCCCGAGGCACCAACTGACAACCGTCGTCCGGCGGGCCGCAGGCATGTGTAGATAATGACTCTTGAGCGGCCGGCCTGAACTTCGGAAACTCCGTAGGTTGGCCAAGGTGTGTTAAAAGCCGCACAAGCTCCTTGTCGTTAAGTATTACAGCCACCGGCTTCATTTCAAGGTCGCATTTGTAGGCGTTGGCGCGCGCCAACAAAAATTCTCACTATGGGTGTTGACTCTTTAGAGTATCCCTTTAACGATACACGCTTGAATAACCCATGAGAATGCCCGCAGTGGCAACTGCGACACCTGTGCGTCCGGGGCATAGAAGCAGGATGCTGTGAAACAAAACCTTCTGTTTGTCGGTAAAGATTTGGTGGTCATTTTTCGTTAGCAAACCCTGGTAAATTCCCATTAGCGCTGAAGCAAATCCAGCCCATAATAAAAACGGCTCGGCTTACGTGCCGAAACTTCTGATTATTTGTTTCAACGAGTCGATGTTGGCTGACTTTGGAACGAAGGCATCGGCCCCGGCTTCTAAGGTATTTTTTTTGGTAACCTTATCTATATCGATAGACATAATGATAATTTTTGCTTTAATTTTTTTCTTACGCAGTCTGCGGGTTACCTCGATCCCATTCAAGGCCGGCATATTCAGATCCAGCAAGACAACGTCCGGTTTAAGCATGTCTGCCTTGGAAACCGCTTCCAAACCATCCGCCGCCTGACCTATTACCGAAATATTTTGATCTTCCTCGAGCGCATTGACGATCCCCTCCCGGACCATATGATGGTCATCCGCCACGAGAACATAGATTTTTGATTTTTTATGAAGCGAGCCTTCCGCTGCGCCTCCCTCCGAAGGTAATAAGGATTTTGTTTCCTGTCGGGGAATGGTTATTATGACGCGGGTTCCCCGTTTTGGACTAGATTCAATATGATATTTACCTCCGATGGCATCAAGCAGTTCTCCGAGAGAAAACAACCCGATGCCGCCAATCCCAGCCTTCTTTCCTTTAAGGTTTTCGGAGACGTTGAACCCTATACCGCGGTCTTCAAGAATAATCTGCGAACAGCCTCGGACGTTAGCAAAAGACAATGTGGCCACGGAAACATCGGCATGTTTGACGATATTAAAGATCAATTCGTGCAGGCATTGATAGAGCATGCTGTTGATATTCGCATTTTCTATTTCTTCATAGTCATCGCTTTTAATATTTATTTTCAGTCTGTGCTTATTGAATACCTGACTTGCAAACCATCTCATGCCGGCCACCAAACCCTCTTTAATAAGAACGGGCGGCCTAAGTTCAGAACTTAAACTTCTTAAGGTCTCGATCGCTCTGACAAGTAATTCATTGATTTTGTCGCGGGTTTTTCCGGAGTAATTAGCCCTATTCAGATGCATTTTACAACCTACAAGGATCTGCTGCAGATCGTCATGGAGTACCGCCGCAAGCCGTTTTCGCTCCTTATCCACGGCGCCGAACAACTCATCCGCCAACCCCTTTAATTGGCGGTGCTTGACTTCAAGTTCAGAGGTTTTCCTTCGGACCATCCGCTCCAGCTGTTGCTTGTTCTTGCGCAGCATTTCCTCGGCTCGCCTGCTTTCGGAAACATCGGTGTTCGTGCCAAACCACTGAACGACGTGGCCCTGGGAATCTTTGAAGGGTATCCCTCGCGTCAGGAACATGCGGAATTTGCCGTCGGCGCCGCGCAGCGGGAACTCCATTTCGAACGTCTGGCCAGTAGCGATAGAGGCTGTCCATTGCTCCAGCACCTTAGGCAGCACATCGGGGTCATGCACCTTCTGCCAGCCCCAACCTTCCATTTGTTCTGGCGTCATTCCCGTGTATTCATACCAACGACGGTTATACCAATAAAGGTATCCGTCGGCTCTGCCGATCCACGCCAGCTGCGAGATCGAATCGGCCATTGTCCGAAATCGCTCTTCGCTCTTTTGCAATTCCTCCTGGGTCTGTCTTCGTTCGGTAATATCTACGTTTACGCCGAACACGCGGATCGCTTTGCCCGCTTCATTGTAAATCGCTCCTCCTTTTGTCGATATCCAGCGATACTCTCCGGAGGAGTGGCGGCCTCTGAATTCCAGATCGAACGGGTGGCGCCTGGATATCGCTTCGTCGCGCCCTGCTTCAATCTCGCCGATGTCATCCGGATGCACACGATCACGCCAATCCTGATAGGTCTTGATGGTTCCGGGCGCCAGACCATACAATTTATTGAGCTCCGGCGTGAAATCAAGTGCCCCGGTTTCTACATTCCAGTCCCAAACCCCTACACTCGCCTTTTCCTGCGCCAGCCGCAGTCGCTCCTCGCTCCGCTGCAGCATTTCTTCAGTCTGTTTTCGCCTGGTGATGTCACAGGCATAAATACGGACTACACGCAATTCAGGAAGAACTGATACTGTCTCAAGAAAAAAAATATCTTTTATTTTAATCTCGCGAGAATACGCCTCTCTTTTCCCCGAACACAATATCTCAAGGATTCGATCAATATCTTCCGGAAAAAATAAATTTGTTTCATTGGGAACGCCTTGTTTTTCGAGTAATTCCGTAGCAGCTGGATTTGCGTAAATTACTCTTCGGTTCGCATCGATCTCAAGGACCGGCATAGGATTATTCTGCGGAAAACTGGCAAGGCGCATAGTTCCCTGTTCCATTTCTTTACGGTAGGTGATGTCCTGCACTATCCCAGCTATGCGGCTTGCCTTGCCTGAGACATCAAATTGTAATCGGCCGGTCGCCCAAATCCAGCGAATGACCCCGTCTGCGCGCCGGATGCGGCATTTGAAATTCCAGTCGGTTTTGTTCTCCGTTGCATTTCGGAACAAGTCGCTTACCTTCCGGCGATCCTCCGGAAGCACGTGTTCCATAAACTTTTCGTAACTCCACGACGGAAGAAGCTCGGCGTAACCGAATATCCGATCGTGTTCGATAGAACGGAATGCTGTGTGGTCCTTAAGATCGAGGTCCCAAGCCCCTATTCGGCTTGCCTCAAGAGCAAAGCTTAATCGCTCCTCGCTCGCCCGCAGCGCCTCTTCGGTCTGCTTGAAGCGGTTTATGTCGAGATTGATCCCAGCCCAACAGATAATCTCGCCGCGTTCGTTTCTTACAGGCAATCCGCGCGCCAGTACATGGTGCCATTGGTCGTCAACTCCTCGAAACCGGTGCTCGATGTCCCATTTTCCCCCGGTTCGAACACATTCCTTCCACGCCGCGATCGTGCGTTCCGCATCATTCGGATGCAGCAAATTGCCCCAGCCAAAGTTAGAGCACTGCTCCTGCGTGATGCCCGCCATTTTGAGAAAACTTTCGCTGGCGTAGGTGTTGCGCCCGTCCGGTGCGCAGATCCACACGCCATAGTCAATAGATTCGCCGATACTGCGGTAGAGCGCCTCGCTTTGGCGTAATTTTTGCTCGACACGCATCCGCTCAGAGATGCCCGGTATGGCCTCAGAAGATTTTATTTTCTTTCTCGTCATGGCTACTCTCCGCAGGGCAAATAAATAAGGTTTTGTTAACCCATTATTTGGTTGGAGTGTTAGGCGTTTGTTGGAAGATTTAGCTTTATAACTTTACGTGAAATTATATCTCTTTTGAGGGTAGTTGTTAAGGGGTCAGAAATAAAACCCATCAGTTAAAAGATAATTGACTTCGTGAAGTGCTAAACTTTTCCCCGTTCGTGTATTTTAGTAAAAAAATAGAAAAAATTAAACGAGAAACAAAAATTTTGTTTCTCGTTTAATTAAAAAATGGGTCGCTGGCTGCACCAGGTTAGAACCTGTTTAATGAAGGTTTAACACTGCCATCCCCGTAAGTAAATCCGCTCCCCCACTTTGACCGACCAAAAGCGGGGTGTTTTTATTAAATTTTTACGTGGTTTCCCTGCCGCCTGGCGGTTTTGAACCGGCGGAGTGCGGGAGTTAGTTGTCGGAGGCGGGGTCTATTTATAAGTATCCAATTGGTCGACCGGAAGTCAGCGTGACCTTTTTTGATTTTGCAGAGGCTTTCGCAGGGTCGAGGTAACAGGTTTTTAAACGGTGATTTGTGACTCCGGTCACCAAAATGTTGCCACTCATATAATGAGGGTATCAAAAAAACTGTCTGTAACCTTTACTGTTAAATTTGTTTTAACGGAAGAAAATCGCGATCAGAATTAGGATAGGTATCGGAACGCCTAAGAAGAAAAGAAGAATATAACGCATGATATAACCTCCATATTTAATGTGATCTGAATTATTTGTGCTGTCAGTTAGCGGCGGGAGATGTCCCGGAATCCAGAGAAACTGCCTCTACACTGTCACGCCGGCAGCCACCGAAGGTAGCGAAAAGGCTGGCGAAAAAAGCGCCGCACAAAAGAGCTATGAACAGCCATAATAATAGGCGGGTTGTCGCTTTTTTGGCAGTTTCCGCAGAAACCTGGGCCTGTGAAAAAACATCAGACAACCTTTTTTCCGCAGCGTCCTGCTTCAGACCTGTTGACGCTGTTATGAGTCGCACGAGATACATTTTATCAGCTTCCGAAAATTCCTTTTTTCGCAGAGCGTTAAAGAAAATTAGTCCAGCTTCGGTTCGAATTGAAGCGTCAATTCGTGCAGATGTTTTTGGAGGCTCGCAGCGGAACAGTGTATCGACCAGATACGCCTCAGGGTTGAAACTGTTGACTTCTACCTGGCTGCCGGAGGTTTGCTGGGCTTTGTCACCAACCATGGAGGTTGCCGCCATTCCCAGGAAAGACGCTGTCATTACCAGAGCCACAGCCCAGACCAGGAAGCCATGGGCAGTATCCCGGAAATAGACTTCGTGAGTATGAATAGCCGCCCATCTGGTACGCAATCTTCCAGCCAGATATCCTCCCATGGAAGAGGAAATGATCTGCATCAGTATCAGCCAGATAATGGCAGCTGTTCCAACCGTTGAAGCGGTAGCGCCGACATTAGACCATGGTGAAACAGACGATAAACCCAGACCGGCACCAAGGGCTAGCAGTATAACCGACAAAGAAGAGGTTACAAAAGCTCCTCCAATCACCGCGGACCAGGAAATTCCAGAGGAGTTCACCTCACAGGCTGTATGTTCGATATGATCCATAAAACTCATTCCTCACTTTGATTTAGAGTAAATAATTTTTTCAAAGGGGGGCGCGTTTTTTTGACGCGCTCTCACCCCGTTGACACAGCGACCGTCAGTCCTGCCGGCCGCTTAAGCCGCCTGCTTGATATTCTCCCACGCGTTTTTAAGGTCTTCCTTCAAATGCTTCAGTTCATCCGCGCTGACTTTTCCCAGCGTCGCGTAGTGCGCCGAGACTTCGTCCACTATCTTATAGTACTCCTCCTGGTTTATTTCCTTGACCTCTTCCACTTTTTCCAGGACCTCGCCTTTCATCTTGAGCATCCAGCCGGATATTTTCTCCCGGTTCTCTGCTCCCCTTTTGCCCGACAAGAAATACGTTCCCAGCGCGGCAATAGCCGCCAGTCCCACGCCCGCTTCGATCACCTTGGTTGTTTTTGACATGTTATCTCCTTATTCCGTAGTTATTCGGTTCTTTCTTTAAAAGAGTAAGTTTAACGCTATCGTTATCATTGACCCGCTGTCCTGATAGTTCTTGTGAAGAGCGTTCACATCCTTTGAAGCTACGTCTTCCAGCCAGAGATAACGATAGGTTCCATCCAGTGATATGGACTTGTTCAGCATAACCTCAAGGCCGGCCCCGGCATGAAGGCCGAAACGGGAAGTGGTGTTGCTATAACCGAACGGGCCGTCTACCTGGGTATAGTACCAGCCTACGCCACCGAGCAGGAACGGACTTACAGCGCCGCCGGGTATAAGATACGCCAGCAAGCTTGCTTGTACAGGATAGGTCTTAATGGTCGTGAGCGGCCCGAAATCATTCTTTCTGTAATCGATGGACGCTTCCAGTCCTAAAGCGGGCGACAAATGCAGGCGGGCTTGCACACCGGGATCCCACAGTCCTTTATCCGCATCCTTCGGGGTTGAATAAGTCGCTCTGGGGCCAATTGAAAACACACTTTCGCCTACGCCGTCCCCTGCAAATACGGCCGGCTGCAGCCCTAATAATAGAATTGATAATGCTATGCACTCTTTGATTCTCCTGCTGTAATTGTTTGTTTTCATTGTAAAACTCCTTGATCCCTGATTGTCAGAATTATTCCGGAAGCTGGGCTTGAAGTAAGTATAACCCTTCGCCGGTTCGACAGCTATTCGGAATTATACCCGGCCTGCTAGGTAGTATTACAGTTGATTCTATGGAATGCGGCAGGGTTGGGAGGAGTTGGGATTTTACGTATTACCCACCGTATAACTCCGAATAACATCCAAAGATGCGTAAAGGGTATGGTGTCAACATGACTGTGGGACAAGTTCTGCATAAGGTGCAAGAACCGAACAGCAACAGGTTTAAAAGGAAATAAGACATGAAAACAACGTATTCCATATCCCTAATCGCGGTTGCAGTGTTGCACCAACCCGAGCATTTTCCAATCCAAGGATGAGCCTGAAATCCCTCGCCGTTACTCCGTAGAGAATTTTAGGCCAAGCCTCCATTTTTGTAGCAGTTTTGACCCCTCGGTCTGCACTTTCCTAAATAATTTATACTTTTCTTCTTGCATAAGCCTTGCATATTCATTGTCGCTCTTTGCCATGGCGATTTTATCTAACTGCTTAAAGGTAACACCTTTTTTTAGATATTGCCTGGCATTGGGTAACTTTTTAAGGGTCTCGTACGGGGTCTGATAAACCAGAATTATCCAATGCAGGATGAGCCTGAAAACGGCCCGCTATTGAAAAAGCTGCGTGTTCCGTTCATAATCTGTAACCTAAACCCAGTTGATCGACATGGTTACCAGAGATATGTGCAGTTCCCTGCAGTATGAAATGGAAAAGGAAAGTAATTGACTCCGCCAGCCGGATCAATTCACAAATAGACCCCGCCCCAGCTGACAACTGGCCTATCACATAAAAACCAAACAACTTCTCCCTCAATTTATTAATATTCCCCCCAAAAAAACGACAGCCGAAGACCGGCTGTCGTCGAGGAATCTAAAAGAGGCGGGTCGCTGGCTGCATCAAGTTAGAACCTGTTTGATGCAGGTTTATTGTGAGCCTGGCAGAGCTACAGTTATAAGTGTCTAAAAAAGGGTCCCTTAGTGGACGAACTTTGTAACTAGAAGCCATCTCATAAATAAAAAATGCTATAACCTCCAATAAGCGGAGGTAAGAGATGGATATAACGGATGAACAGTGGGAAGTGGTCAGGAAGTTGTTGCCGAAGGAAGAGTTTGAGACGAAAAGGCGCGGTCGTCCGTGGGTTGACCCGAAAGCTGTGTTGTGCGGGATACTGTGGATTTTAAGGACCGGTGTCCCCTGGAAAGATTTGCCGGAGCGCTATCCGCCATATCAGACCTGTCATCGTCGGTTTCAGCGTTGGTCCAGAGAAGGGTTGTTTTTTAAAATTCTGAAGGTTTTGGCGGAAGACTTGTGCAGTCGAGGGCGCATAGATTTAAGCGAAACCTATATAGACGGCACCTTCAGCGGAGCTAAAAAAGGGGCTCTGGAGTTGGTAAGACAAAGCGCGGCAAAGGGACCAAGGTCATGGCAATTGCGGACCGCCATGGTTTACCTGTCGCCGTCGGGATTGAAAGCGCTAGTCCGCATGAAATCCGTCTCGTTAAAGCGACCCTAAAGAGTCGTTTCATGCGAGAGAAGCCAATATTGCTGATAGGGGATCGCGCCTATGACAGTGACCGGCTGGATAAAGAGTTGTTGATTGAGGAGAATGTGAGACTGGTGGCCCCGCACCGCAACAACCGTGTAGCGGCAGTTACACAAGATGGCAGACAGTTGCGGCGATATCGCAATCGCTGGAGGGTGGAACGATTGTTTGCATGGCTGCATAATTTCCGCACGTTAGTCGTCAGATGGGAACGCTATGCGGAGAATTTCCTCGGGATGGTGCAACTGGGTTGCATAAAAATCCTCCTGAGGTATTTATGAGATGGCTTCTAATTTGTTGCCCCCATGATCTGATGTTTCTGGGTTTAGCAGAAAAGAGCTGTTTGTAAAGCCTAAAACAGATTTTATGCGGTAATAATACTTGTTACCTCTTCAGTACCTAGTGGTGAAATAACAGTGTTATGTCCGAGGCGATGTGCCGAATAATCCCTTTATTCCACCAGCCAGCGCAGCGAATGGTACGGCGTGCACTTTATCGTGCAAAGAGTAACGTTTGTTTCCGGGATAGATGACGGCAAGCTGTTCGAGTTTCAGGTCTTTAATCGCTGTGGTCATTGAAGGGGTCAGGCGCGGCGCGTCCATGCGTTTACACTCAACGCCCAGCATGCGCCCGCCTTTGACCAGCAACAGGTCCAGTTCCGCACCTCCATGAGTGGCCCAGTAATATGCCTCATCGGGCTCCGTTGCTTTGATGGTTTCTTCAATAACATACCCTTCCCAGGAGGCGCCAAGTTTAGGGTGCGTGAGCAGGTCTTTCTCGGAGCGGATCCCCATCATTTGATGCAGGAGGCCGGTATCACGGAAATATATTTTCGGCGCCTTAACCTGTCTTTTTTTCAGGCTGGCGTGCCACGGTTGAAGCTGCCTGACCATAAAGATCCCCGAGAGAATATCTAGGTAATTCCGGACGGTGGGTTCGCTTATCCCCAGCGCCCTGGCCGGTTCGGCGGCGCTCCATGTCTGTCCATGGTAGTGCGTCAGCATGGACCAAAAACGCATTAAAGCTGCCGGCGGAACGCCTATTCCCCATTGACGAATATCGCGCTCGATAAATGTTTGTATAAAATTCTTGCGCCATGCCAGGCTATCTGCTTCCGTCCTCGCCAGGAAGGATGGAGGAAATCCCCCCCGAAGCCAATGGCGCTGGTGCGATCGAATTCCGATTTCGTGTAGGCTGAGCCCGCTTATCGTAACGGTTTCAACCCTGCCGGCCAGCGATTCCGAAGATTGCCGCAGTAGCGCGGGTGACGCGCTGCCCAGCACTAAAAACCTGGCCGGCAGAGGAGTCCGATCCGCCAGAACCCGTATTACCGGGAACAAATCAGGCTTTCTTTGTATTTCATCAATAACGATCAAATTCCTGAGGCCGCGCAAGGCGATAGCGGGTTCAGCCAGCCTGGCCAGGCTTTCCGGGTCTTCCAAGTCGAAATAATTAATAGAATCGACAGGAACCAATTGGCGCGCCATGGTTGTTTTTCCGCATTGGCGGGGCCCTATAAGGGCCGTCACGCGGCTGCGCTTAATGGAATCCTTTAATTGTTTCAGTAATTCCGGACGTTTTATCAGCATGTCTTATTATACCATGAAATTCGAAAGTGCGGATTTCGAATTTCATGGTATATCGACGATCGCGCCTGCGCCAGAGAAATAAAAAATAGATAGCACAATTTACGAATATCCACGAAATGATGGATTTAATAGTAGTCAGGATATGGTTCAATGTTCTGCGACGGTAATTTATTTCTATATAATGGTTGGCGCGCGGCCGCGGATTCCCTGTGCAGAAAGTCGATGATGAACCCATCTATGCGCTTCCATATATAGGAAGAAAATCTGACCGGCTTAGGCTTGCCGTTCCTGTCTTTGTAGTGCAGATCATAACTCGCGATCTTCTGATACAGGATCAAGACCGCGGCCGAGAACAGATCTTCTCCGTGGCGCTTCAGATACGGATAGAACACCTTGATATTCAGTCTGAAAATAATAAAGTTCAGATGGCGGAGAACGATTTCGTCCCGGCTTTTAACCGAACCCTGCTGGGCCAGGGAGATAAGTTTTCTCTCTTTTCTCAGGGATATCGTCCCGTATCGCTGTATTAATTCCCGGTAATTCTCCCACATGATAATTAAACCGATTTATACGTAATATGCTCTACGCTGGGCGATTCCCCTTTTGTGCGGTCTTGTTCTTCGGGGGAAGGTCGCTGAGCTCACTCCCCGCTGTCTGAGTTCATTGCTTTCACGGAGAATATTAACGTAAAAAGTGCGTCGCAAACATAATAACCCAAACGACATAACGCCGGAATAAATGGAATAGACAAGAGATAAAACGGCAAGTAGATCGGGATAGACCCCTCAACATATGTAGTCATGCAACGAATCCAATAGGAATAAACTAGTTATACTGGGAACACACTTAGAATACGACAGATAAATTGTTGCGGAGTGAAATAGCGATTTTGATATGTCCACTTAGCTGTCCGAAGTAAAAGGATCAGTAAAGGGGCGAATATAAGGCCGGATAAAATAGCAGCAAAAGGATTAAGTAAATCTGCTGGACAGGGCCACATCTTGTACATCCGTATCAGCATTTCACATATCGTTGCAAATATTGTGATAGATAAGACAAAAAAACCGACTTGATACTTATATGCGCCTGGTAGTGCGGGGTTGGCTGTCTGCGTATCGCGCCAGTAGCCGATGCCCGCAAAGAGTTTTCTGTCAAATGGAACAAGACTGCGCGCTTCGGTGCCGCCGAGCACTCCAATTCCGGGACTTTGGAAATTGACCGGTAATGAACGTGACCATCGGTAAGGAGAAACGTCGGAGGCAGTGGTTTGAGACCCGTTTCCCGCGGACTGAGCTGGCGCTGTAAAACTCAAGAAGCTCAAGCTGAATACGAGAGCATAAAGAGTCTCTTTCGCTCTTTGGGGTGTGTTACGCTTTTTCATATTTTTTGCAAACGATGCTCCAGCCTCCCGGAGCTTGATCCAGTGTAATCCATGCCTATTTTAACGAAAAACCGAACATGCTTCGCCATTTTTGCGAGTAGCCTGTGTTTGTAATCGTGCTGCCGTGAAATGGATTGTCTCCTTTGTGCGCCGAACCAACCTGCAGATCTAGATCGAAAACAAAAATATGATCTTCGGGAATTCCTAGCGCATGGTAAGCTCTTTGAAGTCTAGTCGTAGCCCTTTCGCGCGCATGATATTCAGCATACCAACGATCCATCGGAGTTGCACTGGACATTTTTAACCACGCCGCTGGACTATCTCCATCTGGCATCGCACGCTCTAATACGAAATCTGCCGGACTTGAGAAGAGAACGACACGGGCAACGGCCTGATGCTTGGCAATATATGCCGCCATACCTGCGCCCTGGGAGAGGCCGCACACCACAATACGACTCCAGTCCGGTTTGCCGTTCACGAGATAACCTGCCCAATGTTCCTGCGGGTTATGCTGAACAAGATATTTCAATAGTTTTGTTATTCTGTTCATGATAGTTTCAGGTGGTGGCGTACCGGTGTGCGAAGAAACCTTGCCTCCGTAAATTCGGTCCTGTCGGAAATTAGCTGAGCAATCCGGATCCGGATCTTTCGGGCAGACAACGTTAACGGCCGGAGCATCATTGTATTCAAGATTGATGATTCTATAGCCTAGATCGGATATGACTGTGAAAAATGGAGTGTTACGCGGCTTACCGCTCGTCCCAGGCATAAAGATAACCAGTTGCGCACGATCGCTTATGCCCTTGTTAAGGATGACGTAGTTTGGGGCGTCAAAATTCCGGATCCGGGAATCCGTATCTGAAGGTTTAATAATATATACGGCTTGGTCAACTGGTGGTTGAAAGTTTTGCTTCTGCGAATATCCTTGGGTTGGAAACACAAGTGCTGCCACCATCGTGACTGGAAAAATAGATTTGAAGGCAAGTGTTGAAATGCGGGACATTAACTTCACCTCCTGATCACGGACGCTATTCGCGCTCATATTACTTAACAGCCCTTCCCGGGGATATTCATGATGAGATCACTTACTTGCGCCTCTATATTGAAATCGTGGTCGGGGCTTAAATCTTAACCTCAACCCGCGAGCTTCCCCCGTTAATGTCAAGGCGGATCATTCACACAAAAGACAAAGGATCACTTGGGCAGCCAATTTTTAACCATTGCGCCGACAGCCTCGTCGCAGCCCTTCTCCGCTTCGGACCCGGCGATGTTGGCCCCTACAATTATGGAAAAATCCTTTTCCGGCGCAAGCCACATTACCACATACCACATCGTATTTGAGCCGGCGTGCGTCAAAGCATTCCCGCCCGCCCAGCCTCGGTTCGCTACAACCCAACCGCAAGCGTAATCGCCCCCGGCGGGCGGGGTATGGAGTTTGCGGAAGGTCTCATGTTTTAACAAGGTCCCGCTGCGTTCGCCCTCCATATGGAAAACGGTGTAGCGCGCGAGGTCGTCCAGCGAGCAATGTACGCGGCCTGCGGGTGATATGGCCGGCGGATTATCCCCTTGTCTGGGCTCGGGGATGCCCGAGGTAAGAATGTGCCCCCAGGGCTGGTCAACCTCGCCCGGGGTGCCCGGCGGGCCGAATCCGGCGGAATCCATGTGCAGAGGCTTGAAGAGCCGTTCGGTGATCAGGGTTTCCCAGGGTATGGCGGTGATCTTTTCCAGCATCGCTCCGACTACTGCGTAGCCTTGGTTGGAATAGATCATCTTTGCCCCCGGCGCGGCTTCCGGCGGCCGGGAGAGCACGGCGGTGATAAACTCATAACGCTGCTCTACGGGCGTACCCTGCTGCTCCCAGGCCCGCGCCCACGCGTCGGCCGGTGGGGCGGCGGGAACGCCGCCCCGGTGCGTGAGCAACTGTTCTACAGTCACGTTTTCATACTGGGGATCCATCCTGTCCTTCAACCCCGGGAAGACATCGGCTATGGTGGTGTCCCAGTGCAGTTTCCCCTCCTCTATAAGCATGGCGGCGAGCGTTGCCGTCATGGACTTGGTGTCAGAACCGATATGAAATACATCGCTGGTGGTCACCGCCGCAGGGTTGCCCCACTTACGGATGCCCGTGGCGACGCGGTCGCAGATCTTGCCGTTCTTAACCACGACCACCGCTAGCGCTGGCAGGTTATGCTTTTGACGGATGGCTTCTATGTCCGGGGTCATATCCTTGGGAGTTAGCCGCTTATCAATGACGATGATGACCACACCGGTAATGATTATTGCCAGTAGGGCTCCCAAAATAATTTCTTTTTTCATAGGTTAAATCCGCTTTGTTAAGACATGGCTCGGTCAATTGAGCCAGCTCCGTCACATGACTGACCCGCTCTTGCACAGCTATACTCGGCGGGCCTGGCCGAGCTATTCCGGGCTGCTGAAGTGCGATTATCGTAACTTCCCGAAGCCATCTTTAACACCCAATTCATTGCGGCAAAAAATATAATACAAAAAAAGACTAACGAGTGGTCAGTTTACCCCTGATAGATCTATCAATAAAAAAATGACAGTCAAAGCGTGACTATCGTCGAGGATTTATAAAGTGTATAAAGAATATAAAGAGGCGGGTGGGTGGCTGCACCAAGTTAGAACATGTTTGATGGCAACTGACGCAAGCCTGGCGCGGTGATTTTAGCCCAAAACAGGTGGTTTTTAAGGACTAGAACTACTTTCGATGGACAGAAGAGTCAGCGGTCGTTGCGGAGGCCCATTGATTCGCGGGCGGCTTTTCTGAATGCCCGGCAAATCTTCAGGGCTTCTATAGCTGTTTTCTTATCTACGGATTCACCGGGGTATCTGAATTTAACCGCGCATTCCGTAAGAATGGCCAAATCCCTGCGGAAAACTTCCCACATCGGTTCAGCAGGTTTGGCAAGGTCTAGCAGTACAGTCAGGTCGTGCGTCTTTGGAAAACTAACGCCGGTCTCCACAAGCCGGGCCTTCAGGTGCTTCTCCACGCACTGCTCGGCGTGAAAACATATGGCGTACCCGGGCGCGGGATTCGCGCACAACGGTGGCAAAATCCCCTTCGGCCCTGGCTATCCATTCAAGCGCTATGCGCTTCATAGAGGACCTTGCCTTTTTCCAGAATTTCCTTCATAAAGCAATCACCCATTGCGATACGTTTGCGTATGGCCATTGGTGACCTGACCAACAAATCCAGCGGAAAATCTGGATGTAGTTTCAACCGCATCTCCACGGCCTTACCGGTATCTTTGGTTTTGCTCCGGAGAATTACCAGCAGATCGACATCGGAATCAGGGCCGGGGTTCCCGTATGCGTATGACCCGAAAAGGATAATCTGCCGAGGTTTGTATTCCTCGGCTATCCTTTTTGAAAAATACCGTATATTCCGCATCGATGTCATATTGATTCTTCGTGGTTATTTTACCATATAGTTAGAGTAGATGCTGTTAGCAAAAGTCCGCCTAGCAAAAGTCCGCCATGCCTTTGTCGGCACGGTTTCGCAGGAATAGACCGGAAGAGCGGTTTAATCGGGAAGACTAGGTGAGCAGGCGTGTAAAAAAATCACTTTGGCAAAAAATGTTTCTTAAGGAAAGCAAAACCTGATCCGGCTTTGAGGTATTTTTCAAATGTCCCGGCGGATTCTTTATCGGAAAACGCTATGGATTTTGGCGGGGTCTTGTATTCTGGTGATGATGTAGACGAAGAACATGTAAATACAGTGAGAAGTTGTTTGTTTTAGTAGTTAGATAGGTTTTTATAACACACCTTATTCCAAGGCATTAGCGCGAGCAGTTTCGCCAGCCCGCAGAAACCCGTAATACCTGCAAATGTCAGCCCGGCCCCTATAAAGGCAGCCACCCAGGCTATTCGCTGGTCTACGCCGAAACTGAGCAACACAGACAGCAGCACTAAGAGCCCTGCGGTTATTTGCACTTGCCTCATAATAGGCAAATGTGCGGTCCTACAAATTACAACCGGCTTTCCCTGCTTTGCCCATTCCAATATCCCCCCCTTATAAACTTCTGCGGATACTTGACCGCCGAATCCCAGTTGCGTAATCTGCTGAAGGGCAAGATTTGCTCTATTCCCGCTCCTGCACATTAGAAGGATGTTCCTTCCAAGGAATGATTGCAGAACACCGGGAGCGGTATGAGCAAATTGGGAAAGTGGCACCCATATCGATCCCGGTATGTATTCAGCCTCAAACTCATCTTGTTCCCTAACGTCCAATATAATCTGTTCCATTTAATCCTCCAAAACTAAATCCCGGAGATTATTTATGCGGGTGTGTGTTTTTTGACCTTTTCGGAGATTTCCGCCTAGAACTAAGTTAGACTTCCCACTAAAGTTATTCGCCAGCTTTTATCACAGCTGTCCGGTTAAAGTTAAAAGAGCAGTTGTTGCTCTTGACATTTAAGCCTATCCAACCTTGCCTCGTTTAAATTCAGCAAATCTATCAGCGAAGTCCTCTCCATCAGCATCTCCCGCACTATCCTGTGTAGGTAGAAGATAGACTGCCGGTATTTCGTCTGGTATTTTATGTAAGTCAACAGCAAGTAGTAGCACATTGCCGTCCACACCTGCGCCATGACGGCGTTCGGTGAAGTTCCCAGAAAACTCTTTATCTTCAAGTTTTGCTTAAGCCACTTGAAAAAGACCTCTATTTGCCACCGGGCC
>Ga0209697_10005239_pt1 | contig 16283 bp, 9 predicted proteins | sample AliMusrvi5mmetaG_FD_184115 | JGI IMG/M metagenome (GOLD analysis project Ga0209697, IMG submission 184115) | Freshwater lake bacterial and archeal communities from Alinen Mustajarvi, Finland, to study Microbial Dark Matter (Phase II) - Alinen... | ecosystem: Environmental > Aquatic > Freshwater...
TGAGCGGGCCCTTTGCGGCGGAATACGCAAGCCTCTGGCTCATCCTCCTCCTCGGCCCGCTCATCACATGGCTGCTGTGCGCCCTGATCGCGGCGCTGCTGAACCGCACGGCCGCCGTGAAGCAGCTGGCGGACGCGCAGACCGTGGTGCTGCACGAGAAGACGGCGCTGCTGACCGGGCTGCTGGCCTCCATCCCCGACATCATCTTCTTCAAGGACCCGGCGGGCGTGTACCTGGGCTGCAACCCCGAGTTCGCCCGGCTGGTCGGCCGCGATGTGCCGGGGGTCGTCGGCGCCACCGACCAGGACCTGTTCGGCAGGGAGACCGCGGACTTCTTCCGCGTCCAGGATCGCCTCATGATGGACCGGGGCGAGTCGCACCACAATGAGGAGTGGATCCAGTATCCGGACGGCGCGCGCGTCCTCATCGACACCTTGAAGGCGCCCCTGCGCGACGCGGACGGGCAGGTCATCGGCCTGCTGGGCGTCAGCCGCGACATCACCGCGCGCAAGCAGGCTGAATCGGAGGTGCGGAAAATGGCGGAACGCCTGGCGCTCGCCACGCGGGCGGGCGGCGTGGGCATCTGGGACTGGGATGTGGCCAACAACCGCCTGGTCTGGGATGAGCAGATGTACCGGATCTACGGGATCACGGCCGACACATTCAGCGGCGCCTACGATGCCTGGCAGGCCGGCCTGCATCCGCAGGACCGCGCGCGCGGGGATCTGGAAATCCAGATGGCGCTGCGCGGCGAGAAGGAGTTCGACACGCAGTTCCGCGTGTGCTGGCCGGACGGTTCCATCCGCAACATCCACGCCTTCGCCATTGTGCATCGCGATGCGGCCGGCCGGCCGCTGCGCATGATCGGCACGAACTGGGACGTCACCGCGCAGGCGCAGCTCGAGGAAAAGCTTAAATCCAGCGAGGAGAATTTCCGCACCTTCTTCCAGTCGGCGGACGACATTGTGGTGGTCAGCGCGCCCGGCGGGGGCATCCTGTTTGCCAATCCGGCGTTCCTCCACAAGCTGGGCTACACCCGTGACGATATGGCGGCGCTGCAGCTCCTCGGCCTGTATCCGGCGGAATGCCGCAAGGAGGCCGGGGCGGCCTTTGACGCCATGATGCATGGCGAACAGGCGTTCTGCCCGCTGCCGATACAGACGAAAAGCGGCGCGGCCCTGCCGGTGGAGGCCCGCGTGTGGCACGGCCGGTGGGACGGCGCGGAATGTGTGTTCAGCACCTTCAAGGACCTGGCGGCGCAGCAGGCGGCCCTGGATAAATTCGAGAAGATGTTCCGCCACAATCCCTCCCTCATGTTCATCTGCTCGATGCCGGACCGGATCATCCTCGATGTCAACGACGCCTTCCTCACGCATCTCGGGGCCGCGCGCGGGGAGGTGGTCGGCAGGACCGCCGGGGAGCTGAACCTCTTTGAGGACCCGTCGGTGCAGGCGAGGATTGATGCCGATCTTGAGTCCCGCGGCCGCGTCCTGGACGTGGAGATGAAGATCCGCAATAAACCCGGCCAGTTTTCCGACGGCCTGCTCTCCGGAGAAATCATCGACAGCCAGGGCGCGCAGGTGCTGCTGATCATCATCGCCGACCTCGCCGCCCTGAAAAAGTCGCAGGCCGCCCTGGCCCGTACGGAGAGCATGAGGAACCTCCTGATGGAGCTGGCCTCGCAGCATATCAATATCCCGCTGGACAAGGTGGACGACGCCATCCGGCTGTCGCTGAGAAAAATGGGTGAATTTGTTGCCGCGGACCGCGCCTATGTGTTCCGCTACGAGTTTGAAAAGAAAATCACGGCCAATGAATATGAATGGTGCGCCGCGGGCGTTGAACCCCAGATTGAGCAGCTGCAGGATGTCCCCCTGGCCGGGATCCCGGAGTGGGTCGCGGCCCATGCCGGCGGCCGGTCCCTGTATATTGAAGACGTCGACGCCCTGCCGCCGGGCAATTTGAGGGACATCCTGGCGCCGCAGGGGATCAAGAGCCTGATCACGGTCCCCATGATGGAGGACCAGCACTGCATGGGGTTTGCGGGGTTTGATTCGGTCAAGACGCGCTACGCATACACAGGCACGGAAATCGCCCTGCTGACGTTTTTCTCCCAGATGCTGGTCAATGTCAGGCGCCGGGAAAAAACGGAGCGCGACCTGGTCGACATCAACAAAGACCTCGCCGCGGCCACGGCCAAGGCGGATGGGTTGGCCGCGCAGGCCATCCTGGCCACCACCGCCAAAAGCCGGTTCCTTGCCCACATGAGCCACGAGATCCGCACCCCGCTCAACGCCATTCTCGGCTTTGCGCAGCTGCTGCAGTATGATCCGGAGCTCACCCCGGGCCAGAGGCCGCGCGTGGAGATTATCAACCGCAGCGGGGAACACCTGCTGGCGCTGCTCAATGACATCCTTGAGCTGTCCAAAATTGAGGCGGGCGGGATCGCCCTGGCGCCGGCCGCCTTCGACCTGCATGGATTGCTGGATGATCTGGCCATGATGTTCCGCATCCGGGCGGAGTCCAGGAACCTGACCCTCCACGCGGACGGGGTTGAACAGGCGCCCCGCTACCTCGTCGCCGATGAGCAGAAGCTGCGGCAGGTGCTCATCAATCTGCTCGGCAATGCGGTGAAGTACACCCGCGAGGGCGGCATATGGCTGCGCGTGGCGGTCGAACCGGCGGGGGCGGTCTTGCGGCTGGTGATCCGGGTCGAGGATAGCGGACCGGGCATTGCGGCAGACGAAATGGATCGCCTGTTCGTGTCTTTTGAGCAGGCGGATGCGGGCCGGCGCAGCGGCGCCGGCACCGGGCTCGGGCTGGCCATCAGCCGCCAGCTTGCACAATTGATGGGCGGCGATGTGACCGTCGCCAGCGAGGTGGGCAAGGGCAGCATCTTCACGCTCGACGTCCCCGTCATGGCGGGCGTGGCGCCGGCGGCGGCCGACGCCGATGCGCGCCATGTCCTGCGCATCGTGGCGGGGCAACCCGCTTGCAGGGTGCTGGTTGCGGAGGATGACGGCAGCAGCCGTCTCCTCATCGTCCAAATGCTCGGCGCCGCAGGCTTCGAGGTGGCCGAGGCCGCCAATGGCCGGGAGGCCGTGGCCGCCTTCGCCGCCGTCCAGCCCGGGCTGATCCTGATGGATGACGGGATGCCGGTCATGGGCGGCAACGAGGCGATCCGGCTGATCCGTCAAAGCCCGGGCGGCCGCGCGGTAAAGATCCTCATGCTGACCGCCAACGCCAGCGGGGAGGCCCGCCTCCGCAGCACGGCGGCCGGCGCAGACGATTTCATGGCCAAACCCTTCCGCATGGCCGTGCTGTTTGAGAAAATCCGGGACCTGACCGGAATCCGGTACGACTCCGTCCCGCCGGCCCGGCAGGACCCCGCCCCCGCCATCACGCAGGACCTGATGCGGGCGCTGGTGGACACCTTGCCCGCCGAGCTGAGGCGGCAGATGTGCGCGGCCACCATCAGCGGACATCAGGGCCAGCTGCTCAAATTGATCCAGCAGGCCGTTGCGATCACGCCGGAGATTGGCGAAACACTCCGGGGCATGGCCGCAAGGTTTGATTACAACGCATTGATTCAACTGCTCAATTAGGAGGTCATGATGGCAGACATGTCTTGTTCACAGCCCGCCCCGGGCATCCTCATCGTGGATGATGTCCCCGCCAATCTGGAGCTGCTGGCCGAGATGCTCCGCGGGCAGGGCTACGAGCCGCGCCCCGTCCCCGGCGGCCGGCTTGCGCTGCAGGCCGCCCGCGCCGAGCCGCCCGACCTCATCCTGCTGGACATCAACATGCCGGAGATGAACGGCCTCGAGGTGTGCGCACACCTCAAGGCCGATGCGGCGCTCAAGGATATCCCCGTGATCTTCATCACCGCCTTTGCCGAGACGGAGGACAAGGTGAAGGCCTTCGCCTTGGGGGGCGTGGACTATATCACCAAGCCCTTCCAGGCCGCGGAGGTTGCGGCGCGGGTGCGGACCCATCTCGAGATCCACCGGCAGCGGCGCGAGCTGGAGCGGAACTATGTCCGGCTCAGCGAGTTTGAAAAATTGAAGGAGACCCTGGTGCACATGATCATCCACGATCTGCGCAACCCACTCGCCGTCATCCGCGGCTCCATGGATGTGGTCATGCAGCGCGAGGCGCAGTCGCTGACCAAGGACAGCCAGAAATTCATGAACGCCGCGCTGGCGGTCACCGCCAAGCTCGCGGAGATGATCAGCTCCATCCTGGATGTGGGCAAGATGGAGTCCGGCGCGATGAAGCTGCGCCGGGTCCGGTGCGACGTGGTGGCCATCGCCAGGAGCGTGCTGGCATCCGTCGAGCCGCTCCGCGGGCGGCGGGAGCTGACGGTCGAGGCGTCCGCCGCATCCGTGGCCGTGACCGCCGACGCCGACATCCTGCTCCGCGTGCTTCAAAACCTGGTGGACAACGCCCTGAAATTCACCCCGCCGGCCGGCTGGATCCGCCTGGCCATCACGCCGCAGGACGGCCGTGTGCGTGTGGCGGTTCAGGACAACGGCCCGGGCATCCCGGAGGAATACCAGCGGACGATTTTTGATAAATTTGGACAGGTGGCGACCTTTGAGCACCAGGTGAAATATGCGACCGGGCTGGGGCTCACCTTCTGCAAGATGGCGGTGGAGGCCCATGGCGGACGCATCGGTGTCGAGAGCAGGGAGGGCGCCGGGAGCACCTTCTGGTTCGAGCTGCCGCTCCTTGACGCGCCTGCGGAACACGGCGAAAAACCAACAGGAGGCTGCCGGTGAACACGGTCAAACACAGGGTGATGCTGATTGATGACGAGGCGCAGCTCAACGAGCTGCTGAAAGCCGATCTTGAGCAGCGCGGGTTTGAGGTCTGCATGGAAAGCAGCGCCACGCACGCGCTGGAGACCGCGGTCGCCTTCAGGCCGGATGTCGTGGTCTGCGATATCTCCATGCCCGGCAAGAGCGGGCCCGGCGTGATGCGGGAGTTCAAGGTCCATCCCGCCACGCGGCGGGTCCCCTTCATTTTCCTCACCGCGCTCGTGTCCACGCCGCAGGAATGCGAAGCGCCCGGCCAGCCGGTGATGCTGGCAAAACCGGTCCATGTGCCCCGGCTTGTGCACCATATCCGCGAGTGCGTGAACCCCGCCTGACCCGGCCGCCGGGAATGAGGGAGCAGACGGCGATGGAGCCCATCGCCCTCCAGGGAGCGGAATGTGGGAGGCGACCTCCGGGCGCCGATATAAGTAAAACGGAAAAGATTCACCACGAAAGAACACAAAGACCGCGAAAGGGGCGTGGGGCGGGTGGCTGCAATGGAAATTATCAGATCTGTTTTTGCGTTCTTTGCGATCTCTCGCGGTGAAATCCGCCGGAATGATTCACCACGAAAGAACACAAAGACCGCGAAAGAGGCGTGGGGCGGGTGGCTGCAATGGAAATTATCAGATCTATTTTTGTGTTCTTTGCGATCTCTCGCGGTGAATTCATCCGGAATATTTCACCACGAAAGAACACAAAGACCGCGAAAGGGGCGTGGGGCGGGTGGCTGCAATGGAAATTATCAGATCTGTTTTTGCGTTCTTTGCGATCTCTCGCGGTGAAATCTGCCGGAATGATTTACCACGAAGAGCACGAAGGACACGAAGTGGGTGGAAAGATTAACCATGGTGGGGGCGGGGAAGGCTGTAAACTGTCTGCTCTTCTGGAGGGCGGCCGGCCCGGCCGCCGGGAATGCGGGACGCGCGGGTGGGCGGTTGGAAATAAAGGAACAGAAATGCCCGGATTTTCTGATAATCTAACCAGCTGCATCCTGCGGGATGCGGCTGGATGCAGCGGCCCAACCAGGAGGTCATGATGGAAGACGCGCCTTGTTCAAATCTCGCCCCCGGCATCCTCATCGTGGATGATGTCCCCGCCAATCTGGAGCTGCTGGCCGAGATGCTCCGCGAGCAGGGCTACGAGCCGCGCCCCGTCCCCGGCGGCCGGCTTGCGCTGCAGGCCGCCCGCGCCGAGCCGCCCGACCTCATCCTGCTGGACGTCAATATGCCGGAGATGACCGGCTTCGAGGTGTGCGCACACCTCAAGGCCGATGCGGCGCTCAAGGATATCCCCGTGCTTTTCATCACCGCCGATGCCGAGCCCGTGGACAAGGTGAAGGCCTTTGCCATGGGGGCCGTGGATTACGTCACCAAGCCCTTCCAGGCCGGGGAGGTGTGCGCGCGGGTGGCCACCCACCTGCGGCTGCGGAAGCTCCAGCTCGATCTGGCGCTCACCGTGGGCGAGCTGCGCAAGGCGCTGGAGGACATCCGCACCCTGCGCGGCATCATCCCCATCTGCGCCAGCTGCAAGCAGATCCGCGACGACAAAGGCGCCTGGGAGGCCGTCGAAACCTATGTCAGCGCACATTCCGAGGCGCAGTTCAGCCATGGCATCTGCCCGGAGTGCATGCTCAAGCTGTATCCTGAAATCGCAGGCGAACAAGAAGAGGTGAATATATGAACACTGGCCTGAAACGCCCGGCGCCGGCCGTCTCGCCCGGCATCCTCATCGTGGATGATGTCCCCGCCAATCTGGAGCTGCTGGCCGGGATCATCAGGGAGCAGGGCTACGAGCCGCGCCCCGTCCCCGGCGGCCGGCTTGCGCTGCAGGCCGCCCGCGCCGAGCTGCCCGACCTCATCCTGCTGGACATCAACATGCCGGAGATGAACGGCTTCGAAGTGTACACGCGCCTGCAGGCTGATGAGGCGCTCAAGGCCATCCCCGTGATCTTCATCACCGCGGACGCGGAGACGGCGAACAAGGTGAAGGCCTTCGCCATGGGCGCCGTGGATTACATCACCAAGCCGTTCCAGACCGGGGAGGTGGCCGCGCGGGTGGCCACCCACCTGAGGCTGCGGCGGCTGCAGATGGAGGTGGAAAAACACAACGCGCACCTCGAGGACCTCGTCCAGGATAAAATCCGGGAGATCAACCGGGCGCAGATGGCGACCATCTTCGCGCTGGCCAAGCTGGCGGAATCGCGCGATGACCAGACCGGCCGGCATCTGGACCGGGTCCAGGTCTTGTGCCGGGTCCTCGCCGGCGAGCTGCTGTGCATGCGGTATGGCGCCGGCGTGATCACGGACCGCTATGTCGAGACCATCTACCAGGCCGCGCCGCTCCACGACATCGGCAAGGTGGGGGTTCCGGATGCGATCCTGCTGAAGCCCGGCACGCTCACTGCGGAGGAGTTTGACTGCGCCCGGCGCCATGTGGCGACCGGCGCCGCGACGCTCCGGGCGGTCCACGCCCAGTATCCGGGCAACGAATTCATCGCCATGGGGCTCGACATCGCGCAGTCCCACCACGAGAAATATGACGGCACCGGATATCCCGAAGGGCTGCGCGGCGACGCCATCCCGCTTTCGGCCCGCATCATGGCCGTGGCGGATGTCTATGATGCGCTGCGCTCGCAGCGCCCTTATAAGCCCGCCCTGCCTCATGCCGAGGCCAGGGACATCATCATCAAAAACAGCGGCACCCACTTTGACCCTGCGGTCGTGTCGGCCTTTGCCGGGCGGGTCCGCGATTTCGAGGACGTGTACACCCGGATCGGGAACACATGACCGCCGCCACCGCCGGGCGCCGCCCTGGCGTGGCCGTGCGTTTGCGGTGAAGGCATTTTATTTGCTTGTTCCCGTCTTGCGGGGAATGTATCTTTTCCACGAATGCGGGCCGGGCGCCGCATGGAAACAGACGGGAGGAAACAATGGAATCGTTCACGGCCTGGTGGAGCGGTCTTCAGCCTCTTAACCAATGGTTCTTCATTGGCGCGGCGTTCTTCAGCGTCTTCTTTGCCTGGCAGGTCATCATGGCGTTCCTGGGGCTCGGCGCCGGCACAGACCTGGACGCGCATGTGGATACCATGCATCATGATTCCCCGGGCGATGCCGATGATTCGGCCGTCGCCTTCAAGCTGCTGAGCGTCAGGTCGGTGGTCGCCTTTTTCACGCTGTTCACCTGGGCCGGTGCGCTTTATATGTCCAGGGGGATCGCCACCGCCTCCTGCCTGGGCTACAGCCTCCTGTGGGGCTTCGGGGCCATGCTCCTGATATCGCTCCTGGTCTACGGCATGCGGCGGATGACGGAAACCGGCAACATCAGGATCAGCTCCTGCGTGGGCGTCACCGGCAGCGTTTATCTGGATATCCCGGCGGATGGCAACGGTGAGATCCGCGTCCTCTGCAGCGGTGTGTTGACCCACCTTAAAGCCCGCTCGGCCAATGGGACGCCCGCCAAGGCGGGAGCGGCCGTCAAGGTCACCAAAGTGACCGGGCCCAACTCTGTTGAAGTTGAAATTGAACATTCCACAACCCAGTGAAAGGAATAAAGGAATGAACGCAATCATCACATCGCTGCCGTTGGCCGCCATTGCGGGGCAGGAGGGCGCGGCATCGCCGGGCATCATCCTCAGCATCATCACGGCCGTGCTCTTCCTGACCTTGTTCATCACGCTCGCCAAGCGCTACAAGCGCTGCCCTTCAAACAAGATCCTCGTCATCTACGGCAAGACGAACAGCGGCGCTTCCAAATGCGTCCATGGCGGCGCGGCGTTTGTGTGGCCGCTCTTCCAGGCGTACGACTACCTTGACCTCGAGCCGTTTGTGGTCCCGATCGACCTCTCCAATGCGCTTTCGCAGGAAAACATCCGCGTCAGCGTGCCGACCACCGTGACTGCGGCCATTTCAAACCAGCCGGGCATCATGCAGAATGCGGCCGTCCGCCTGCTCGGCGAATCCACCCAGCAGATCCAGACCCAGGCGCAGGACATCATCATCGGCCAGATGCGCGCCGTCATCGCCACGATGAAGATCGAGGACATCAACCGCGACCGGCAGTCCTTCATGTCCAAGGTCAATGAGGCCGTGGCCGTGGAGCTGGAGAAGATCGGCCTTGCCGTCATCAACGTCAATATCCGGGACATCGATGATGAGTCCGGCTACATCAAGGCCATCGGCCGCAAGGCCGCCGCCGAGGCCATCAACCAGGCCAACGTGGACGTGGCCGACCAGGAAAAGCTCGGGCAGATCGGCGTGGCCGAACGCCAGCGCGACCAGCGCATCGCCGTTGCCGCCGCCACCGCGGAGGCGCAGATCGGCGAGGCGGAGGCGGAGAAGAAGCGCCGCCAGCAGATCGCCGCCGCCATGGCCGATGCGCAGATCGGCGAAGCCTTGGCCGACAAGAACAAGCGCCAGCAGACCGCCAAGCTTGACGCGGAGGCCGTGAGCGCGGAAACGGAAGCCAATGCGGCCAAGGCCAAATTCAGGGCCAACCAGAAGGTTGCGGAGGAGGAATCCAGGAACAAGGGGGATTCGGCCGCCAGGGAGGCCGACGGCGCCATCCGCGTGGCGCAGGAAATTGCGCAGAAAAAGGCCGAAGATGCGCGCGCGCTCCGCGAGCAGTCGCGCCTGAACGCTGAAATTGTCGTTCCGGCCGATGCGGAGAAGAAGCGCGTCGTCATCGCGGCCGACGCGCAGCGCGAGCAGTCCGTGCTGATCGCCAGGGGGCAGGCGGAGGCCACCATCGCGAAGATGACGGCCGAGGGTGAGGGCCTGCAGGCGGTCCTGGACGGCAAGGCCAAGGGCTACCGCAACCTCGTCCAGTCCGCAGGCGATCCGCAGGTCGCGGCGGCGCTGCTGCTGATCGAGCGGCTCACGGAAATTGCGAATATCCAGGCCAAGGCCATCCAGGACCTGCCCATTGACAAGATCATCATCTGGGACGGCGGCTCCGAGAACGGCGGGATGTCGAACCTCGGCAAGAAGCTCATGGGCGCGCTGCCCCCGATGCATGAGCTGGCGAAACAGGTCGGCCTCGAGCTCCCGGAGTTCCTTGGCAAGCTGGCCGGTGCCGCGGCGGCCCCGGAAACACCCCAGGCCCCGAAAAGCAGCGGCAAACAGTAGAACCTGTCAGGCTGAATTAATGATCCATCCCGGAATGCCGGGATGGATCAACGTCTATCTGGTGAATCTTTTCTTTCCGTCTCCGCACCCTTGCGTTCTCTCGCGGTGAAATCCGCCGGAATGATTCACCACGAAGAGCACGAAGGACACGAAGTGGGTGAAAAGATTAATCACGGTGGGGGCGGGGAATTTTTTCTTTCCGGTAAATTCCGGGTGTGGCTGATCGCTGAAAGCTGATCGCTGACCGCTCTTTATTTCTGCGATCTCTCGCGGTGAATTCATCCGGAATATTTCACCACAAAAGAACACAAAGATCGCGAAAGAGGAGTCACCCGGCCGCCGTGTAATTCCGGAACTTTGCGCCCTTTGCGCCTTTGCGTGAAAATCTCTGCTCTCCCTTTCGCATTTTGTTGTTAAATTCCGGGTGCGGCTGATCGCTGAAAGCTGATCGCTGACCGCTCTTTATTTCTGCGATCTCTCGCGGTGAAATCCGCCGGAATGATTCACCACAAAAGAACACAAAGACCGCGAAATGGGAGTCACCCGGCCGCCGTGTAATTCCGGAACTTTGCGCCCTTTGCGCCTTTGCGAGAAAATCTCTGCTCTCCCTTTCGCATTTCGTTGTTAAATTCCGGGTGCGGCTGACCGCTGAAAGCTGATCGCTGACCGCTCTTTATTTCTGCGATCTCTCGCGGTGAAATCCGCCGGAATGATTCACCACAAAAGAACACAAAGACCGCGAAAGGGGAGTCACCCGGCCGCCGTGTAATTCCGGAACTTTGCGCCCTTTGCGGCTTTGCGAGAAAACTCTCTTTCCGTCTCCGAACCTTTGTGCTCTTTGCGATCTCTCGCGGTGAAATCCGCCGGAATGATTCACCACGAAGAGCACGAAGGACACGAAGTGGGTGAAAAGATTAATCACGGTGGGGGCGGGGAATTTTTTCTTTCCGGTAAATTCCGGGTGCGGCTGACCGCTGAAAGCTGATCGCTGACCGCTCTTTTCAACCCGCCTGCGTGTAGTTGAAACCATGACATCCGGATCACAAACGCCCGCGCTATCCAGGCCGCGTCTGGTTTTGTACATTTAAACCTAGTTAAGGAATGCCAGAGGTCCTGGCGATAAGGAGGTTGGAATGAGTATTGGAGATATTGCCCTGAACATTCGCGCGTTGCGCAAGAAGCGCAAGCTAACCCTGGAAGAAATGGCGGCCCGCACCGGCGTGACCAAAGGCTGCCTTTCCCAGGTCGAAAACCAGCAGTCGTTGCCGTCCGTGTCGCTGCTCTATCGCCTTGCGGAAGGGCTGGGCGTCGCGCCGTCCGAGTTGCTGCACCGCAAGACGCCCGATCCGGCCTATGTGTTCACCCCGGCCGGGCAGGGCGCATCGCAGGAGCATGCCAACCCCATGGGCGCCTGGTTTGAGCTCGCCCGCGACAAGCGGCTCAAGCTGATGAATCCGCTCATGCTGGAAATTCCGCCGCAGACCGCGCTCAAGCGCGAGGCCACGCGCACGGACCAGTTTATCTACGGCATCGAGGGCCAGGTGCATGTGACCTTGAACCAGGACGAGTTCATGCTGGCGCCCGGCGACAGCATTTATTTCGCCGGGCATGTTGCGCATGACGTGGCGAACCGCGCCGACGCGGCGGCCAAAGTGCTGGTGATCCATGCCACCCATGCCACCCAGGCCGCCGGCTGATTGATCGTGGCGCAGATGCTCTAAACGTGTGGCGGGTGAAAAACAAAGGCAGACACATGAATTGGCCGATCGCAGCAGTGTACACAGCCATTGTGGCTTTTGGATTGTGGTTCTGGACCACCGTGGCGGCTTGGGTGTCCCGGCTTTTCTGAGGCAATGGCGCGTTATCAGGACGGCGATGGAGCCCATCGCCCTCCACGGATCGGATCTTCTGGAGGGCGGTCGGCTCGACCGACGTCTGAAATCTGAAATCACCCCTTGGGTGGAGCGGTAGGGCGAGACCTCCGGGCGAGCCGTCCGGAATGTGGGAGGGCGGCCGGTCCGGCTGGCGGGAATCTTTTTTTTGACAAGACAGCAAAGGGATATCCATGAACATGACCGCAAATAGAGTGCTGTTGATTGATGACGATGAAATCCAGAATGAGATGCTCAAGGGCACGCTGGAAAATTACGGGATGACGGTTGCCTCGGAGAGCAACCCGCTTGCCGCGCTGAAAACCGCCGTCAAATTCAGGCCCGGCGTGATCATCTGCGACATCGTCATGCCCGGCAAGACCGGCTCCCGCGTGGTGCGCGACCTGCAGGAGCGTCCACCCACCAATCACATCCCCATCATTTTCCTGAGCTCGCTGGTCACCAAGCGGGAGGAGGAGGCCGGCATGGCCACCCCCATCATGATGGCCAAGCCGGTCAATATGACGCTGCTGCTTGACCACATCCGGCGCCTGACCAGCCCGCCGGAAAAGGTAAAAGGCGGCGCAATGCTTGAGGCTCCCGCCCTGGCCGCCCGATGACGTTTTCCTTTTTATTTTCTTCGCGCGTGTGATATTGAGTGCGTACGCCGTGAATGGGGAGCAGGCGGCGATGGGGCCCATTCCCGCCATGGAACGGAATGCGGCATGGCGGACTCCGCGCCGGGAGCGCGATATGACATGGGAAACCAGGGCGATATAAACATGACGGACAAGAATATTGAATCCGCGCCGACCGGGGAAACGCAGCGGCTGATCCACGAGCTGCAGGTGCGCCAGACCGAAATAGAGATGCAGAACGAGGAGCTGCGCCGGGCACAGGCGGCGCTGGAGGCATCGCGCGCGCGCTATGAAGACCTCTACGACTTCGCGCCGGTGGGGTATATCACCCTCAACGAAGAAGGGGTGGCCCTGACTGCCAACCTCGCCGCCATCGCCCTGCTGGGCGTGGCCCGCGACTCGCTGGTCGGGAGCAAGCTCTCCCGGTTCATCCACAAAGATGACCAGGCCCTTTACTACCTGCACCGCAGGCAGGTTGCGGAATCCAGCGCGCTGCAGGGGCGCGACCTGCGGATCGTGAAGCCGGATGGCGTCAGCTTATGGGTGCGTCTGAGCACCCTGGTCACGCAGACTCCCGATGGCGCGCCGGAATGCCGCATTGTGATGAATGACATCACCGCGCGCAAGCAGGCCGAGGAGGCGCTGCGGATGAGCGCTGAACACCATCGGGCCATGATTCACACCGCCATGGACGGCATCTGGCTGGTGGACATGCAGGGGAATTTTCTGGAGGTCAACGAGGCGTATTGCCGGATGAGCGGCTACAGCGCGAAGGAGCTGCTGGCCATGCGCATTTCCGACGTCGAGGTCGTCGAATCGGCCGCGGCCGTCGCCGCCCACACCCAAAAGGTCATGACGCGGGGCGAGGATCGTTTCGAGTCGCGGCACCGCTGCAAGGACGGGCGCATCTGCGACGTCGAAGTCAGCACCAAGTACCGCCCGGACCAGGGCGGCCGGCTGGTGGTGTTTTTGCACGACATCACCGAGCGCAAGCGGGAGGAGGAGGAAAAACGCCAGCTCGAGGACCATCTCCGGCAGGCCCAGAAGATGGAATCGGTGGGCTTCCTGGCCGGCGGCGTGGCCCACGACTTCAACAACATGCTCGGCGTGATCCTCGGGCGCACGGACCTGGCGCTCACGCAGGTGCAGCCCGGGCAGCCGATCCATGCCGACCTGATGGAGATCCGCCAGGCGGCCCGGCGCTCCGCCGATATCACCCGCCAGCTGCTGGCCTTTGCCCGTAAGCAGGTCATCATGCCCAAGGTGTTGGACCTGAACGGGACCGTGGATAGCATGCTCAAGATTCTGCAGCGGCTCATCGGCGAGAATATCCAGATCGCCTGGCAGCCGTGCCCGGACCTGTGGCCGGTCCATATGGATCCTTCCCAGGTTGACCAGATCCTGGTCAACCTGTGCGTCAACGCGCGGGATGCCATCGCCGGCCATGGCAAGGTCTTCATCGAGACGGGCCGGAGCACCTTTGACGCGGACTACTGCGCCGCCCACGCCGGCTTTGTGCCGGGCGATTATCTGCGGCTCACCGTGAGCGACACCGGCTGCGGCATGGACAAGGAAACGCTGGTGCACCTGTTCGAGCCGTTTTTCACCACCAAAGGGGTGGGCAAAGGCACCGGCCTCGGGCTGGCCATGATCTATGGCGTGGTCACGCAGAACAACGGATTCATCAACGTCTATAGCGAGCCGGGCAAGGGAACCACCTTCAATATCTACCTGCCCCGGCATGCGGGCCAGGACGGGCTGGTGCTGGAGGATGCCCCGGCGCCGACGGACGCGCATGGCCATGAAACCATCCTGGTGGCGGAGGACGAGCCGTCCATCCTGAGGCTGGCCGTGATCATGCTCAAGCAGCTGGGCTATACCGTGCTGGCGGCTGATGCGCCGGAAAAAGCCATCCAGCTGGCCCGGGAGCACGTCGGCCCTGTCCATCTGCTCGTGACCGATGTGGTCATGCCCGGCATGAACGGCCAGGCCCTGGCCAGGGAGTTGAAGGCCCTTTATCCGCGCATCCGGAGCCTGTTCATGTCGGGCTACACGGCCGACATCATCGCCCACCACGGCGTCCTGGATAAAGGGGTGCATTTTATCCAGAAGCCGTTCGACGTCAAGACGCTGGCCTCCAAAGTCCGCGAGGCGCTGGATAAGAAGTAGGGGGGAGGCAGGAGGGGAATAACCACGGATGGGACGGATGACACGGATAAGAAAAATAATGGAGGGCGGCCGGCCCGGCCGCCGTTGAGCCTGTCCATCCTGTATATCCATGTGAAATGTCGTAATTGAATTCCGGATGCTGATCGCTGACCGCTCTTTATCTTTGCGTTCTTTGTGATCTCTCGCGGTGAATTCCGCCGGAATGATTCACCACGAAGAGCACGAAGACCGCGAAAGCGGAGTCACCCGGCCGCCGTGTAATTCCGGAACTTTGCGCCCTTTGCGCCTTTGCGAGAAAATCTCTGCTCTCCCTTTCGCATTTTGCAGTTAAATTCCGGGTGCGGCTGACCGCTGAAAGCTGATCGCTGACCGCTCTTTGCACCCCCGCCTGCGCGTCGTTGAAACCATGACGCCCGGAGCGGCGATAAAAACCGCCCGCGCCCGCAGATATGCTTTGATAGTCGCGCGTTATTCTTATACCGTGTTGAGCGTTGTCTCTCGGTCCGGGATGCGCGGTGATCAAGAAAAACAGGCGCAGGTGCGGAGTCTTGAATGGCGGGCGAAAAAGCGAATCCATGCAGGTGAAATCTTTATCTAAACCGCCGGTTGCGCCCGCTGCGCCGCGCTTGAAATCCACCTCCCGGCACACCGTCCGGCTCGTGCTGGTGCTCGGCCTGCTGCTCACCGCCAACGTCGCCGTGTATATGGGCGTAAGCACGGAGAATAACGCAAAGCAGGCGTTTGGCTATCATTGCAGGGAGATTCAGGCCCAGATCCTGGACAAGCTGGATGACTATGCCCGCCTCCTGCATGGCGGGGAGGCGCTTTTTGCCGCATCCGATGTGGTCACGCGCGAGGAGTGGAACCTGTTCAGCCGGCGCCTGAGGATTGAAAACCAGCTCCCCGGCATCCAGGGCTTTGGCTTTTCGCTTCTGATCCCGCAGCCGGCGCTGGCCGGGCATATCCGGGAAATCCGCGGCGAAGGCTTCCCCTCATACACAGTGAGGCCGGCGGGCGACCGGGAGGTCTATTCCTCCATCATCTACATCGAGCCGTTTTCCGGCCGCAACCTGCAGGCCTTTGGCTATGACATGTGGTCGGAGCCGGTGCGCCGCGCCGCCATGGAGCGGGCGCGGGACACGGATGCGGCGGCGCTCTCCGCCAAGGTGGTCCTGGTCCAGGAAACTGCCGAGGATGTCCAGCCCGGCGTCTTGATGTATGTGCCGGTCTACCGCAAGGGCATGCCCACCGCTTCGGTGGCCCAGCGCCGCGCCGCCATCCGGGGCTGGGTCTACAGCCCCTACCGGATGAACGACCTGATGCGGGGGCTGCTGGGTTCCCGCCATCCGGAAAAAGAAGATCTGCTTCAGTTCCGGGTCTTCGACGGCGCGAAGCCGTCGCCCGAAAGCCTGCTCTATGACTCGCGCCCCGCGGGGCGCGATGCCGTCGCCCGCATGGCGGGCGAGCGCTTCACGTGGCAGGCCCCGGTGGATTTCAATGGCCATCGCTGGACGCTGCGCTTTGCGCAGGCGGGCGGCGGGCCCTTTGCGGCGGAATACGCAAGCCTCTGGCTCATCCTCCTCCTCGGCCCGCTCATCACATGGCTGCTGTGCGCCCTGATCGCGGCGCTGCTGAACCGCACGGCCGCCGTGAAGCAGCTGG
>Ga0209697_10005241_pt1 | contig 16278 bp, 15 predicted proteins | sample AliMusrvi5mmetaG_FD_184115 | JGI IMG/M metagenome (GOLD analysis project Ga0209697, IMG submission 184115) | Freshwater lake bacterial and archeal communities from Alinen Mustajarvi, Finland, to study Microbial Dark Matter (Phase II) - Alinen... | ecosystem: Environmental > Aquatic > Freshwater...
GTTCACGATTTTCCTCGTCGCCTACCTTTTCTACATGGGGAAAAGCCTGAACGGGCCATATCCGTCGGAAATCTTGAAGTTCCCGGTCCTGGCCACCGCCGCCCTGCTCTCCAGCAGCTTGACGATCGTCTTTTCCGAAAAGGCGTTGCACCGCGGAAATAAAGGGGCCTTTCACCTGTGGTGGGCGGTCACGATCGCGCTCGGGGCCTACTTCCTCTGGTTCACCGGAACGGAGTGGAACCACCTCATCTTCGAGGACCACCTCACGCTGGCAACGAATGTCTTCGGCACCACGTTCTACTCGCTCGTCGGGCTCCACGCGAGCCACGTGATCATCGGGCTATTTCTCCTGACCCTCGTCCTCGTCCTCAGCCTGCTCGGTAAAATCCCCGCCGACCACACCGAGCACATCGAGATGATTTCCTGGTATTGGCATTTTGTGGACGCGATCTGGGTGGTCGTCGTCACCGTCGTTTACATCATCAGCATCCGCTTCTGACATGTCCGAAGATCCCAACAAAATCGAACTTCCCGAGCCGACTTGCTGGCCGATTGTCGCCGCCTTCGGCCTCTGCCTGGTTTTTGCCGGCCTCGTCACCAGCCTGGTCGTTTCCGCCGTTGGACTCATTGCGGGGCTGATCGGGGCCATCGGCTGGTTCCGCGATGTTTTCCCCCATCCGAAGCACGAGTATGTCGAGCTTGTTCCTCTCCAGGACAGAGCTGGTGCCATCAAGCGCTCCGAGCGTCAGGTCGAGCACCTGCATTTCGGAGAGCACGGGCACAGGCTCCATCTCCCGGTGGCCGTCCATCCTTACCTCTCGGGGGTCAAAGGCGGGTTGGCCGGGGCCTTTGCGATGGCGGTCCTTGCCTGCGCGTGGGGATTTGTCAAATACCACAGCATCTGGTATCCGATCAACCTGCTCGCCGCGGCGGGCGTGCCGAGCCTGGCCGTTGCCGGAGTGCCGTCGCTCCACGAGTTCAGCGCCTTGGGCCTTCTGGTTGCGACCGTGACCCATCTGACCATGTCCATCCTGGTCGGCCTTCTCTATGTGGTCCTGCTGCCGATGCTGCCGGCCCGCTTCGAGTGGTTCTGGGGGGGGATCGTGACCCCGATCATCTGGACCGTGCTCGTGGCGGCTTCGCTGCGCATGATCAACCCCCTGCTCGCCGAGCACGTTGACTGGCCGTGGTTCGTCGTCTGCCAGGTCGCGTTCGGGATGGTCTGCGGTTACGTCGTCTTCAAGTCGGAGAAAGTGGAAACGATCCAGAGCCTCCCGCTCGCGGCAAAACTCGGCGTCGAAGCCCAGCGAAAGGAACCATGACCCGCAAGACACTTCTCCTCGTTTCCCTGCTCGCTCTCGGCGCCTGCCATCCGCCAGGAAAACCGAAGCCGGAGTCCAGCTGGAAGCCGGCTTCGGATACAACCGATTTTGCAACCCTCTACCGGCAAAACTGCATCGCCTGCCACGGCCTCGGCCAAGCGGTCGCCGGATCGATCGCCATGGACAACCCGACCTACCTTTCCGTCGTTCCCCGGGGAACTCTGCTGGATGTGGTTTCCAATGGCGTCCCCGCGACCGAGATGCCCGGTTTTTCGGCGGCGGCAGGCGGCACACTCACGGGCGATCAGATCGAAATCCTGGCCAACGGCATCCTCGGAAAAAAATCCTCGAAACCGCAGGGCCCGCTTCCGCCCTATGCCGCAGAACCGGGTGATCCCTTGCGCGGGGCGGCTGTCTTCGATGCATCCTGCGCCTCCTGTCACGGCAAGGACGGCACCGGGAGCGAAAAGGCCGGGTCGGTCGTCAACCCCGCCTACCTCGGGCTGGTCAGCAACCAATACCTCCGCACGATCGTCATAGCGGGCCGCCCGGATCTCGGCTGCCCGGACTTCTCAAACAGGACACCCGGACATCCGATGACGAACGCGGACATCGCCGACGTCGCCGCATGGCTCGTCTCGAACCGGAAAAACGAATTCGGCAAGCCGTTCGCGCCGGCAAAGCCACCACAGCCATGAACGAAGATCCCAAAACCACCTGCGCCTGCCAGGACGCGCCGAAAAAAACCTCCCGACGGGATTTCCTTCTCGCCGCGGGATTCGGGCTGAACGCCATTGCGGGAGCCATGATCGGCATCCCGCTCATCGGCTATCTCCTCACCCCGTTTTTCAAAAAGAACAAACTGGCGCAGATCTCGCTCGGGCCGGTGGAGAATTTCCCCGAGGGCAAGACCCGGTTTGCCAGCTACAAAAATCCGATGCACCGCGAGTGGGACGGCCAGACCGCCGACATCCCGTGCTGGGTCCGCCGCATCAAGGGAAACGAGTTCCAGGTCTTCGCCATCAACTGCACCCACCTCGGCTGCCCGGTGCGCTGGTTTGAGGAATCCAAACTCTTTATGTGCCCGTGCCACGGCGGCGCGTTTTATGAGGATGGCAGCCATGCCGCGGGCCCGCCACCGCGCGGGCTCTACACCTACGAGGTGAAAGTCGAAAACGGCGAACTCTTTATCATGGGCGGCGTGATCCCGAACCTCTCGAACCAGACGGCATGAACCTGAAGAATCTCACCAATGCGGCGCGGGGGGTCTTCCTGTGGGTGGACGACCGCCTGCATCTCACCAAACTGTATGAGTCCACCGCCGGGCACCATGTCCCGCAGAGCGCGAGCAGTTGGTTTTATGTCTTCGGCAGCGCGACCCTGCTCTGCTTCATGATCCAGCTCGCGACCGGCATCATGCTGGCCATGGTCTATGTGCCGTCCGCCGCCGAGGCCTACACGACGCTCGAATACCTCACGTTCCATCAACATCTCGGCTGGTTCCTGCGCGGCGTCCATTACTGGGGGTCGAATTTCATGGTCGGCATCATGCTCCTGCACATGACGCAGGTTTTTCTTTTTGGCGCCTACAAATACCCGCGCGAGATCACGTGGATCACCGGCGTGATCCTCATGGCCCTCACGCTCGGGCTCGCTTTCACCGGCCAGGTGATGCGGTTCGACGAGGACGCCTATTGGGGCCTGGGTATCGGCGTCGCGATCATGGGACGTGTCCCGTTCCTCGGCGAGCAACTGGTGAACATGATGCTCGGCGGTCCGATCATCGCCTCCGAAACATTGTCCCGGTTCTTTGCCCTGCACGTCTTCGTGCTCCCGGGCGGGATCCTCGCCCTCGTGAGCATCCACCTGCGGATGGTCCTCACTAAAGGGATCAACGAATATCCCCAACCGGGAATGCTCGTCCGCCGCGAAACCTACGACAAGGAATACGCCGCCATCCTGAAAAAAGAGGGCGTCCCATTTTTCCCGAAAGCCATCAGCAAGGACCTCGTCGCCGCCTCGATTGTCATCTTCGGGATCGTGGCCTGCGCATTCTTCTTCGGCCCCAAAGGCCCGCTGGGCCCGCCCAATCCCGTCCAGATCGACACCCTCCCCCGCCCGGATTTTTTCTTTTTGTGGATCTTCGCCATCGCGGCCCTGATGCCGGACTGGATGGAAACCGTCGTTCTGTTAGGGGGGCCGGTGATCATCGGCCTGCTGCTCTTTGCCCTTCCGTTCCTCAACGGGACCGGCGAGAAAAGCTGGCGCCGCCGCCCGATCGCGGTGATGATCGTCATCCTCACGTATGTTTCGCTGGGCCTGCTGACCTACCTTGGCCACACCTCGCCTTGGTCGCCCGACATGAATGCGTGGAAAACCGACCACACGCCGAAACAATTTCTCGTTGGGCGCGCCCCGCTCGAGCTCCAGGGCTCGGTCATCATCCAGTCCATGCAGTGCAGAAACTGCCACGCCATCGACGGGATCGGCGGACAGCGCGGCCCCGACCTCGCCGACGTCGGAGCCAGGCTGACCAAAGACCAGCTCGTCCGCCAAGTGATCCAAGGTGGAGGCAACATGCCCGCCTACGGAAAAAACCTCTCTCCGGACCAGGTCGATGCCGTGGTCGCCTACATGGTCTCGCTGCATTCTAAAGGTGTTCCGCCCGCACGCGATTCCTCGCAGCCAGGACGCCCTCCGATGGAATAGGCGCCAGCAAGCCTGGATGAATTCATGCGGGGCGTATCGCCTGCGGCGGAGTCCCGCACGTCACGGAATACCGGGTGCTACTGCGAGGAAGAGCTCTTTTTCTTCGGGCAGGCTGCGGAGGAGGACGAGCAGCAGCAACCGCTTTGCGTCGCGGTGCATTTTTTGGTCATCGGGCAGGGCTTCCTCGTGCACTGCTTGGCGGCTGTGGTGCATCCGGTGAAGCCGATGGTTGCAAGGCAGACGACGGTCAGGAGGGTGGAGAGAGATTTCATGATGGCCGTAAGATAGCAAGGAAATCTGTTTGCGCAAGGGGCCGGAAACGGTTCTCTTGGGTCGCTTTGCCGCCATGTCGGAAAACCGGATCATCGCCCCCACCCTCACGCAAATTTTTGCCGGAACCGCCGAACGTTTCGGCGATCTTCCCGCCTTCGCCCGAAAGGACGCCTCGGGGAAATTCCTTCCGTTCAGCTTCCGAGAGCTTTACGAAACCGGGCTCGACCTCGCAACCGCGCTGATCCCGCTCGGAGTCCAGGCCGGGGACCATGTCGGGCTGATCGCCGACAACCGCCTGGAATGGATCATTTGCGACTACGGCATTCTGCTCGCGGGTGCCGCCGATGTTCCGAGGGGGACCGATATCACCGACGACGAGTTGGTTTACATCCTGACCCACGCCGATGCGCGCGTGGTTTTCGTCGAAAACCTGACCGTTCTCGAAAAATTCCAGCGCTGCCATCACCGCCTGAAGCGGCACGAGAAAGTCATCCTGATGTCAGCCGGCGGCGAGGCCCCGCGCGGGGTCCTCCGCCTCGATGACCTCCTCCTCGAAGGAGCGCGCCGCAGAAAGGAGGGCGATTGCTCCGCAGCCACACGCGCGGAGGCCGTGAAGCCGGGCGACCTTTTCACGATCATCTACACATCCGGAACGACGGGCACCCCGAAGGGAGTCCAGCTCACCCACGCGAACATGTGCTCGCAGATCGCCAACCTTCCGTTCGACCTGGAGCCGGGAGACCGGACGCTGTCGATCCTGCCGGTGTGGCACAGCTACGAGAGGATCTTTGAAATGGTGGCCATCGCGATGGGGGCCTGCACGTATTATACAAGCATCCGCGCCATCGGGGAGGACCTCAAGGTTGTCCGTCCCACCTTGATGGCCTCGGCTCCACGGCTCTGGGAAAGCCTCTACCAAAAAATCCTCACGAACGTAAAATCCGCGCCGTTCCCGCGACGCATCCTGTTCCACGCGTCCTACGCCTGCGCCAGGAACGTCCATCGCGCCGAGCGGTTTTTCCTCGGGCAGGAACTGGACATGACCGGACGCCCCCTGCCCGAGCGCATCGGCCTGGCCGCATCGCGTGCCGCAGGCTGGCTGGTCTCGGTCGTGCCTCACCGGATTCTGGACCGCCTCGTGCTCTCGAAGCTTCGGGGCATCGTGGGAGGGAGGTTCCGCGGCACGATCTCCGGCGGCGGGGCACTGCAACCGCACGTGGACGAGTTTTTCAACTTTATCGGAATCCCGGTCCTCGAGGGATACGGGTTGACCGAAACCTCGCCGGTCCTCGCCGTCCGCACTTGGAAGAACCTGGTCATCGGCACGGTCGGCCAACCCTATCCAGGGACGGAAGTCCGGATCGTCGATCTGCACACGGGCGACATCCTTTACCCGAACACCTGGAAGCGCGGGCACGGGCGCGGTCTGCGCGGGGAGATCCACGTGCGCGGCCCCCAGGTCATGAGCGGCTACCACAAGGATCCGGCCGGGACGGATCACGTCCTCCGGGACGGCTGGTTCAACACCGGCGACATCGGGATGGTCACCTTCAACAACTGCCTGAAGATTCTTGGCCGCTCAAAAGACACGATCGTCCTCCTGAGCGGGGAAAACGTGGAGCCGGTTCCGATCGAGGCCCGACTGGTCGGCTCCCCGCTCATCGAGCAATGCATGGTCGTCGGACAGGATCAGAAAAACCTCGGAGCCCTGATTGTGCCGGCCGTGGACGGGTTTCGGGCCGCCGGCCTGAAGGTGGCCCGCCTTGCGGACATTCTTCCGCGCGAAGACGCCCACCGGCTCATGGATGCCGAGATCCGCAGGCTCGTGAGTGGCGAGACCGGATTCAAGGCGTTCGAGAGAATTGCTGTCTGGCGTTTCGTGCCGAGGTCGTTTGAGGTGGGCGACGAGCTGACGAACACCTACAAACTCAAACGCCACGTCATCACGGAGCGGTATCCGGACTTGCTGGCGGAGATGTTTGGGCAGAAGCCGGCTTGATCAGCTCCCGGATCCTGGCCACCCAAATGGCGAAATCCGGATGCCACGGATTCTGTCGCACCAAGGCGATCATCGCGGTCAGCCCGCGGTTCGGCTGTCCGATGACGACCATATCCTGCGCCTGCTTGAACTGCAGCCTGGGGCGGGTCACGGTGTTGAACTGGTCCGCCTTGTGTTCGGAGCGCCCGGCGGTAATCCGTGCGGCCTCGACATTCATCTCCAGATCCCATGTCTGGATCAGTTGGGGGTCTTTGTTGTCCCGCATGACAGAGCGAATGTTTTTCTCCAGAATCCCCGGGACGTTGCCTGGCCGGGATTCCCAGGTTTTGTCGTCGGGCAGCCATTCGCCAAGCGGCAGCCACTGCGCGATCACCGTTTGGCCGAGCGGTCGGTCCAAGAGCCCCCTCGTTTCGTCCGATGGCGGATTCTGTTTCGCAAAAAGGTCGTCGCACGAAATCAGTTCGCTGAGGTAAGCGTTCACGGCGGGCAACTGGGTTTCCGGCTTCTCCATGTCTTTCCGCTGAAGCGACATCAGCAGATACTTCAAATGCAGCAGAAGGGCCGTCTGCATTTCCTTCGAGCGCAGAAGATCCACGTGGGATTTTTTCCATGCGATAAACGCCTCGACCTTGTCCTTTCTGCCTTTGAACTGCACGTCCTCCACCGCCTGGGTATAAAAAGCCGTGGCGGCCTGCGTGCTCGATGCGGCGCTTTGAATCTGTTTGATCAGCGTGTTCCGCTCGGATTCTTTGCCCTTCTTCTGCTTTTGTTCCAGCCCCTCGATCTCCTTCAGAATGGCCTCCGCGTTCGGAGCAGAAACATCCTGCTGTTGCGCATGCAGAACGGAAAGCGAAAGAAAAACACCTAGACCAACCAATCGGGGGAAATTCATGAACGGCCCTTCTGCCACTTTCCCTCCCCCCAGTCCAGCGTGTTCTGGAGGGAATGAGGAGATTGCATTTTCGGGAGATGGGCAGTTAACTGCCGGTTCATGCCGATTCGCTTCTTCAACACCTGTTCTCGCCGGATCGAGGACTTCGTTCCGCTGGAACCGGGGGTCGTCCGCCTCTACACGTGCGGGCCGACGGTTTATAATTTTGCCCATATCGGGAACTTCCGCGCCTACATCTTCGAGGACCTGCTCCAGAGGCATCTCGAATACCGGGGATTCCGCGTCATCCGCGTCATGAACCTGACCGATGTCGATGACAAAACCATCCGCGGCTGCCGGGCCGCAGGGCTTCCCCTCGCGGAATTCACCAGGCCGTTCAAGACCGCGTTCTTCGAGGATCTCGACGCCCTGCGCATCAAGCGTGCGCAGTATTTTCCCGAGGCGACCGCGGCCGACCACATCGCCCGGATGATTTCGATGATCTCCACCCTCATCGAAAAAGGCCACGCCTACCGGGCGGATGATGGCTCGGTCTATTTCCGGATCCGATCGTTCCCGGACTACGGCAAACTCGCCCACATCGTGCTCGATGAGCTCCAGGCCGGAGTCCGGGTCCGCAGCGATGAATACGAAAAAGAGAACGTCGGGGATTTCGCGCTTTGGAAGGCCTGGGACAATGCCGACGGGGATGTCTGGTGGGAAAGCCCCTGGGGCCGCGGACGACCGGGATGGCATATCGAGTGCAGCGCCATGGCAACCGGGATCCTTGGACCTCAGATCGATATCCACTGCGGAGGAGAGGACAATATCTTCCCTCACCACGAAGCGGAAATCGCCCAGAGCGAATGCGTCACCGGACTCCAGTTCTCCCGCTACTGGCTTCACTGCAAGCACCTGCAGGTCGAGGGATCAAAAATGGCCAAGAGCGCCGGCAACTTTTTCACCCTTCGTGACCTGACCATGGAAAAAGGCTGGACCGGACGCGAGGTCCGCTATGCCCTCCTCTCCGTCAAATACCGGGAGCCGCTCAACTTCACCATCGAAGGGCTTTCGGCTGCCCGCAACGCCCTCTCTCGCCTAGACGAATGGACCAGCAGAATACGCGATATCGCAGATATCGCAAAGTCAGCAGATAACGCAATATGCCCTGAGCTTGAGGCATTTGGGTCAGCCTTGGATGACGATCTGAATATCTCATCTGCTCTGGCGGCTGTCTTTGATGTGGTGCGGGAGACGAACCGCAGGATGGACCTCGGCGAACTTACCCCGGAAGCGGCCAAAGGTCTCCTCGAGTGGCTGCGAGGGGTTCATTCTGTCCTTGCCTTGGAGCCTGAAGTCGAGGAGATTCCCCAATCTGTTCACGCGCTCGTCGAACAGCGCGCCAAGGCCCGGTCCGCGAAGGACTGGAAATCCAGTGACTCCCTCCGGGATCAAATCCAAGCACTCGGATGGACGGTCAAGGATGGCAAGGACGGACAAAAACTCACCCGCACGTAATACCATGCACTCACCGACCGACTTTTTCGACCTCCAGCACACGGAACACCGAGTGATCTTTGAAAATGTGGAATACGTCTGGCAAGCGCTCCAGAAAATTGCCCCCTATCTCCAGTTCCGGCTAAAACCCGCTATTTTAGGAAATACAATAGGCAAGCCGTTTATCAGCAGCGCAGTATTTATAGGAAAAGGAACGGTCATCGAGCAGGGAGCGATGATCAAAGGCCCGGCATGGATCGGAGAAAACTGCGAGATTCGCAATGGGTGCTACATCCGCGAAAACGTCATCATCGGGAACGGGGTGGTCGCGGGAAATTCCTGCGAGTTCAAGAACTGCCTGATTTTCGACGGTGCGCAAGTCCCGCATTACAACTACGTGGGAGATTCGATCCTTGGCTACAAGTCGCACTTGGGAGCCGGGGTGATTCTCTCGAATGTGAAGCTCGACAAATCGGATGTCACCGTCCCGGGGCCGGAAGGTCTCCTGGCGACCGGCCTGAGGAAATTCGGGGCAATCGTGGGCGACCACGCCGAGGTCGGCTGCAACAGCGTCCTGAGTCCCGGGTCTCTGATCGGGAAGCATTCGATCGTTTACCCCGGGAGTCAATGGAGGGGGTTCCTGCCGCCCAATCGCATCGCCAAGTTCCGGCAGGAATTTTCCCTCGTCGAGCGCCGCCAATGACCAGGCCGGTTACTGTCCAGACGCCGGGGGAATTGCTCGCGTTTCTGTTCTCGACCTGGCCGGAGACGAAGAAGACCAAAATCCGCAGCCTGTTGAAACACCAGTCGGTGACGGTGAACGGGGAACCGGTGACGCAATTCAACCATCCCCTGCAGCCGGGGGATGTTGTCGGGATCAGGCCCGTTCGCTACGCGGCACCGAAGAGCTCTATTTCCGCGGGGATCAAAGTGTGGTTCGAGGATGCGCACCTGATGGTCATCGACAAGCCATCGGGACTTTTGAGCATCGCCAGCAACGCCGAGGACGAAAGGACCGCTTATTTCCTGCTCACGAACTACCTCCGGGGCAACAACCAGAAAGGGCGCGAGCGGGCCTGGATCGTCCACCGGCTGGACAAGGAAACCTCCGGGCTCATGGTCTTCGCGAAAACGCCGGAGGCCAAAGAATTCCTCCAAAGCCATTGGGAGGAGAATGAAAAGCACTACGAGGCGGTGATCGAGGGTCGGCTTCGGAACAAAGAAGGCGTCCTGACGTGCGATCTCGACGAGAGCAACAAGTTCAAGGTCCGCATCGCCAGAGCCTCCGCGCTGACCCGCCATGCGATCACCCATTACAAAGTTCTCTCGGAGGATTCGAAGATCTCGCTCGTCGGCCTCCGCCTGGAAACCGGGAGGCGCCACCAAATCCGCGTCCAACTCGCCGCCGAGGGGTGCCCGATCATCGGGGATGAAAAATACGGGGCGGCCACGGATCCCGCCGGGCGCCTCGGGCTCCACGCCACGTTTCTGAAGTTTCTCCATCCCGCCACGCGTGAAGAAATGCGGTTTTCCTCGCCATTGCCCAGAGCGCTGGCTGCCCATGGGCCGGGGAACGAGCCGGAGTGAGCCCGAACACGGCGATTCTTGTGGAGGTTGCAACGCAGGATGCGAAGCATCCGAGGCCGGGCTTTCCATTCTGAAAGAATTTCTCAATTGCCGGATCCGGGCTGATGGAATTTTGGGGTTTGATTTCTCCGGCGGGGCGTGGAGTGTCAGGCATGCCCAACAAATCGATTCCCGCCGTCGCGGTCTGGATTCTGCTCGCCGCGCTCGCCTCTCCCGCTTCCGGCGAGACGGTGATCCCGGCTTACCAGCCCCGGCTGCCGTTCTCCACGGTCTTCAAGGGAAAGGACAAATTCGACCGCCTCGTCTCCAAGGCCGTGCGGGAAAACTGGCGCGCCTTGCCGATTGGTGAGCGGACCGCGCGGGTCGGGCAAGCGCTGCTGGGCACCCCTTACGTCAACTACACCCTCGAACTCGATGACCGGATCGAATCGCCGTCGGTCAACTTCAACGGGCTCGACTGCTGGACATTCTACGAGGTCTCGCTGGCGTTCGCACGGATGCTGAGAGTCAAGGACGGGGACTACCGTCCCGAGGATCTCCTCGCTCTGATCGAACTCGAGCGCTACAGGGACGGGCATTGCACGGGCAGCTTTCTTTCGAGGATGCATTTCCTCGAGGAGGTTTTCGCCAACAACGGGGCCCGGGGGCTCTCGATCAACCCGACCAGCCAGATGGGTGGCGTCCGACTCAGCCGGAATATCACCGAGATGACCGCCGCATGGAAAAGCTACCGGTATCTCCACCACAACCCCGGGTTGCTTCCCGAGATGGCCAGGATCCAGGACCGCGTCTCGTCCCTGCCGGTTTATCACATCCCCCGCGACAGCGTGGCCGCGGCGGAGCGGCTGATCCAGACCGGCGACATCATCGCGATCACGTCACGGGATCAAAGCGGATACACCTCGCACGTCGGTATCGCGGTCCGCAAACCGGATGGGGTCCACTTCATGCACGCCACGTCGCGCCACACCTCCGGCCACAAGGTCATTTTGGACGGACGGATCTCGGAATATCTCAACCGCTCGAGCGACCATTACGGAATCGTTGTTTACCGGCCGCTGGACGTTCGCTGAGGCGCACCATCACAAAACAGGGGCAACCGGATTGAACGTCACCGCATCTCCAGATCCGGTATAAAGGTCAAGCGGACCGTCCAGTTCGACCTTGATCACTGTCGCGTCCTGATCGAGCACTTCTTGGGGGACATCGATCCAGAGAACGCCCGGCAGCCCGGCCCATGGTGCCCCGCCGATTGACCGGTGCTTCAATTCCTGTCCACCCACTACGCTGGCTCGCCGGACATTGTTGCGGATGCCTTTCACCGCCACCGAGTCGTAAGGGCAGTCGAAAAGGGTCAAATAGAGCTCCTCGCGGGATTTGCTCAATGTCGAAGCGCCGTAGAAGTGCCCGTGAGGCAGCCCGGCGATTGTTCCATAGATGGCTTCGGCGTGCTTTTTCACCCATCGCCCCAGGCCTTTGAGGATATCGGCTTGCTCCGGCGGGATGGTTCCGTCGCTCATTGGACCGATGTCGAGCAGGAGGTTTCCGCCCATGCCGACGCACTCGGCCAGCATCCGGACACATTGGCGGACGGTCTTGAAGTTGCGGTCGCCCTTCCGGTATCCCCACGAGTCGTTCAACGTCACACAAAACTCCCAAGTGCCTGTCGGCCGGGTGATGGGGATCGCCTGCTCTGGCGTGCCATAATCGCCATACCCGCCCATCCGGCTGTTGAGAATGACACCGGGAGCCCAGGACAATAGCTGCTCGCGGAGTTCGCGGAACCGCCACTGTTCCGGGTCGCGCTCCCAATCGCCGTCAAACCAGAGCAAGTCCGGCGAGTAGCGGGTGCAGAGTTCTTTCAACTGGCCCCGGTGGAAGGCAAGGAACCGTTCCCATGCTTCGGGGTTCTCCGGTCCTTGAGGGTAGGCAAAATGGTTTCCATGTCTCGCGGCATGATCATGCGGCTGAGGGCCGTGCGGAAGCACGCTGGCATAGTCCGGGTGCGACCAATCGAGATGTGAGAAGTAGATCCCGGTTTTCAATCCCCGCATCCGCAGCGCTTCGCAATACGGGCCGATCAAGTCGCGGCCCGCAGGCGACCCGCCTTTGGCGTTGAGGCGGCTGAGGCCCGTGTCCCACAACGCAAAGCCATCGTGGTGCTTGGCCGTAAGCACGGCGTATTTTGCCCCGGCTTCCTCAAACAGCGCGGCCCATGCGGCCGGATCGTAATTCGCCGCAGTAAATGTTCCGGCCTGCCCCATGTAGGTGTCATACGGCACCGTGCCGTTGAAGAAGTCCCATGACTCGCTCCAATCTCCCGCCGAGTAAATCCCCCAATGGATGAATATCCCGAGCTTCGCGTCAACAAACCAGTCTTGCATAAAAAGTCATTCCGAGGCGCCCGTGGCGAACTGTCAAGAAGGCGGATCGAAAAGCACGGAGCCCGCGCCGTTTGGCAGCTCCCCGAACAGGTCATTCACTGTGCCGCTTTCCCGAGGATTTCCAGGTAGGTTCGAAGCACGGCTTTTCCGGTCTCGGGGTCCACTCGCTCGACGCTCATCGATTTCAGCATCCATTGCCCGTCAATCTGCTGGACCGAGACCACCGTAAATTTTTTTGAGAGCCGTCCGTTGCGGTCATAGCCTTCGATCTTCGTCAGTGCGCCCTTGTTTTTGTCCACCCAGACGCGCACGACCCCATATTCGGTGGCGGTGGGCGGTGCCGGGATTTCAAATTTATACGCGGTGCTCGGACCGACTCGTTCCTCGCCCAGAAGCTTCGGGTTTTTCCAGTAGAGAAAACGCATCGCCAAATCCTCGTAGGTCAGCAGACCTCCCCGGACGGAATCATCGTAGCGCGCGGGGGCAACGGGCTGGGTTTTGCCGCCTTTGCGTTCCTCCAGAGTCGAGCTCGAATCCCCCAGCCCGAGGAGAATTTCCTGCGACGGGTTCTCGAACAGATAGGAAATCTTCCCGTCCCGGACGGCAATCTGGAACGGGACCTTCCGCCCGTTGGCGCGGAGCTGGGCGCTCAGCACCACCGGCTGGCCGAGCGGATTCGTGCGGGCGGCTTTGAGGATCGCCTCCGCTTCAGTATCCGCACCGGCGGTTGCAACAAGAAGAACAAAGAGCACCGGAAAACAGAATTTCACCACCCGAGCATGCCAGAACAAAAGGGGATTTCACGCGTTAATTGCTCGCACAAGCGAAGCCCGGACCGCAAGAATCCCCGGATGATACGGTTTCTCCTCATCCTGCTCGTGGCATGCGCCATCGGTGCCTGCACGAAGAAGCGTGCCGCCAACGAACTCGTCGTGGGCATGGATCTTTCCTATCCGCCGTTCGAGACAATCGATTCTTCCGGCAATCCGACCGGCGTGAGCGTGGACCTGGCGCGGGCGCTTGGCGAACATCTCGGGCGGCCGGTCCGGATCGAGAACATCCCGTTCACCGGGCTCATCCCGTCGCTCAAAACCGGAAAAATCGACTGCGTGATCTCGTCGATGACCGACACGCCGGAACGCCGGACATCGATCTCATTCTCGGATCCCTACCTGACAATCGGGCTCGCGCTACTCGTCGCCAAAGACTCCCCGATCCAGAAGATCGCAGACGTGGATCAACCGGGAAAATCGCTGGCCGTCCGCCAGGGAACGACCGGAGAAGTCTGGGCCCGGGCGAATCTGAAAAACGCGAAGATCATCGCTCTGGAGAAGGAAGCCTCCGCGGTTCTCGAAGTCGTGCAGGGCAAGGCGGATGCCTTCCTCTACGACCAGATGAGCGTCTGGAAAAATGCCCGCGAACAAGCCGGCACAACCAGGGCATTGCTCTCACCGGTGCAGAATGAAAACTGGGCGGTTGGCCTGAGACTGGACGACGCGCCGCTTCGCGAGCGGATCAACGAGTTTCTGAAATCCTACCGCGCATCGGGAGGATTTGAACGACTGGGAGACAAGCATCTCGGCGAACAAAAAAAAGCGTTCATCCAGCAGGGAATTCCTTTCTATTTCTGATGATTTTCCGCTCAGCGGATAACGGCGTCCACACCCATGGCTGCCTTGCGGAGGGTCTTGGGAACGGCCTTCGGGTTGCTTCGGACGACAAGCCGGTAGGACCAGGAAAGAAGGGTGAGAGTGAAAAAACGGTCCAGCACGGTCCGGTATCCCCTGCGGCGCCGCAGAACCAGGCGCAGGAGCCAGCGCGCGGCGGGCCATCGCAGGGCGCTCGGTTCGAACGAGGTTTTGATGCGGTAACGTGGCCGCCGGCCGCTGGGCCAGAGCGCTTTGTAGCGGGATTTGGCCGCTTCAATCCCATCGGCTGTTTCCGGCGTGAAAGATTGAAAATAGAACCGCCGTGCCAGCAGGACCATCTCCATCGAGTCCCGCATGAAATCGATGTCCTCGACTGGCAGGTCAAGGTTTGAGGCGAGCTCCCTCATCCGCGAGAAATGGGCAAAGGCTTCTTCGCCCTGACACAATGCGAGAGGCTGGTCTTCGACGAACCGCTTGAGAATTTCGCGCACCGGCTCGACGACCAGAACGCAATCCCAGAAGACATGGATGAGCGGCGGGATACGGACCCGTCGGAAAAAAAGTTTCTGCGTCGCGAACCCCTCGATGTAGAGGAGCCGCCGGATCACGTCGTCGGCAAGCCGGAGAAACTCGCTTGCCTCCCCGGCCTTTCCGGGCCCGAAGAATTTCGCAATGGCATCCTCGGCGGTCCCTCCGCGTTGGAATATCTCCATGGCGGCAACGACGTTCATCTCGACCCAGACGGAGCGGTCCCCAAGAAAGGTCAGCCGCCGGAACCGGTGCCATCCGCCCGTCTGGCACCAGACGGAAATCCCAATCACGTTCCCGGCGCTTTTGAGCTCCCCGGCAATTTTTTCGAACTCCCAGCCACAAAAGGATGGGAACTCGCCGGCCCCTTCGTATTCGCGGCGTGCCTGAAGCTCGATGATTTTGGGGAGATCGGTGCGGAAGAATTGACGGTTGAGCGGCAGGTATCGGAAAAAATCTGACTCCCCGGGCTTCATCGAGACGACGAGCGCGGGGCTGTGGATGCCCTCGAGGACTCCCCGCAAGCGCCCACGGTGCCAGATCAGATCCCCGACCGCAAACGCACCCACCGTCCACGTCCGGAAAACCAGCGTTTTGTTCAATCGCTCGAAGAGCGGGAGAACATGCCGCAGCAGCCGGTTCACGCAAGGCGCCGATTTTGCGGCAAGGTGGCTGCACAGCGGATCCCTCACGTCCACCCCATCGCTTTCGCCAACACGCAGAATCACCCCGTCAACGTGCGGAAAAGATTCAAAAAAAAGGCCGAGGGTCCCGAGGTAAAAATTGCGCGCCGCAGACCGGCTGGAACCGATTTTCCGAATGACGCCAGGAGAAGCGACGAGAAAATCCGAGGTCACGAAAACTTTGAGCCCCGCAGCCTGGAACAATTTTACGATTCCCTGGAACTGCCCCGCGAGAAATGCCGTCCGCCTGCGAAGTTCGGGTTCGTAATCGGGGTGGACGACCAGATGCGCCACGTCATCCAGCGTAATGGCATTGAACCCCATCTCGAGTGCTTTTCCGGCGATGTCCGCCATATCTGCCCGCAGGCGCTCCCAGAACGCGTCGGCCCCGTCTTCGTCAGTTGGCAGGTCCGCGAACGGGATCTTGGACCAGTTGATCCGCCGCCGGTTCAGGCCACGAAAAAACGGTCCGATCGCATCGAGGAGGGCGAGCTGAAGTGGCGGGCGACTCATGGCTGCGGCCTCTCGAACACCTTGAAATATCTGTTCGCGTAGAGCAGAGGATATCCGGCGCCGTGCGGATGATTGTAGAGACGCCTGGCAAGCGGGTTCGCAGGTGCAGCGCGCCCGAGAATCTGGGCGGAATTCGAGATCACCCGTTCGGGTTCATACGCAAAGATGTAGCCGGCATTCCGCTTTTCCAAGATCTCCTGACCACTTCCCTCCGAGAGAAAAAATTCCGCCGTATCGGCAATCCCCGGCAGGCTCTGGTGGGA